>Ga0070734_10003634_pt1 | contig 15795 bp, 8 predicted proteins | sample Coa_R1_8_FD_66444 | JGI IMG/M metagenome (GOLD analysis project Ga0070734, IMG submission 66444) | Surface soil microbial communities from Centralia Pennsylvania, which are recovering from an underground coalmine fire - Coalmine... | ecosystem: Environmental > Terrestrial > Soil > Unclassified ...
GAGCCCACCGGCTCCGGCATCCAGATCAACACGCCGCGGCAACTGCAGCTCGCTCTGAAGCTTTACTTCTAAAGCAGGAAAGCGCGGCCGGTTCCGAGGTCCCGTGAAGCGCAGGGTGGAGTCCAGTCATCCGCTCACTGCGCCTAAGTCGAACTCCCCAGCCCGGGGGTCCGATATGTCTGAGAACCGCATGTAACTGAAGTACCGTCCGATCTATCCTATGTCTTGGCAAAATTGGCAATCAGGGGGTTGGGGTGGCAGGCGGCGCTCTGCCTCCTCACCGCGACCGCATTTGCGCAAATCTCGCCGGGACCTCTGTCGCGCGCGCACCAGACGCTCGAAGGAGCGACGAACTGCGCCACCTGCCATAACTTTGGCCTCGGATCGCGCGGCCTGAAATGCCTGGAGTGTCATCAGGAGATCCAGCGCGAGGTCACGGCGCATCGCGGCTATCACGCCATTGCTTACAACTCGTCGCCAACAGAGATCGACTGCGCGAGGTGCCATCAGGAGCACGACGGGCGCGCGTTCCAGATCACCAAGTTCGATCCCAAGAAATTCGATCATGCTGCTCTTGCCAAGTTCGCGCTGGAAGGCAAGCATCGCGAGCTGGCGTGCGCCGAATGTCACTCCGCAAAGCGGATTCCCATGGAGCTGCGCGCCGAAATCAAGCTCAAAGATGCAAATCACTCGTATGTCGGACTGAGCAAGGAGTGCACGTCGTGCCACCGCGACGTTCATGAAGGACAGCTTGGGGCGGCATGCACGAACTGCCATTCCCAGGATGCCTGGAAGCCTGCCGGGGGGTTCCAGCATTCCAAGACGGCCTATCCTCTAACCGGACTGCACGCCAACGTTGCGTGCGAGAAATGCCACGGGCCGAAACCAGGCGAGTCTGCCGCGAAATACAAGGGCCTGACATTCTCGGCCTGTACGAATTGTCACAACGATCCGCATCGCGGCGCATTTCAGGAAGCGAAGTTTTCCGGCACCTGCCAGAGTTGCCACACGACTTCGGGCTGGAGATCGATCTCGAGTCACACCGGCTTCGATCATGATGCCACCCGGTTCCCGCTGCACGGCAAACACGCCGAGGTAGAGTGCTCCCGGTGCCATAAGAACGAGGACTTCAGACAGCCCGTCGCGCACGCGCTGTGCGGCGATTGCCATGAGGACGTGCACCACGGCCAGTTTGCGGGACGTACGGCCGGCGCGGACTGCTCGGCCTGTCACAACGAGGTCAGCTTCAGGCCGTCCCTATTCACAAAGGAGATGCATCAGCGGAGCGCGTTCCCGCTCGACGCCAAGCATGCCTCGGCCGACTGCGCCAAATGCCACCTGCCGGAAGGCAAGGACGCGATCTACAAGTTAAACAAATCGAAATGCGTGGATTGCCACGCCGATCCGCATGCCGGAGAATTCGCGGCCGCACCTTATCTCAATCGCTGCGAGGAGTGCCATTCGCAGCAGACTTTCCGGCCGACGACTTTTTCTCCGGCGCGGCATTCGAAGACAAAATTCGCTCTGACCTCAGCGCACGCGGCGGTTTTCTGCAACGATTGCCACAAACCCATCACGCCGTCGCCGGCTGTCGCCAGTTTCGTGCCCGCTTCGCTGACCAAGGCCGCGAACGATGCGGCAAGACAGTATCATTTCGTCAATCAATCCTGTACCGGCTGCCACGTGGATCCGCACAACACCAGGATCGCCTGCGATACCTGCCATAACGAACGCCAGTGGAGAGAACTGCGGCAGTTCGATCACGCCGCCACCAAGTTCAACCTGGAAGGCGCGCACCAGGCCACGGCCTGCATCGAGTGCCACAAGCCGAAAAACGAAGCCAGGATGAATGCCAGGAACACCAAAGAAAACGCCGATTTTTCAAACACCCCGAAGCAATGCTTCGAATGCCACCAGGATGTCCATGGCGGTCAGTTCCTGAGCGCGGGTAAAGAAAAGGACTGCTCCACCTGTCACAACGTAGTCCAATGGAAGTCCGGCACGTTCGACCACAGCAAGGCCAACTTCCCGCTCGACGGTGCGCATGACAAGGTCGCCTGCGGACAGTGCCATAAAGACCGAACCGAAGTGGACGGCAAGACGGTGCGGCTCTATCACGGAACGCCGACTCAGTGCGCCGACTGCCACGGGAATGGTATCCCACCTGCTCGCTAGCGCAGAAATCCTGATTAGTACCAGTACCATGACGGACTAAGAGATCTCTCTTATACGTCGGGGGAAAGATCGCTGAAGCTCGTTCGAACAGCGAGTAAGCGCCTTTATGATGTCCGTAACTCCTGGCGTGTTGTCGTTGCGGGACGGGGATAGAGCGTGTGAGGAATTCGAACTACTCAAGCTCGCTAAAGCTTCTGAGTTGTTTGATTTTGGCGCTTGGCGCAGCGACGCCGGCTAGCGGGCAGACGTCTGCCCGAAATCCACACGGCAAGCTCGTGATTCCCTGTCAGAACTGCCACACCACCACGAGCTGGTCTCCGCTGCGAGCGCAGCCCGAGTTCGATCACGACACCGACACGCGCTACCCGCTGCGCGGCATGCACGCGGACGTCGCTTGTAATTCTTGCCACGTGTCGAAAATATTTACCGACGCCGGAACCCAGTGCGCCAACTGCCACGCTGATTTTCACAAGCGGCAGTTCGGGGCCGCGTGCGAGAACTGCCATACCGTCCAAGGCTGGCGAGTAAACACAAAGTTAGTTCAGGACCACTGGAACCGCTTCCCGCTTCTCGGCGCGCACGCCACCACGCCTTGCGACGGCTGCCATACGGGCGCGGCGACTGGTGTTTACGTCGGGCTGAGCACGCAGTGCTTCAGCTGTCATCAACGCGATTACCAGACGCCCGTCATTAACCACCGGGCCGCGGGCTTCCCGACCAACTGCGAGCAGTGCCATAGCGTCCTGCAGTGGCAGGTCGCGAAGTTCGACCACTCCATTACGGGTTTCACCCTCACCGGGTCGCATCAGACGTTGGCATGCGTAAGCTGCCACGCCGGCGGCCGTTTCCAGGGCACGCCAGTGAATTGCTTCGGCTGCCACCAGCCGGATTTCACCAGCACCAATAATCCCAATCACGCCGCGGCGGGCTTCTCCACGGATTGCTCGCAGTGCCACAACACGGCAACCTGGGATACCACGAACTTCAATCACAACCTCACCAAATTTCCGCTCACCGGAGGACACGTGGGAGTCGCGTGTTCAAGCTGCCACGCCAACAACCAGTTCGTCAACATCAGCACCGGCTGCGTGTCGTGCCATTTGAAAGACATGCAGGGCGCCACCGATCCGAATCATGTGGCCGCTGGGTTCCCCCAGGATTGCTCGCTTTGTCACACCACCGTCAACTGGACGAGCGCGACATTCAACCACAGCGCGACAAAATTCCCGCTTACCGGAAAGCACGCTACGGTTGCCTGCGCCACGTGTCACATAGGCAATCAATTCGCCACCTTGAGCACGGCCTGCGTGTCTTGCCACCTGCCAGATATGCAGGGCACCAACAATCCGAATCACATCGCCGCGGGCTTTTCGCAGGATTGCTCGCAGTGCCACTCGACAGTGGACTGGAACGGCGCGACTTTCAATCACAACGCGACCAAGTTCCCGCTTACCGGCAAGCACGCGACGGTGGATTGCGCCACCTGCCACGCCAACAATCAGTTCGCCACGCTCAGCACGTCTTGCGTGAACTGCCACCTGAAAGACATGCAGGGGACCACCAGCCCCAACCACGTGGCCGCCGGATTCTCGCAGGATTGCTCACAATGCCACTCAACGGCGGACTGGAACGGCGCGACTTTCAATCACAACGCGACGAAGTTCCCCCTTACGGGCAAACACGCGACGGTGGATTGCGCCACCTGCCACGTCAACAATCAGTTCGCCACGCTGAGCACGGCCTGTGTGAATTGCCACCTGAAAGACATGCAGGGAACCACGAATCCCAACCACGTCGCGGCAGCGTTTTCTCAGGATTGCTCGCAGTGCCACTCGACGGTGGACTGGAACGGCGCAACTTTCAATCACACTGCGACCAAGTTCCCGCTTACTGGCAAGCACGCGACGGTGGATTGCGCCACCTGCCACGCCAACAATCAGTTCGCCACGCTGAGCACGGCCTGCGTGAATTGCCATCTTAAGGACATGCAGAGCACCACCAATCCGAACCATGTGGCCGCCGGATTCCCCCAGGACTGCTCGCTCTGCCACAGCACCATTGACTGGACCGGATCGAGCTTCAATCACAACGCGACGCCCTTCCCGCTGACGGGCGCGCATGCCACGGTACTTTGCGCCACTTGCCACGCCAACAACAATTTCACCTCGCTCGGCACTGCTTGCGGCTCGTGCCACTTGAAGGATATGCAGGGCGCCAATGATCCCAATCACGTGGCCGCCGGCTTCCCGCAGGATTGCTCGCAGTGCCACACCACCGCGAACTGGCTCGGCGCCAAGTTCGACCATACCGCGCAGACCAAGTTCCCGCTGACAGGCAAGCATGCGTCGGTCGACTGCATCACCTGTCACACGAACAATCAGTACGCGACGTTAAGCACGACCTGCATTACCTGCCACTTGAAGGACATGCAGAGCACCACCAATCCCAACCACGTAGCGGCCGGATTCTCGCAAGAATGCCAGATCTGCCATAGCACCGTGGACTGGGGAAACGCAGCTTTCAATCACAATGCCACGCGCTTCCCCTTGACAGGCGCACACGCTACGGTCGCCTGCGCCAGCTGCCACGTCAACAATCAATTCACCACCGTGAGCACCGCGTGCGTATCGTGCCACCTGAGCGATTTCCAGTCCACCAACAATCCGCCGCATGTCTCGGCCGGATTCCCGCAGGACTGCTCGCAGTGCCACACCACAACCAATTGGGACGGTGCGACCTTCAATCACGCATCCACAGGATTCACATTGACCGGGACCCATTCCACCACGGCCTGCAACGCCTGTCACGTGAACAACAACTTCAGCCTGACGAGCGCGGCCTGTTTCAATTGCCATCAGAAGGATTGGCAGGGTACGAACAATCCTCCGCACGCCGCAGCCGGGTTCCCGCAGGATTGCTCGCAGTGTCACAACACCACCAACTGGAACGGCGCGACGTTCAATCATGCAACCACCGGCTTCACGCTCACCGGCGCGCACACCACCGTCAGCTGCACGCAATGCCACGTGAACAACAATTTCGGCCTGACCAGCGCGGCCTGCTATGGCTGCCACCAGGCCGATTTCAACGGCACCAATAATCCGCCGCACGTCTCGCAGGGCTTCCCGCAGGATTGCTCGCAGTGCCATACCACGACGAGTTGGGCGGGTGCGACGTTCAATCACAACGCCACCGGATTCCCGTTGACGGGCGCCCATACCTCGGTTCAGTGCACGTCCTGCCACGTCAACAATAATTTCAACCTGACGAGCGCGGCCTGTTTCGGTTGCCATCAATCCGACTGGGCCAGTACCAATAATCCGCCGCACGCTGCTTCCGGATTCCCGCAGGACTGCTCGCAGTGTCACAACACGACGAGTTGGGCGGGCGCGACCTTCAATCACAACACCACCGGCTTTCCCCTTACCGGCGCTCACGTCAACACGACCTGCAGCGCCTGCCACGTGAACAACAACTTCACTCTGAACAGCGCGGCCTGTTACGGCTGCCATCAGAAGGATTACCAGGGCACCAACAATCCGCCGCATGCATCGGCGAACTTTCCGCAGGATTGCTCACAGTGCCACACCACCACCGACTGGAGCGGCGCGACCTTCAACCACAACAGCACCGGCTTCGCCCTCACCGGAATGCACGCCACCATCGCCTGCAACGCCTGCCACGTGAACAACAACTTCACTCTCAACAGCACGGCCTGTTACGGCTGCCATCAGAAGGATTACCAGGGCACCAACAATCCGCCGCACGCCTCATCGGGCTTCCCGCAGGACTGCTCGCAATGCCACACCACGGTGAACTGGCTGGGCGCGACGTTCAATCACAACAGCACCGGCTTCGCCCTCACCGGGATGCACGCCACCATCGCCTGCAGCGCCTGCCACGTGAATAACAACTTCAGCCTGACCAGTACGGCCTGCTACGGCTGCCATGTCGCCGACTGGAACAGCACCAACAATCCGCCGCACGCCGCGTCCGGATTCCCGCAGGATTGTTCGCAATGCCACACCACCACCAACTGGGCGGGCGCGACGTTCAATCACGCGACCACCGGCTTCACCCTGACTGGCGCGCATACCTCGCTCGCTTGCAACGCTTGCCACGTGAACAACAACTTCACCCTGACCAGCACGGCCTGCTACGGCTGCCACGTTTCCGATTGGACCAGCACGAATAATCCGCCGCACCAGGCTTCCGGATTCCCGCAGGATTGTTCGCAATGCCACACCACCACCAACTGGGCGGGGGCCACGTTCAATCACACGACCACGGGCTTTACCCTGACCGGAGCCCATACATCGCTCGCTTGCAACCTTTGCCACGTGAACAACAACTTCACCTTGAACAGCACCGCCTGCTACGGCTGCCACGTGAACGATTACAACGGAGCCACCAGTCCGAACCACTCCGCGCTGGGATATCCGCAGGATTGCTCGCTGTGCCACAGCACCACAAATTTCACCAGCGCCACCTTCAACCACACTACGGTAGGTTTCAATCTGGTCGGCAAGCACGCCACCATTAGCTGCACGCTGTGCCACGTGGGCGGTAACTTCACGACCACGCCGACCGACTGCTATTCCTGCCACTCGGCCGACTACAAGTCGACGACGAATCCGAACCACGCCGCCGCGGGCTTCCCGACGACTTGTCTGACCTGCCACCCGGCAACAATCATCGACTGGACCGGCGCTACCTTCAATCACACCTGGTTCCCGATGACGCACGGCAACGCCAACAGCGTCTGCAGCAATTGCCACACGAATTCGAGCGATTACTCGGTCTTTTCGTGCACCGGCTGCCACCTCCAGGCGCAAACTACCAGCCAGCACAGCGGGGTGAGGGGCTTCGTCTACAACAGCGCGAACTGCTATAGCTGCCATCCGCAGGGGAGGGCAGGATGAGAATGTGCGGGTGTTGGTTCCTGTTGATCTCAACCGCGGTTTCCGTCTTCGCCCAGGAATCGCAGGAGCTGCGGACGACGTTTGAACTGCGCTACGCCACTCAGGGCGGCGTGTACTTGAATGGAGGCCGCGATGAAGGGCTTCAGGAAGGCTTCCACCTGATTGTCAAGCGTCATCGGGACGGCGACCCATCACTTGCGGGCCGAGTAATTGGCCGCCTGGTAGTAACCGCGATCACGGCGCACTCGGCGGTGTGCGATATCGAGTCGTCAACGGGCGAGCTGCTGGTCGGCGACATGGCGGAAATCTCCGAAGAGGACCTGCAAGCCATGCAGGCCATCCAGCAATCGAAGACGGCCCGCCGGTACGCGCAGGTGGTGAGCTTCACCGAGGGAGATCCGCTGGCCGAGGAAGAGCGCGCCTATGTGCCGCGGCCGCCGTCACCCGAAGTGAATCGAGTCCGCGGGCGGATCGGCTTCGAGTTCAACACGATCTCCGATCACCAGTCCGGAACCCAAACCATGCAGTACGGCATGATCGCGCGCATGGACGCCACGCGGCTGGGCGGCACCTTCTGGAACTTCACCGGATATTGGCGAGGACGATTTACCGCTACCAGCGGCACGAACCAGATCGTTACGCTCAACGATCTGTTGAACCGCACCTACACAGTCGGCTTTACCTACACCAATCCGCAATCGGCCAATGTGATCGGAGTCGGGCGCTTGTATCTGCCGTGGGCGTCGAGCATCGGCACAGTCGACGGCGTTTATTACGGACGCAAGTTCGGCAAGAAGGTAACGCTCGGCGCGTTCGGCGGATCCACACCCGACCCGACAGTTTGGGATTACAAGCCAAACCGCCAGATCCTGGGGACCTTCGCGAATTTCGAAACCGGCAGCTACGACAACCTCCGCTACTTCGGCACGGCGGGCCTCGCCATCACGCGCGTCGGCTGGAAAGCGGAACGGCAATTTGCCTTCACCGAGAACATGTTTTCGTGGAAGCAGTATCTGTCGATCTATCACAACCTGCAGGCCGATCAGCTGGTGCCCGGCCGTTTGGGCAATACCGACTCCGGAGCAGTGATCAGCCGAAGTTTCCTGACCGCTCGCATCCAGCCGGTCCGATGGCTGTCCATCGATCTGAATCACAACTACTACCGGACCATTCCGACGTTCGACCTGGTTCTGGTTGGCACCGGACTGTTGGATCAGTACCTGTTCTCCGGCATGAGCGCGGGCTTGCGGCTCGATCTGCCCGATCACGTCACGCTTTACGGGAACCTGGGCGATAGTAAGCGCAACGACGATCCGCGCGGGTCCATCAACGAGATGTACGGCCTGAGCTGGCGCAATGCGCTCGGCATGGGAGTCAACATCGATCTGCGGCACTCGGTCTTCAACGGAACATTCGGCAGCGGCTGGTATCAATCGGCGGCGATCTCGCGCGAGCTGAGCGACCGCATCCGGTTCGAACTCATGGGCGGCGAGCAGGCTTTCAATTCTCCCATCGCCGGCGGGCTGAACCGCGGCTTCTTCTTAAACTCGGATCTCGACTGGTTCATCAGCCGGCATTATTTCCTGAGCGGGGGCTGGAATTTCTTCCGCGGCAAGATCCAGAACTACGACCAGCTGTTCTCGTCGCTGGGGTACAGGTTCTAATGCGGACGCCTCTTCTACTGGTCGCTCTTTCCGTCGCGCCTCTGGCGAACGGCGCCGATCTGGCCCCGGCGAAACCCGCCGTCGCCGCCGCGGACTTGCTCGAACGCGCGGGCAAACGCGTCAAGGATTTCTGGGATCAGATCGCATCGGTTACCTGCACCGAAGCTCTGGTTCAGGAGAGAATGAACGAAAAAGGAAAAGTCGCGTTGAGCGCACGATCCAGCTACGATTACCTGATTTCGATGCGCTGGGACGGGCAGGGCCTGATGGTGGACGAATCGCGCATCCCCATTGGCTCGTCGCAAAAAAGAACGCCGCAGAGCGCGCTGCTGTCAACGCAAGGCTTCGCCACGCTGGTCCTGATCTTTCATCCAGAGTTTCAGTCCGGGTATTCCTTTGCGCTTGATGGCGTCGAGCCGGGTACGGCGCTCGTCCGTGTGGCGTTCGTCCCGAAGAAAGGAGGCTCGTCGCCAGCCGCGCTCTCGCTCAAGGATCGCACCTATCCCATTGCATGGGAAGGAGTTGCCTGGATGGATCCGAACGAGGGCGTTATCACGAAAATTCAGGCCCATTGGAAAGACCCCGCCGAAGAGATCGGATTGAGGAACCTCTCCAGCGAAGTCAATTACGTGCCGATCATTTTCCGAGGAGGAGAAAGAGCCTGGTGGCTCCCGGAAAAAGCTCGCATCGATGTGAAGACCGTTCACCAGGAATGGCGCAACACGCACCAATTCACCAACTACCGTTTGTTCTCCGTCGAAACACAAACGAAGATCGGAGACAGCAACAAGTAACGCTGAAGTATGGCAAGCACTTCGCTGAACATCGGCGGGAGCGTTCCCGCCGCCAAACGCATCGATGACGAGTTCGGGCATCGCTGGCGGCTTCGCGCGGCCTGGCTCGTTGCGATGTCGTCGGTAGTCGCGCTGTCGGTCTACGGATTCTCTTACTACCGGCTGAGCCGCGAGGACCGGCCGCTTTCGCCGCTCGATCCGCTTCTGCGCCCGAGCGGGGCCATCGGCCTGCGCGTCGGGATGATAGGGCTGGTTCTGTACTGCATCCTTTTCCTCTATCCGGTGCGCAAGCGTGTCAAGTGGCTGGGAAGGATCGGCAAGACCAAACACTGGCTCGATTTTCACGTCCTGGTTGGCATCACCGCGCCCCTTCTTATCACGTTTCATGCGTCGTTCAAGTTTTCCGGGATCGCGGGCGTTTCCTACTGGATCATGATGGCGGTAGCGCTCAGCGGCTTTATCGGGCGCTACATTTACGCGCAGATTCCGCGCAGCTTGAATCAAGTGGAGCTGTCCATGTCGGAACTGGAGGACCAGGCCGCCGACTTGACCTCGCAACTGGCGCGTCAAAGCCTGTTCAGCACAGACGACCTTTCTTCGTTGCTGCGCGTTCCAGCTCAGGAAGAAGTCAGCAGCATGCCGCTCGGCGCCATGATCTGGACGCTGCTGCGCATGGATCTGGCGAGGCCGATTCTGGTGGCCCGGTTGCGGCGCCATGCCCTCAAGGGCCTGGGCGTGGTGACTACGCTCGGCGGTTTGCTTGCCTCGAAGCACCAGGAACTGGAAGCCATCATCTCGACAGTGCGCAAACAAGCGGCACTGCGTGCGAAAATGGCCTTTCTCGAGCGCACCGAGCAGGTCTTTCATCTTTGGCATGTCGTGCATCGGCCCTTTAGCTACTCGTTTGCCGTTCTCGTGGTGATGCACGTCACGGTCGTGATTCTGATGGGATACTACTAGGGCCGCGCGGATGGAAACGCTGCTTTCAGTTTTGATTGCCACGCTGGTGACGCTGTTCTTCGTGCGCGGGTACGTGAAGACCCTGGCGTCGAAAGCCCTGCGATCAGCCGCGTCGGCTCCGCCGCCGGCGCCGGGTGTCGCCTGCCCGCGCTGCCGTAAGCTGGTGCCGGACGGCTCCGCGTTCTGCGCGGCCTGCGGCGCGCCCATGGCGCTGTGGAGCCTGCATCGCGCGGTGGTCAAAGAGACAGGTGGTGGCGACGGCGCGGTTGCGGCGAAACCCAAGCCCCTCATTCAAGCGACTTTGTGTATCGGCTGTGGAAGCTGCATCGACGCATGTCCGGAGGAGGGAACGCTGGCGCTGGTCGGCGGCAAGGCGATCCTGGCGCATCCGGAGCGCTGCGTCGGCCACGGTGACTGCGTCGGCGCCTGCCCGACGTCGGCGATTGTTCTGAGCGTCGGCGGCCTGCTGCAGACGCTGCGCGTTCCGTCGGTGAATGAGAGTTTCGAGACGAACTTGCCCGGTGTCTACATCGTCGGCGAACTCGGCGGCATGGGATTGATCAAGACGGCGATCAATGAAGGCAAGGTGGTGATCGAGCACCTGCGCAGGCGCCTCGAACAGGCCGGGCTGTGGAAGCAGCCCGAGTTCGATCCGCACCCGGTGGCGAGCGATGCGCCGGTCATCGATATCCCGCCGGCCGATGAGCTTTACGACGTCGTGATCGCCGGAGCAGGGCCGGCGGGGTTGAGCGCGTCACTCACCGCGCATCAACACGGCTTGAAGTATCTGACGCTCGAGCAAGGCGAAGTCGCGGCGACCATCCGCAACTATCCGCGCCACAAGTTCCTGATGGCGGAGCCGCTCGAGATGACGTTGATCGGGAGCCTTTACATCGGCGACAGCACCAAGGAAGCGCTGCTTTCGGTTTGGGAGACGATTCTCAAGAACACCGGCGTCCGGGTGCGCACCAACGAGCGCGTTCAGGCGATCATCCGCGAAGCGGAAGGCTTCGCCGTGCGATCGAGTGGAGGTGAATATCGCGCGCGATTCGTCGTGCTGGCGATGGGCAAGCGCGGCACGCCGCGTCGTCTCGGTGTGGAAGGCGAGGAGCGCAACAAAGTCGCATATAAACTGATTGAGGCGGACACCTATTCCGATGACGACATCCTGATCGTGGGCGGCGGCGATTCCGCCGTCGAAGCCGCACTTGCCGTGGCGCAGGGCGGCCGGAATCGAGTCACACTCTCCTATCGGGGCGCCGAATTCACGCGCATAAAAGAGCGCAACCAGCAGCGGCTGGCCAAGGCGGAAACCGAAGGCCGGGTTCGCGTGTTGCGCAGCTCCGAAGTGCGGGAGATCCGTTCGGAGACCGTGATGCTCGATGTCCGGGGCGAGACGGTCGAGATCCCGAACCGTTATGTTTTCGTGCTGATCGGCGGCGAGTCGCCCGAGGAGTTCCTGCGCAAGATCGGCGTCGACATTGTCGAGAAAGTTCTCACCAGCGACAGCCTCACTGCGGCCGAGCGGGTTTTGGCATGACCCTGCCCGGCAATCGCAGGATCTGGATCTTTGCGGCGCCCTGCGCCATTGGCGCCAGCGTCCTTCTCGCTCTGTGGGGGCTGAATTCGTTCCAAGCCGGCGCGAACCGGCCGAAGGTCGTGAAGGCCGGCGAGGCCGAGGCGAAACCGATTCCCGCGCACGAGCGCGCCATGCTCGAAGAACAACTCAAGAGCAACCCCGATCATCCGCCCATCCTGATGCGGCTGGCAGAGATGGAGCGCGAGGAGGGCAGGCCCCAGGGCGCGATCCCCTACCTTCGCAAGATCCTGGATCATGACGCCACGAACCTGGACGCGCGCCTCGAATTAAGCCGCGCGCTTTACGAGACCAAAGATGTCGATGGGGCAGTGAAGGAAACCCAGCGCCTGCTTACCGATCATCCCGGCCAGGTAGACGCACTCTACAATCTCGGCGCGATCTACGCCAATCAGAATCGCGTGGACCTGGCGAAGCGATACTGGACGCAAGCAGTCGCTTCCGACCCGAATTCAGACAGCGGCAGGCGCGCCAAGGACGGCCTCGCGCAGTTGGGCCGTTAGCCGAAAACAAACTAAGCAATTGGACGCGGGGCGGAATCGAAACGCCGACTGAAGACGTTGATCACGCGATTCTGTGGAAACCAGGTGGCGGGTCAGTTAGAATGCATCCAATGCGGTACTGAATGCCACGGTCCGTCGACTGAAGGAAATATCCAAATTGACCCGTTACCGGAAACTGAACCCAATGTGGTTGCTGCCGCTCCTGGTTTCCACAGCGGCTGCTCAGTTGATGGATACGGCCAACACTTCGAACTCGTCGGTTCGGACCATTTCTATCTTCGACGAGATTCAGGATCCGAAGGAACGGAGCCTCTTTAAGGAGCTCTGGGACGCCGAGGATCCGCAGCAGGCCAGGCAACGCGCAGTGGACTTCGTCGAACGCTACCCGCGTTCGGTGGTACTCCAGGAGACGTACGAAGTGGCGGCCCGCGCTGCGGCGGCGCTGGGAGACGATAGCGGTGCGCTCGAATGGGGCAAGCGCTCGTTGCGGCTTCTCCCTGAGAATCCGTTCTTGCTCACAATGATTGGCGAGTTGGCGGCGCGGAACGGCCAGCACCGCTTGGCGGAAACGAGCGCCCGGCAGGCGCTGCGTTACCTGGATCGAGCGCTGGCGCCGGCGTCCATTCCGCCCGATGCCTGGCCGCAGGTGCGGAACGATCTGCGAAATAAGGCGAATTTCACTCTGGGCCGCACGGCGTCTGAAGAAGGCCGCTATGCGGATGCCGAACGATGGCTGCTGGACGCCCTGCGTTTGAAGCCCACCGATTACGTCGCGCTCTTTGCGCTCGGGGTTGCGCGGTATGCCGGGAAGGACCCCGATTCGGCGGCGCCCTGTTTCGCGGAGGCCGCGAGCGCCGCCAGCGGGGTGGTGGCCGAGGCCGCGCGGCGACGGCTGCACCAGGTTTACGACGCGAAGGCGCGATCTCAGACCTTCGAGGAGTTTGCCGCTTCGCAGCACTGGAGCCTGCCGGCAGCCCCACCGCCTCCACGCGCTTCGCCACCCGGGGCTTATGCCGGCTCGGCCGCCTGCCGCCCATGCCATGCGTCCGAATTTCGCAACTGGCAGTCCACCGGCATGGCGAAAATGTTCCGTCCTTATTCGGCCGGCGACGTCATGGGCAATTTCTCCGGCGAGGAGATCCTCGGCGGCAGTGCGCGCACCGGCGCCGAGAGTGGCCGGCGTTTCATCGAACTGCACGACGCGGATTCGGGCAACTGGACGCGCTACCGGGTGGACGCCCTGATCGGGTCCAAATGGCAGCAGGCCTACGCTTCCCTGCTCCCCGACGGCCGGCTGCTGGTGCTGCCGGTTCAGTACAGCAAGCTGGAAGGCGGATGGGTCAACTATTGGAAGACCGTGGATGGCAGTTCCGAGCGCTCCGACATCGCGCACTTTAAGGGCACGCCCGAAGGGGCGGTGTACCAGCGCGATTGCGCGCCGTGCCATACCAGCCAGCTAAGCTATGACGCAGCAGCAGGGGCTTCTCCAGCCGCAGCGCGGATTCGCGAGGGCGGCATAAACTGCGAAATGTGTCACGGCCCCTCGCAGGCGCACGTGGATGCGATGCACGCCGGCCAGCAAACCAGGCCGCGAGGGCCTTCCGCGGGCGGGCTCCCGGTGTATTTCCGCAAGATTTCCGCCGAGGAGTCAGTCGCTATCTGCGGGCAATGCCATATGCAATCGGTGGCTCACGATCCGGAGCCCAACGGTGCAGTGAATTATTCTACCGCCGCTCCCTTTTATCGCGCCTACAGCCGTCAACTGCTTTCGAACTACAACCGCAAGGTATTTTACGCCGACGGCCGCTTCCGCGCGACGACTTTCATCGGCGAAGCCTTGGAACGATCGCGTTGCTTCCGGGAAGGCGGAGCCACCTGCGTGTCGTGCCACAATCCCCATCCGGACGATCCGGCCGGGAATCAGAAATCCCTCAAATTCGCCCCCGATTCCGATGAAATGTGCCTGCAGTGCCACCCATCGTTGCGCGCTCATCCGGAGCAGCATACGCGGCACGCAAAGGCGAGCGAAGCCAGCCGCTGCGTTTCGTGTCACATGCCGCGCAATATGGACGCGGTGCTCTTCCTCGCCCGCTCCCACCAGATCGATGACATTCCGGATGCCGAGATGACCGCCCGTTTCGGCGAGTCCGACAGTCCCAACGCATGCCTCGGCTGCCATCGCGACAAGGATGTTCGCTGGCTTGCCGCCAGCATGGCAGCCTGGCGGCCCGGCCGATGAACCGAATCAGCGAACGCGAGTTGAGGGATTTTGATTACTTCCGATCGGTGAGCAGTTCCCGGTGCAGGATGTAAGACGTTTCCAGCGGCACGCCATCCTGGAAACGAACTTTAAAAAGTACCTGATAATAGCGCGGTATCTCACCGGAAGCCTTGCGTATCTTATTTACAAGGGTCCGCGCTGCGCCCGTCTCCGTGAACACCCCCGCGGCTCCCAGAATTCCGGAGCCGTTTCTGCCGGAGAAGCTCATCACGTCGCCGTTGCCGAGCGGGCCCGGAGTATGGCTGACAAGCGTATAAGCAACGCCATTGAGCCGGTTTTGCGGATATTCATCCACATAAAGGGCCTCCTCCTTGGTGCCGGGATGAAGGTTGCGCACGCCCACTCCGGGCTCGAGATACAATTCCATCCGCACCGGCATGCTCGCCAATTGTTGATTGAAGAACTTCGGCGAACCGACATAGACGGCGTTGCTTTCAGAGAGCATGCTCCAGGAGATCTGGCTCCCATTTACGATCGAGACGTTCGGCTTTCGCGAGGCGAGTAATCTCCCGAGGCTGAATGTGACACTCGCGTGGCCGATCGGGCTGAAGTAGATGAGCGACTGCGGCTTTGTGCCGTTAAACAACTTCTCCAGCGCCGCGGCATTCTTTGAGTTTGGCAAATCTGCCGTTTGTTTTACGGTGGTATCAAGGAACGCACCGTACCCGGGAAAATCCAGGAAAGTTGGTGCGCTGATCGAGATAAGGAGTGGCCGATCGGAAGCTATGAACGGCTTCCAGAGTGCTTGAAGCTCGGGAGTCCACTGGGCACGGAAAACCGCGGTTTCTCGTTTTTCCTCCCACAGCTTCAGCGTTGCGTAAACAGCCCACGTGGCCACCGCGACCATCAGGATGCCGATGCTAACCCACCACCGCGCCTCTCGCTTCCAATCCCGCTTA
>Ga0070734_10003635_pt1 | contig 15795 bp, 13 predicted proteins | sample Coa_R1_8_FD_66444 | JGI IMG/M metagenome (GOLD analysis project Ga0070734, IMG submission 66444) | Surface soil microbial communities from Centralia Pennsylvania, which are recovering from an underground coalmine fire - Coalmine... | ecosystem: Environmental > Terrestrial > Soil > Unclassified ...
GGCTTCAAGCAGCTGATGCAGACCTTCGAATCGGCCCGCATCCAGACCGCGGCGCGCGCCGTCGGCGTCGCTCAGGCCGCCATGGAGGAGGCGATCACCTATGCGAACGAACGCATCCAGTTCGGCCAAAAGCTGATCGCGTTTCCGCGCGTTGCCGACAAGATCGCCATGATGGCGGCCGAAATCATGATCGCGCGGCAGATCAGCTATTATGCGGCGCGCGAGAAGGATAAGGGCCGCCGCTGCGATCTCGAAGCCGGCATGGCGAAGCTCCTGGCCGCGCGGGTCGCCTGGGCCGCGGCCGACAATGCCGTGCAAATCCACGGCGGCAACGGGTTTGCGCTCGAATACAAAATCTCGCGGATCTTGTGCGACGCCCGCATTCTCTCGATCTTCGAAGGCGCGGCCGAGATCCAGGCCCAGGTAATTGCGCGGCGGCTGCTGGACGGAGGGAATTAGAGTGGATGTCGATCGTATCGAATTCGCTCACGCCCGTCGTCGGGCTTGTCCCGGCGGCCCCCCAGCTTTAGCCAAAGACCAAAATAATCGAGATGGCCAGGACAAGCCGGGCCACGACGCCGTCACAGGGCTGTGTGCCTCGACCAGAGAACGCAGCGTCACTCGGCCTTGATACCGGCCGCTTTGATGACAGGCCACCATATTTCTGCGCTGCTCCGGACGATGTCGCCCAAAGCTTCCGGGGTTTGCTGGTCTGACGGATACAGTTCCAGGCCGACGTCTGTGAACCGCTTGCGTACAGCTCCATCCGCCAGTGCATCGACTACAGCCTTGTTGAGAATGCTGATACTAGCCTTCGGCGTCCCTTTCGGTGCAAACATTCCATACCATGCGGGAAGCGCAAGATTGTGGAATCCTAACTCTTCGGCCGTTGGAATGTCCGGCGCGAGCGGCGCGCGACGCTTGCCAAGGACAACGTACGCCTTGACGGCGCCAGCTCTCAGCTGAGCGAAGACATTCGCGCTGCCGAAAAGGAGGTCGATTTGGCCGCCGACTAGGTCTTGGACGGCTGGGGCTTCACCCCGATAAAAAACGGCTTGAAAGCGCGTGGACGTTTCTCTCTGGAACAGCGCGCCGTACGCTTGTATTCCCGAAGTCGTCGCAGCGTGGTTGCTTTTATCCGGATTCGACTTGAGCCAGGCGATCAGCTCGCTCAGGTCCTTGCCCGGCATAGTATTTCGCGCGAATAGGGTTACCGGAGTACTCACCAGAGGCGCCACGGGCTCAAAACTTCCGGGCAGATCGTAAGCAAGCGAATACAGAGCCGCGTTCATCACGTGAGTACTCAGCATCCCAATGTCGACGGTGTATCCATCAGGTGCTGCGCGCGCGGCTCTGCCGACGCCGATCGTGCCGTTGCCTCCGCCCACATTTTCGATGACGATGGGTACGCCAAGCGACGCTTTCATCGGCTCCGATATGATGCGAGCAATAACGTCAACCGGTCCGCCCGGCGGGAACGGCACAATGATCGTTATCGAGCGCGAAGGGTAGATTTGCGCACACGCATATGATGACAGAGTTACCAGTCCTATCGCTGCTCCAGCAAATCGCATACATGCTCGGTGAGTGAAAATCATTTTTGATTCTCCTTAGATTTTGTCCCGCGGCAGGACCAAGACTCGTCAAGAGCTGTGCATTCCGCACGGAGAAAGGAACCGGTACTGAAAGGGCAATCATTGAGTGAAGGTTAGCAAGCTCTGGTGTGTTGTCTAGTCATCATCTCATCGAACACCGCCCCTGGCGACGCACAGATTGGAACAAAGACTATACGACAGTTGGAGTCCTTGAAGCCAAAAACCCGGTCCCAAGTTAATGTCGCTACGGATGGGCGTCGTGCCGCTTGCGCAAACGGGACCACGGAATCGGAGCACATAGCGCGGCGATCGCCAGAAGGGCCATGCCGGCGATCCATCGCACGCGCTCGCGCGCACGGGCGCGTACTTCGCCCATGACGAATTGCTCGCCTTTGCGCATTTCGCCGTAAGATTTGAGAAACGACGACATGCGCGCCACGGCGAGGTCGTCGATCGCCTCGCCTTCGGCGCGGCTGCGCTTTTCCACGTCGTTGAGCCGTTCGGCCTCGGTGCGGTAGCGTTCCGCATAGGCACTGGCGTCCGCGAAGGTCATCATCTCGGCGCGCGTCAAATAAAGCGCCGGCAGCGACGGAAACGCATATTCGGCAAGGTCGATGAGCGGCTGGTCGGCGCGCGGCGCAGCGGCCAGTTGAATGGCCGAACAAGCCAGAATCGCGGCCGCGCTCCAGCGGACGATCGCGATCCCGCCGCGCAGCGCCCGTCGGCGATCGCCGCGCAGGACCGGATACAGCAAGCCTGCCAGGATCAGCGCGCCGCCGAACGCGCAGACCATCGCGGCTCCGGCCGGCAGATCGAGGATGAACGAGACCGCGAGACCGACGGCGCTTGCAACGGTGCCGACGATCCAGCCGATCCCAAGCTGCTGCGCGGGCGATGATGCGAACATGCCGGCGATGGCGGCCGGAATGATGAGGAATGAAAACACCAGGAGGACGCCGGCGATCGCCACAGAGCTGGTCACGACCGCGCCGAAGGTCGCGTAGAAGACGTAGTCCCACGCGAGGGCGCCCGCGGTCATCCGACGGCGCAACAGCCAGTGGAACAATCCGACTGCAGCGTACAGCGGCGCGATCGCCGCCACATCGTCGAGGCCGCTGGTCAGGATATTTCCCGTGAGGACCTGCTTGAGGTGTTCCGCGCCTTGCGGCGCCCGGTCGATAAGCAGGATGCTGGCCGCCGCCGCGACCACGTAGATGATCCCGATCAAAGCCTCCTGGGGCACCCGCGCGTCCCAGCCTCGCGTGAGGGCTAGCAGCACGGCTGCAAGCAGCGTGAACGCAAGCGAATACGCATAGGCCGCGGGGCTCTGCGCCGGATGACCGAGCATAAATGCCACTGTGGCACCGAATGCCGCAATTTGCGCGAGCGCCAGATCGACGAAGATGACCCTGCGGGCGAGGACCTGCATGCCGAAATACGTGTGGATGCCGACCAGACAGACCGCCACGAGAAACGGCGGCCAGAGAACCGCGAGAACCTCGATCATCGCTGGGCAACCGCCGACGCGAGAGCATTGACGTTGCCCTCGATGAGCGAGAGATAATCGCGGGCCTCGGGCAGCGCGTCCACCGAGCCGGCCAGCGCGACGACCGCGGCGCCGGCTTTCCCGGCCACGAAGGCGGCGTCGCGTTCGGGCTCACGCGGTTCGCGCACCACGATTCGGGCGCCGCTTGCGCGCATCGCTGCGATGATCTGCACGAGGTGCGCAGCGCTCGGCGCCACGCCGGGTTTGGTCTCGATAAAGCCAATGAAATTCAGCCGAAAGCGGCGGGCGAAATATGCCCAGCTGTTGTGGTAGGCCACGATGGGGAGGGCTCTGAGCGGCGCCAGCGTCGCCTTCCACCCGTCGAGCCTGGCGCGCAGGCGAGCGACGAAATCCGACCGGTTGCCCTCGTAACTTGCGGCGTTGGCAGGATCGATCCGCGCCAGAGCTTCCGCGATGGTGCTGGTGACGATCTCGGCATTGCTCGGATCGAGCCAATAGTGCGGATTACCACTGCCGTGCGCGTGGCCGTCTCCGGGGCCGATGCTCATTCCGCCAAGCTCCAGTGCCGCGATCCCGTAGGAGGCGTCGACATAGCCGGGGCCGCCGCGCGCGATTTCCGGATTGCCAGCCTGCGCCAGCGCCCGATCGATCCACAGGTCATAGTCGAGCCCCACCCGCACAAGCATGCGCGCCTTCTTCAGACGCAGCATGTCTTGCGGCTTGAGCTGATACGCCTCCGCGTCCGCATCTGCGGGAACGAGACTTGTGACGGCGACCTGCGCCCCGCCAACGGCCTGCGTGAGGCTGCGCAGGTCAGTCGTCGTTGTCACGACCTCGAGTGGGCCCTCTGCGTGTGCCGGCGATACGAGGGCAAGACAAATGGCGATGAGAGTAAAACGCTGCTTCATGAACTCCAAAATGCGCCCTATCGCCCGGCGCCGCCCGAAACCCAGATGCTCTTTGGCATCAGGCAATGGACGTTCTTTTCAGCCTCCGAGACGGTCCCGACCCGGCAGTCCATCGCCACGCTGGCAAGCCCGTACGCATCGAGTCGGGCAATCTTTTTCTCCGCCTCGAGCCAGCGGATCATGCCCATCGAGGCGTCGTCCATGGCCTTGTTGAGGTCCCCATCCCTGGCGTGCGACACAAAATATTCCGCCGTCTCGCTCGCCGGTCGCGCCAGGTCCTCGGTGTCGCCGGCATTCTTGGGGCTGAGACAGTGAATGCCCTTCTTGACGTTCACGACCTGCGAAACGCGGCAGTCGGACACGCTTGCCATCAGTGATTCGGCCTGCCCGGCCGGTATCGAGCGCAGTTCGGAGAGAAGCTTCACGGTCTGCGCCTTGGCTTGCAGCCACGCCTTGTTGAGGTCCTGATCGAATCCCATCGTGATCCACGATTTGGCCGTTTCGATCCGCGGGAAGTCGAGCGGTTTTCCCTTGACGACCTCCACCGTCATATTGAGTTCCTTATAGGCCGTCTCGATCGCGGTGAGATTGACCTCGCCGTTGCCCTGGCCGGCATGCGAGTCGCCGCTCCACAGCAGCGCGCCGGGCACAAACACCGGCACATAGAGCGTCGAGCCGGCGACAAAATCGCGGATATCCATGTTCCCGGCATATTCCCCGGGCGGCACGCTTGAATAGCGGCCCGGCTCCTTGCGGGCGACGCCGAGGGTACCCGGGAAAGGACGCAGCGGCAGAACGATGCCGGGCAGGAACTCGGTCGTCATGCTGTCGAGATCGAGATAGAGATACTTGACCTGACCATCCTGATAGGTGGTCGGGAACTCCCCGAACATTCCCGGCACGTTGAAGTTCGTCGCATAAGCTCGCGGAACGATCTTGTTCAGCGTAACCTTAAGGACGTCGCCCGGCTGCGCTTCCTCGATGTAGACAGGCCCCGTCAGCGTGTGTGGTCCGCGACCCGGGAAATCCGTTCGCAGCTTCTTGATTTGCTCGATCGTCGTACCCGGAACCACCTGGTTGTGGCTGTGCATCATGGTTTCCATGATGACGGTGTCGCCGGAATTGATCCGGAGTACCGGCGCCTGAGCGTTATCGAACCACCCCCACTGGGTCGTCTCCAATGTCGCGGGAAGCACGTGAACTTTCTTGCCGCCCGGCAAGTTCACGACCCGAAGCCTGGGATCGGCCGGCCCCATTGCCGGATAGCCGGGCGTGTTGATGGTTGCGGTCGGCGGCAGTTGAGCTGCCGTTGGAGATTGCGCGGGCGGCGCCTGTCCCAAGGCCGTCGCGCCGACAATGAGCGCTCCACCGGCGGCAAGCACGATCCTTGGCGGCATCATGATTTGGGCCATGGTTTCCCCCGTTACCGTCGTGAAAGGCTAGCTCATTGAGGTCGTGTCGGCAATCGAGGGGAAGCGCCCCAGCCGGGTAACTTCCGCTTGTTTTCCGGTGAGGTCTCATGCTGCCGTGCATGCCCGCGGTTGTCGCGGGCGCCCGCCATGCAACGGCTCAATGCCGTCGGGATGCGCCTAGGATCTTAAGGCGACCAGACGGGCGAAAGGCGGTTCTCCTTGACCCGCCCCCTCCACGAGAGATGGCAGCGAGAAAGAATCTGCCCGGCGCGGCCTCGTTCGAATCGATCAATGCACCCGCTAGATCCGGCAAGACAATGAGCCGGCGAGATTCTAATCGCAAAGTGTTGCAAAGTGTTCTAATCGGAGTGCCGGAAAACCGTACTGACCATTTTTGGATTTTGCCTCGGCTCGTCTCTGATACTTGGTGCTATTTATCGATCTGCGACTGGCTCGCGGCGGGTTCGCCGTTTTTTACCTCTTCACGTGCCTGCCGTCGCTTCTTGGCATTGTGGATCTCGCGGCATTTTCCCGAGCAATAGAGCGCCGTTATTCGTCGGTGAGCGATCAGTTTTCCGCACTCCAGGCAGTGACGCGGGCTGCCAGCCTTTGGGCCGAATTTCATGATGACCGTCCCCGGTCCGGCAGCGCTGAGCTTTGGGGCGCGGCTTTGGCCCGCGGCCCTCGCTGTTCGCGCGCGTGCGATGCTTTGGTAGAGGAAGCGAAACTTGGTAACGTCAAGAAAAATACCAATGTTGGCGGCGATGATCGCGCCGCTGTTGCCCGATGACTTCAATATGGGGCAATTCGGCTCAAAAATAAAAGTTTCAATGCGAATGCGCCAGTTGAAAGCATAACAGGAAACCTTACTACCCGCTTTCTCTGCCTATATTGCTACCTGGAATAGCATTTTGACCTTGTCGGTTTGTTTCAGGCGACATACCAAACAGTCGCCTTGCAGCAGCTAGGTCCGCCACTCGAATCAACGCGTCGTCGCGCTTCGTCGCTTCAATCCGAGCGCCACGAGCGAGGCTGCGATCGCCTGATCCAGTGGCGTGCGGGGAATGCCGCCGATAGCCTCTGCGAGCCGCGTACCGTCAATGGCGTGAGGCGTCGACCATAGATACGAGATGTCGCACAGTTCTCGAAATACCGGCACCACGACACCCATCAGCTTCAAAATCCGCCATGGCATGGAGCTGATTTTGAAGTCCTGTCTGCAGGCGCGCGAAATAGCCGCCACAAATTGACGCCCCGTTACCGCATGGCCGGCAAACCCGAAGCTCGCAAATTGTGCATGCCGCTCGCGCTGTTCCACGAGCTGGACCAGTGCTTGAGCAACGTCAGGCAGATAGGCCCATTCGTGGACGATATCGAGAGGCCCCGGATAGGTCAGCCGACCCGCGGCGATCTCCTTTATGATAATCCGATCGAACCATGATCCCCAGCCCTCGCCTCCGAAATAGTCACCCGCACGCAAAACGATCGCCTTTAAACCCGCTTCGGAGGCATCACGTATGCGCGCCTCAATGGCAACCCGTATGGCTCCTTTGCGCGAGGTCGGGCGCATCGGCGTCGCCTCGTCAATCTGTGCCGGCATGCCGGCGCCGTAATTGTAGAGATTGCCGGGAAACACCAGGGTTGCACGGCTTTGCCGAGCGACGGCGATCGCCGTGTCTGCGAAGGGAACTGCGAGGCGCCCCCAATCCGTGTAGGGTACATTGAGGGCGTGGAGGACCACATCCGCGCCGTTTGTAGCCGCAATGACGGATTGAGCGTCGCGCGCATCGACCTCGATGATTTCGGTGCCGGGTACCGCCGCCGCGACGGAACTTCCGCGCACGAGACTCGCGACCTGCCATCCTGATGACTTGAACGCCTGCGCGGCGGCGCGGCCAAGGCGGCCGGCGCCACCCAACACGATAATACGACCCTTCATGATGGCATCCGCCATGGCGGCGGCACAGCGCAAGTGTTAGATAGACGCAAATGGCAAACTTTCTTTCCGCATACGTCGTTCCGCTGGCGATTGCCGCAGTTGCCGTCGTCCTGGTGCTGGGTCTTTACAACATGTTGCGCGGCGGTTCGCCCAACTTGTCGCAAAAGCTGATGCGCTGGCGCGTAGTGCTGCAATTCATTGCCATCATTATAATCATGTTGACCGTCTGGGCGATGGGCCGATAGGTCCGCATTGGAAGGCCGCAACATGGTGGTTCTCAACCGCATTTATACCCGCACCGGTGACGACGGCACGACCGCGCTCGGTACCGGCGAACGGCGCAAGAAATACGATCTGCGCGTCGCCTGCTACGGAACCGTCGATGAGACCAACGCGGCAATCGGGCTGGCGCGCCTATATACGGCGCAACACGCTGAAATCGACGCCATGCTGGGGCGGATTCAGAATGATCTGTTCGACCTGGGTGCCGACCTTTGTACGCCCGCTTCCAGCAAGGGAAGGGGACCCGGCGGTACCCGGCTCGCCGTCAGCGAAACCCAGGTGGCGCGGCTCGAAAGCGAGATCGACCGTCTCAACGCCGACCTCGCGCCGCTGCGCTCGTTCGTGTTGCCGGGCGGCACACCGCTGGCTGCGCACCTGCACGTCGCCCGCACGATCTGCCGTCGCGCCGAGCGGATGATGGTGGAATTGGCGGACCGGCCCGGTGAAGAAGTTTCGCCGGTTGCACTTAAGTATACGAACCGGCTTTCAGATTTCCTCTTTGTGGCGAGCCGTTATGTCAATCAGAGGGGAGCCGGCGACGTGCTTTGGGCGCCGGGGCAAAACCGCTGAACATGACCGATGGCGCGGACCGCGGGCGTCGCGCCCGCATCCCCCGAATGGAAAGGCGTGTGAGACGCGCGCGGTCCCGGGATTCGGGAATTCACAATCGAAGATGCCGCCAGCTGCAGGCGCGTTGACATGCTGCGGTGCGGGACATAGTTTGCGCGCCGCTTTCGGGAGAGACCAGGATGAAGGTTCTTGTGCCCGTCAAACGGGTGGTCGACTACAACGTCAAAATCCGGGTCAAAACTGACGGTACCGGCGTCGAGCTCGCCAATGTCAAAATGTCGATGAATCCGTTCGACGAGATCGCCGTGGAGGAGGCGATCCGTCTCAGGGAGGCCGGCAAGGCAGCGGAAATCATCGCGGTGTCGATCGGCCCTCAGCAGGCGTCCGAGACCATACGCACGGCGCTTGCGATGGGCGCGGACCGGGGCATCCTGGTCAAAGTGGACGGGATCGTGGAGCCGCTGGCGGTTGCGAAAATCCTCAAAGGCGTAGTCGAAGCCGAGCAGCCGGGTCTCGTCATTATGGGCAAGCAGGCAATCGACGACGACTGCAACCAGACCGGTCAGATGCTGGCAGCGCTACTGAACTGGCCTCAGGGGACATTCGCATCAAAACTGGTGATCGACGGCGAGAGCGCGAATGTGACCCGCGAGGTTGACGGTGGGCTGCAGACGGTGCGTCTGAAATTGCCCGCTATCGTCACGACCGACCTGCGGCTCAACGAGCCGCGCTACGCCTCGCTGCCCAATATCATGAAGGCGAAAAAGAAGCCCATCGCCGACAAATCGCCGGCCGATTATGGCGTCGATACCGCCCCTCGGCTTGAAGTTCTCAAGACGACCGAACCCCCGGTGCGCAAAGCCGGCGGCAAGGTGGGCTCGGTCGCGGAACTTGTCAGTAAGCTCAAGAACGAGGCGGGGGTCCTGTGATGCCGACCCTGCTCGTCGCCGAACACGACAACAAGACCCTGAAGGACGCGACCGCCAAGGCGCTGACCGCGGCCAAGTCGATCGGAACACCGATTCACGTCCTCGTTGCCGGCAAGGACTGCGGGCCAGCGGCCGATGCTGCCGCCAAGCTTGACGGCATTGCCAAGGTGCTGATCGCGGACGCGCCGCCGTTCGAGCATATGCTGGCGGAGCCAACGGCGGCGCTGATTGTCGCGCTCGCGAACGACTATGACACGATTATCGCGCCCGCGACCGCGAACGGAAAAAACATCATGCCACGTGTCGCGGCGCTGCTCGACGTGATGCAGATATCCGACATCATCAAAGTGCTGTCGCCTGATACGTTCGAGCGGCTGATCTACGCCGGCAACGCGGTGCAGACGGTGCGTTCCAAGGACAGCAAGAAGGTTATCACGGTCCGAACAGCCGCCTTTCAGGCGACCGGCGAAGCCGGCACGGCCGTCGCGTGCGAATCGGTGTCGCCGCCTGCCGATCCGTCGATTTCGGCTTTCGTAGGCGAAGAGATCTCCAAGAACGACCGGCCTGAACTCACTTCCGCCCGCGTCATCGTGTCCGGCGGCCGCGCCATGGCGTCGCGCGAGAACTTTGCCAAATATATCGAGCCGGTAGCTGACAAGCTGGGCGCGGCGGTCGGCGCCTCGCGCGCCGCTGTTGACGCCGGTTATGCACCGAACGACTGGCAGGTTGGGCAGACCGGAAAAGTCGTGGCGCCGGAACTCTACGTCGCGGTTGGAATATCGGGGGCCATCCAGCACTTGGCCGGTATGAAGGACTCCAAGGTGATCGTGGCGATCAACAAGGACGAAGAGGCCCCCATTTTCCAGGTCGCGGATTATGGTCTGGTAGCCGACCTATTCAAGGCGCTGCCCGAGCTCGCCGAAGAATTGGGCAAGCTTGGGCGGTAAACCTTAACGGCAAAATGGTTTCATAGTGGTAGTCACCGACAACAGTTATCGGTAGAACGTTGGTTGGCCACAACCGCGGTCCACCTTGGCCTGGACGAAAAGCCGATAAACGATATGATCGAAACTCATATGGCTGACATTCACCGAGTGGGCGTAATCGGCGCCGGTCAGATGGGGAGCGGCATCGCTCACGTGTGCGCTCTCGCCGGGTTCGGGGTGGCGCTCAACGACATTTCGGAGGAACGAATCAGGGCCGGAATCGCGACGATCAACGGTAACATGGCCCGCCAGGTGGCGCGGAAGGCGATCACCGAAAGCGATCGCCAAGCCGCGCTTTCGCGGATTGGGGCCGCCGACAAGCTCGAGGAGTTGGCGGATTGCGACCTCATCATCGAAACGGCTGTCGAGAAGGAAGAGGTCAAGCGGAAGATTCTATCGTCGCTATGCCCCCTGCTGAAAGATGACGCGATTGTCGCGACCAACACGTCGTCGATTTCGATCACGAGGCTCGCCGCTGCGACTGATCGACCGGAAAAGTTCATCGGCATCCATTTTATGAATCCGGTGCCGGTGATGGAGCTTGTGGAGGTGATCCGCGGCATTGCAACCGATGATGCCACCTACGAGGTCACCAAGGCCTTCGTCACCAAGCTCGGCAAGAAATACGCGGTTGCGGAGGATTTCCCGGCCTTCATCGTCAACCGCATCCTGCTGCCGATGATCAATGAGGCGATCTACACGCTTTACGAAGGCGTCGGCTCGGTCGACGCCATCGATACCGCGATGAAGCTCGGCGCTCATCATCCCATGGGCCCGCTTGAGCTCGCCGACTTCATTGGTCTCGACACGTGCCTCTCGGTCATGCAGGTGCTGCACGAGGGACTGGCGGACTCCAAATATCGGCCATGCCCGTTGCTCGTGAAGTACGTCGAGGCCGGCTGGCTCGGCCGCAAGACCAAACGCGGCTTCTACGATTATCGCGGCGATAGGCCGGTGCCGACGCGATAGTGACGGCGGCCTCGTAGAGCGGATTAGCGCAAAACCAGCGGATGATGTGGGGCGACCCTTGTGGCCGCTCCTTTTGGCGTGCGGCGCGTCCAAATGGGGGCGACCACAAAGGGCGCCCGTCGACGGCAATGTTGGAAGACGCCGATTTTGTACGCCCAGGCGCCTAATGCGACTGCTGCGCAGGCTTGATTCCCATCTCCTTGGCGATTGCCGCGACGACGGCGCGCTGCTCGTCGATCGACGCCGCTAATTCCGCCCCCCCGCCTGGGCTGACCAGCTGGCCCGTGCTTGAGAGACGAGCCCCTATGGCGGGGTCGCCGGCGACGGCGTGGATATCGGCCGCTATGCGGTCACGGATATCGGCGGGCATGTCGCGGGGGCCAAACAGCCCGACCAGGCCATCGAAGTGCAGCGCCGGAAAACCCGCTTCCCTGACGGTGGGAACGGAAGGTTCGTCGGGAATATGCGCGTCGTTGCTGACGGCGAGGAGCTTTGCCTTCCCGGCCTGCACGTGGGGCCGCACGATCGCAAATGCTCCCCAATAGAACTGAATGCGTCCCTCGGACACATCAGTGGATGGCTGAACGGTGTCGCGATAGGGCACCTTGGACATGTCGAGATTGGCGTTCTTGAGAAAAGACGCGAACAGGAAATCGCTTACTCCGGTCGCGGTCGCCCAGTTGAGCTTGCCGGGCTGCGCGCGGGCGAGCGCCACCAGTTCGGCAAGCGAGCCGACGTTGAGCGTCGTCGGCGCCACGATCACGACCAGCGTGTTGGAGACCCGCGCGATCGGCAGGAGGTCGCCCGGCTCATAGGGGAGCTTATCGTGGAGAAACGGGTGCGCCGTGAACGTCGAGGCAGGTGCGAATAGCAGCGTGTGGTCGTCATGCGCGCCGACGAACGCCGCGATCGCCACAATGCCGTCCCCGCCGGGACGGTTCTCCACCACCACGGGCTTGCCCCAACGCGCGGAAAGCCGGTCCGCGAACAGCCGCGCCCCGATATCGGCGCCGCTGCCGGGACCGAGCGGCACAATAAAACGCACGTTTCGTTGCGGCCAGGTCGTTTGGGCGGAGGCCGGCCACAGCAAAGGTGGCGCCAGCGCGAACAGAAAGCCCGTGCAGACGACCCACAACCCGGCGCGGAATCGATTCATGAGCACCCCCGGAACATCGCGTCAGCCCGGGCAAACACCCGAGCCGGGGGGAAATTAGCACAGGGTGGGCTTGAGATGTTACGGCTCACGTGTCGCAGCCGGCGTAGCGGCCTCGGGTGACAGCGAGACCCCCAACCCTCCCCGCAAGGGGGGAGGTTGATCTCACCCGTGCTTGATGAACGTGCCGTTATTGAGCTCGGCGACCGCCTTCTGCAGTTCGGCCCTTGTGTTCATGACGATCGGTCCGTACCACGCGACCGGCTCCTCGATCGGCTTGCCGGACACGAGCAGGAACCGGATGCCCTCCTCGCCGGCCTCGACCGTTACCTCATCGCCGCTGTCGAACAGCACCAGCGAGCGGTTGCCGGTGCGCTCGCGCACGAGCGTCTCGCCCGTCGGGGTTTCTTTCTCCGTGAGAACGCCGAACGGGCTTGAGGCCCCGGAAAACGTGCCGGAGCCCTCGAACACATACGCGAAGGCATGGCGCGAGGTCTCTACCGGAAGAGTCCGTCGGCGGCCCGGGGGAACCATAATATCGAGGTAGCGTGGCTCGGCCGCGACTCCGTCGACCGGGCCGCGCTTGCCCCAGAAGTCACCGCAGATGACGCGCACCCGTGTGCCGTCGTCATCGACGACCTCGGGAATTTCGACCGCCGGAATGTCCTGATACCGCGGCTGCGTCATCTTGAGCCGCGACGGCAGGTTGGCCCAGAGCTGGAAACCGTGCATGCGGCCCAGTGGGTCACCCTGCGGCATCTCCTGGTGAAGAATGCCGCTCCCAGCCGTCATCCATTGGATATCTCCGGCCCGAAGCGTGCCTTGATTGCCGAGGCTGTCGCCATGATCGACCGTGCCGGCGAGTACGTAGGTGATGGTCTCGATGCCGCGATGGGGGTGCCACGGGAAACCGGCACGGTAGTCGTCGGGGCGGTCGTTACGGAAATCGTCGAGCAACAGGAACGGATCGAAATCGCCGGTATCGCCGAATCCGAAGGCACGGTGCAGCTTCACCCCGGCCCCCTCGATTGTGGGCTTGGACTTCACGATCCGCTTCACGGGTCGAATTGACATTGCGTGCCTTTCTGGAAAATCGCGCCGCTCCCTATGTGGGTACGGGGATGACTTCCGTCCAGCGCCGTCACAGAGCCGTCCATGCCACCCCAAGCAGCGGTCACGGCGTCGGCAAATGGGCGGGCTGCAGCGGCTATCGCCGACGCAGCCCGGTCGCAGACCGCTCTGTGCGGCCTGCGGAGACGATTGTCGCTGCGGAGTCGGTCCGGACATCGTTGGCTGGCCCACAGCCAACGATGAAATGGACCTTGTCTCCCAAGCCGATACCGCGAAGGGTTAATTTTCTGCACTCTGCGTTTTTCTGCAGCTACGCTGAATTGTTGCGAACCGATTAACCGCCCGCCCCTATAATCTCCTCTCGGCAGCCATCGACACATCGCGCTTGTGCATCGGTGTCCGTCGGCGGCCTGCCGCGCTGCTCGCAATTGCGCGGGCGGCACGATGTTCGCAACTGCGCAGAACAGGCAGATTGGTCGATGGCAGAAGGCGCCAAGAATGTGGAGTACAGCCTGATCGAGGAACTCGAGGCGGCGGTCGCGCACAAGGGGGTACGGGAGCGTGCCGAGATTTTTCGACGGGTTGCTGACCTGTTTGCCCTCGGCTCGGCCGGATTCGCAGCGGAGCAGATTCAACTGTTCGATGATGTTATGGGCCGATTGGCGGGCGGAGTGGACAATGGCGCGCGCGCCGACATTTCCCGGCGACTTGCAGGCCTCGCGAACGCGCCCCCGATGGTTATCCGGACGCTCGCGCTCGACCCCTCGATCGACGTCGCCGGACCCGTCCTGTCCCAGTCCGAGCAGGTTGACGAAGACACTCTGATCATCAGCGCCAAAACGAGAGGGCAGGAGCACCTGCTCGCCATCTCGCGCCGCCGTACCTTAAGCGAGGCCGTGACCGATATCCTGGTCGAGCGCGGCGACCGGGAGGTTACCGTCAGCGTTGCCGGCAATCACGGCGCAAAATTTTCCCAAACGAGCTATGCCACCCTGGTGAAGCGCTCCGAAAACGACGAAGAACTGGCGGTGCGCGTATGGCTGCGTCCGGAAATTCCGCGGCAGCACCTGCTCACGCTGCTCGCCGCCGCATCCGGCGCCGTGCTCCATCGATTGGTAGCCGCCGATCACCGCAAGGCCGATCTGTTTAACGACATGATCGCGCATGCGCGAGATCAGATCGAAGCGCAGGTCCGGCAGCGATCGCCCTCCTATGCCGAGGCACGTTCTCGTCTTGAGACGTTGAAAGGGCAGGGCAAGCTCGACCGCGAGCATCTCTTCGAATTCGCGAAGGCGCGCAAGTTCGACGAAACCACCATAGCGATGTCATTACTGAGCGACTTGCCGGTCGGTCTCATCGAGCGCGCCATTGCGCAGGATCGTTCCGAGCAGATTCTCGTGCTCGGCAAGGCGACGGGGCTCGATTGGCGGATCACCAAGGAAATTCTCGAAATGCAGGCGGAGGCCGGCTGCAAGCACGACCTTGAGCAATGCCATCAAAGCTTTATCAAATTGCAGCCGGAAACCGCCAGGAAGGCGATGACTTTTTATCGCCTGCGCGAGGCGGCCGCCATGGCGCCAACGAGCCGTGACGGCGCCGCCGCCAGTTGACGGTTCACACGTTCAGCCAGTCGAGCGTCTTTTCTTCCTCAATAGACTGCAGCCGGTCGAACAGCGCGATCATCTTTTCGCGTCCGAGGCGCTGGGCAAGCAGGAGGAATTTCTCCCGCAGTTCGGAGCGCTCGAGCGGCCGTTCCGGCGTGCCCTTGAAGCTCGTCACGTGGCGGGACACTTCGCGTCCGTCCTTGAGCTTGACCGCGACGGTCACTTCGAGGTTGCGACGGTCCTGTCCGGGCGTCACCGCCATCTTGGTGCGCGAGGCGAGGTCCAGGATGGCGCGATCATGAACCGCCGAGTCGTCGAACGAGCGCGGATCGATGGGATCGCGATAGAGTGAGAGGGCGACGCTGAACGGGATCGAGTATTGCGCCATCATCATGTCGCCCGGCGCCGGGATGTTGTTGGTCTTTGCCATCCGTTCGTTGCCCGCAATGGTGATCGCGGCGACATCGGCGGCGGTGAATTTGTGCTCATTGCGCAGTTCCAACGTTGCCTCGACGGGGTTGTGCGCCGTGATGTGGCAGGCGTAGCGCTTGAGCATGATGTCGAGGGTGAAATAATCGGTGCCGAGGCCGTGGGTGAGCTCCGAAACGTCCCAATCGGTACAGAACACCCGCAGGAATCCGTATTCGCCTTCGAGCACGCTGGACGGACCCGTAAAGCCATCGGCGGCGAGACTCGCTGCCAAGACGCCGCCTTCCGCCGCACGCCCCATGTGAAGGCGCTTCACCATAGCGCCGTTGCCCGCGTGGGCGAATTCCAGGAGCCCGCCCGCGCAGGAGCCGGCGACGCCGAGCGCGTTCGTCATCTTGGCGGTGTCGAACCCCATCAGGCGCCCGGCCGCGACCGCGGCTC
>Ga0070734_10003637_pt1 | contig 15787 bp, 10 predicted proteins | sample Coa_R1_8_FD_66444 | JGI IMG/M metagenome (GOLD analysis project Ga0070734, IMG submission 66444) | Surface soil microbial communities from Centralia Pennsylvania, which are recovering from an underground coalmine fire - Coalmine... | ecosystem: Environmental > Terrestrial > Soil > Unclassified ...
TCCTGAACTTGGCGCAGGATGGGAAAAAGCTCTGGCTGAAGAAGAAGATGGATACGCCGTAAGCGTGTGGGTGGAGAGTTTGGACATGCGGTAGTTTTTTATCCCGACACCGAAGGTGGAGGGAACCCTATAACCACAAGGCCCTTTAAGGCTCTTCCCGCTTCAGATTTTCGTCGCGATAGGGTTCTCTCTCTTTGCTTCGGGACTAAAGAAAAGAGAACTACCTCACTCCCACCTGCCCTTTCACCGAATCAATCAGCTTCTTTGAATCCCAACCCACGCCATCCTTGAACACCAGTTCAACATTTTCTATGTCGGCAATTTTGCTTGACGGATCGCCCTTCACCAGCATGATGTCCGCCTGCTTGCCCGGCGCAAGCGAGCCGACCTCTTTGTCCACTCCCAGAAACTGCGCACCGTTCAGGGTCTGTATTTTGATGGCCTCCAGTGGCGTGAAGCCCGCATCTACCAGCAATTCAACTTCGCGCAGGTCCCCAAAACCGGCAATAACGCCGCCGATGCCCGTTGGATCCAGCCCGGCCAGCAACGTTCCTCCGGCCTTCACAAACGCTCGCTCAAATTCCATCTCGCGCTGAAACATGGTTGGCCATGGGCTCTGCGTGTTCTTGGCCACTGCTTCGCGGTTCGCGTGGTATGCCTTGGTGGCCTGGTCACTCAGCATATCCAGCGCCTTCTGCGGCACGTCCGGACGCGAAGCCACAATCTGTTCAAACACCGGCAGCGTTGAAGTCACGGCCACGTGTTTTGCGACAAGCATCTTGATCGTGGTTTGAATCGGCTCACTCGTCACTTCCAGTTTGGCAGCCGCAGCTACCGCCTGGTTTGGATTGGGACAAACATCGGGCTTTTTGTCCGGATGAAATTCCGTATCCACTGTCAGCCCATGCTCCAGATCGTCAATGCCAATCTCCGCCGCCTCGCGGAACCCGATCGAACACAGATGCCCAGTGACCTTAATGCCGTGTTTGTGCGCCGTATCGACCACGGCTTTCAGTTCAGCGCGCGTCAGGTAGTTGTACACCTTGAATGAGCGCACGCCTTCCGCTACCCAGTACTCCACCGTGCGCGTGGCATCGTCCGGGCCTGTAAGCTGGTGCAGTTGCAGCAGAGGAATGCCTTCGCCTTCCATGTAAGGGCCAGTGGCGTTGATCTTGGGACCGGGAATTTTCCCTGCCTCCACGGCCTTCTTTATCTCCAGGTCGGTATAAGGCTCCATGCTGCCGGTGGTGCGGATCGTAGTCACTCCCAGCGCCAGATAAAGCCGCGGAAAGCTGTACGGCATGTCATGGTAGAGCCCGCCTCCGCTGGGATAAAACAGATGGTCATGCATGCCCACCAGCCCCGGCAGGGCGGTGTAGCCTGTCATGTCCATGCGGTTCGCGTCCGCCGGCACCGGCACTGCTCCCGCATTGCCGATGGCCGTAATCTTTCCGCCGGAAATGACAATCGTCTGGTCATTCTTCGCCGCTGCTCCAGTTCCATCAATCACGCGCACGTGTTCCAGCGCGATTACTGGTGACTGCACGCGGATGAAGTCTTTGATCGTTGGCTGCGGTTGTGGTTGGGCCAGACATGTGGCACAGCTTACGACCATCAGAGCGATGAGTAAACGGCGCATAGAAGAAGCCTCCAGAGGTTCAGGAACCATGCAGCATAAATGCAGGCGTGGACTCATGCAAGCGCGGATAAGATGATACGAGTGAATCGAATGGCTCGAACCAGAACGGTGGTCCGGATGAATAGCCGGTTAATTGATGAAGCTGCAAGAGTCCTCGGCGCCAAGTCCCGTACAGATGCCGTGCATCTGGCGCTCCGGGAGATTGTGGCGCTTCGACGTTTCAAGAAGCTGATGAAAAAACATGCCGGTAAGCTCCAATTCGCCGGGCATGATCGATAACGTCCTTTATCCTTCAATATGGTTTCCTACAAGAGGACTTATGGGGAACATTCGATTCCGAGTGGACTGCGTCTAGTCCGGAATGGCTCGGTAACAGCCTACGACTGACTGACGTTGAGCTTCCCAGGCATGGCGGGCTAAAAAGGCCGCACGCCGAGGCATGCGGCCATGGTCCTTACCAAGAGGGCAGCCAAAACAGGAGCGGCCTACCCGCACCGCGTGTGGGGACGGGTTAGCGCTCCTTAATGCCCTGCTTCGGCTTAATGACCTGCTTCGGCTTAATGACGTGCTTCGGCTTAGGGGCAAAGAGGAAGGAGTCGGCCAGTTCGGGCTTGCCCAGGACGCTGACGTCAAGGATGCAATCGTCGAGCGCTGTCTTGTCCTTCACGCCCCGTTCGACGCAGACCCGGCGGGACTGCTCGGCCTTGGCCCTGTCCAGACGCTCGACCGTGAGCGCTTCGACCGGGCCGCTCGGCTTGGGACGGTCTTGGTCGCTGAATAGCGATTCCCTGGGCTCGACGCGCCAGCTCTCGCCGAAGTCTTGCAACGCGACCCTGGTGACGGGACCCCTGATGAACTTACCGCCGCGCCCGACAAAAGCGTGTCTCGCGTCGGCGGGGTTGCCAACTAGAAGACCGCGCACCTTGGCGTCGTTGGTGGCCCCGAGTTGGACCCTCACATCGACGCGACCGTCGAGCACATTAATCTGGACAAGGTCGCCGCTCGGTCGTGAGACCGTGTAAAAGTTGCCCCGGCGTGAGATGGTGACGCCGCCCCCGAGTTCGATTGCGTGGTCGTTTGCGATCGTGCTAGGGCTGCCATTGACCTCCACCGCATTCACGGTAGCGACGAATTTTACGCTGCCCATCTTGACGGCCGCGCCCGTATTGATCGCGATCGCCGGCGTGCCCGGCGGAGTGATCAAGGCCTGGCGGACCTGCACCTGAAGGTCGGGATCGGATTCGACCAGGATGAACTCACCGGCATGTTGAAAATCGTAGTGAGCGCCGTGGATGGTGGTCAGGTGCGGGTCGCCGACGGTGACGCCTGGGGGCAAAGGCCCACCGCCGCTTTCCGTGAAGACGATCGCGGGGGCGGTGCTGCCAACGGTCGTGCAGCCGCCGGCTAGGCTGAGATTGTTGGTTTCCGCCGTGGAACCGGCGAAGCTCGACCCACAGTTGGGCGCATTGGTTGTCCCGTTCACCGTCGCCACCCGCAGCGTGAGGGAAGCGGTGGTGGTGCCCGTGAAGAACGTTTCGGTGGCGCAGCAGTCGCCGACAAGGTTGTACTCCACGCCCGTCCACCCGGAGGCAAGACTGGCGATGCTCGCGTTACTTTGCGAACCGAGCGTGCCGTTGACGTCCGACGCGGTGACGATGTCATTGCCACCCTGGGTCTGGCCCACTATGTGGAGGCTGCCGAGGTCAGACAAGGGCACCGCCGGCAAACTCTTGGCGGGGGTGTTCAGGTAGCATCCCGGCGTCGTGCCCGGCGTGCCGGGATAGTACGTCCAGGAGGCGTTGGTCGGGCACGGCGAGGTATGGTTGAGCAGCCAGTATTCGATGAAGACGCAGGGGTTGGAGCCGCACTGCGTTTGACTGAATATGAACTGCACCCAGGCGCAGTTCGTCAGAGTGCCGCAGACCGATGGCGTGAACGTGTTGGTGTTCATCTGCATGGCGTAGGCGTTGGGATGAACCACCGAAGTAACACCGCCTATGGGGCCGAGGAGATTGATGATGCCCGAGGTGGTGTCGAATGAACCTGTGACTTGCGAGATGTTGCCGCTGGTCACGTTTGCGAACCAGTCGGTGCCGCCGCCCACAACGTTGGGGTGGCCGCCGCGAGCCTGGGGGTTGGGCTTGGGCGGCGCGGGCAGGCACGGAGTCTCAACCCAGTGCTCGTCAGGAAAATGGGCCTCAAAGCATCCCCGCTTGGCGGGGTGAATCGCCATCATGCGCTTTTCGTAGTTTTTGCGCTCCTCAATAGTGGGGCGCGGGTGGCCCTTGAGCTGTTGAGGCGTCTGCGCGCTAGTGGCGGCGGGCCGACGGTCTTTGGCCTGTGGCGGCGTCTGCGCGCGACCTGCTCCGAACGGGATCGCAATGCATAAAGCGGCCACATACAGGGCAAGGGGCCAGCGCCCGCCGGCAAAAGAACGAACGAAGCTGTGAGACAGGGTCACAATAGACCTCCTATGCTTGCTATGGGTGTTCCTGGGTTAGTAGTGCATCCTGCATTCAGTTCGTTTCACTGCTTCGGAGAGTTTCCGACGAGAGTGCTCGAATTGAATTTCAGTGAAGTCCAGAAATCGTCGGCGAACCGAAAAGTGGCCGCAAACGGGCTTCTGGGAAATCGTGAGTGCGGTGTAGAGATATTTTGTCAGCACCCAAAAACAATCTCACCGTGATAATCGCGGGGCTTGCCAGCCGGGTTAATGAACGATAAAGAACATTTGCTTCGACCATTCGGGATCGATTTCTCAGGAGTTCGGGCGGCAACGTCCGGCAATCAGATGGAAAGTATCCGTGACATGACTGCTTCAGGGCTGAATGCTGAGTGCTGACTGCTGAGTGCTCATAACAAGATGTTAGAATGAAAGAGTCAGCCCATCCTCATGGACCGCGCACACATCCGAAATTTTGCCATCATCGCCCACATCGATCATGGCAAATCCACGCTCTCTGACCGGCTCCTGGAGCTGACGGGAGCGCTCGCCCTGCGCGAGATGCAGGAACAAGTCCTGGACGCCATGGACCTGGAGCGCGAGCGCGGCATCACCATTAAGGCCCACGCTGTCCGCATGAAGTACACCGCCAAAGACGGTCAGGAATATCAGCTCAATCTCATCGACACGCCCGGCCACGTTGATTTTTCTTATGAAGTTTCGCGTTCGCTGGCGTCGTGTGAAGGCGCGCTGCTCGTCGTCGACGCCTCACAAGGAGTTGAGGCTCAGACACTCGCCAACGCCTATCTGGCCATCAATCACGGGCTGGAAATTATTCCGGTCATCAACAAGATTGACCTGCCCAGCGCCGATATTCCGCGCGCCAAGGAGATGATCGAGCAGACCGTCGGCCTCGACACAAAAGACGCCATGCTGGTAAGCGCCAAGAGTGGCCTTGGCGTGCCGGAGCTGCTGGAAGCCATCGTAAAGCGGCTGCCTCCGCCCAAAGGCGATCCCGATAATCCTTTGCAGGCCCTGATCTTCGATTCATGGTTTGATCCTTATCGCGGCGTGATCGTGCTTGCCCGGCTGTTTCAGGGCACTCTGCGCAAAGGCATGAAGGTGCGCTTGTGGTGGAACGGCAAAACGCTCGACGTGGAAACTCTGGGCGTGCTCACTCCCAAGCCCGTGGAAATTGACGAGCTTGTAGCGGGTGAGGTCGGCTTCATGGTGGCCAACAACAAAACCGTTTCTGACACCAAAATCGGAGACACCATCACTGACGACGCGCGTCCCGCCATTGAGCCGCTTCCTGGCTTTGAAGAACTCAAGCCCATGGTCTTTGCCGGACTCTACACCGTCGACGCGCACGAACACACGGCGCTGCGTGAAGCGCTGGAAAAATTGCGGCTTAATGATTCTTCTTTCTTCTTTGAGCCGGAAAGCTCCGCCGCTCTGGGCTTCGGTTTCCGTTGCGGCTTTCTCGGCCTGCTCCACATGGAAATTATTCAGGAACGTCTTGAGCGCGAATTTGGCCTGGAACTGATCACCACCGCTCCCGGCGTGCGCTATGACATCACCAAGACTGACGGAGAGAAGATTCAGGTCGATAACCCTTCACGCTGGCCCAACCAGAGTGAGATCGCAAAGATTGAAGAGCCGGTAATTCTGGCCACCATCCTCACCAATGAAGAATACGTGGGCGGCATTCTCAAGCTGGTGGAAGACAAGCGCGGCAAGCAAAAAGGTTTTGAGTACGTAAGCGCCAGCCGCGTGATGCTGACCTATGAGCTGCCGCTGAATGAAATCGTGCTCGATTTTTATGACCGGCTCAAGACCATCTCGCGCGGCTACGCATCGCTTGATTATCACCTTGCCGGAACGTGGGAATCGCCCATGGTGAAGCTCGATATCCTGGTGGCGGGTGATCCAGTGGACGCGCTCTCCATCATCGTTCATCGCGACTTCGCTTATGATCGCGGGCGCGCGCTGGTCTCAAAGATGCGCGAACTTATCCCGCGGCAGATGTTTGAGGTCGCCATCCAGGCTTCAATCGGCGCCAAGATCATTGCGCGGGAAACCGTGGCGGCCATCCGCAAAAACGTGCTGGCCAAGTGTTATGGCGGTGACATCTCACGCAAGCGCAAGCTGCTGGAAAAACAGAAAGAAGGCAAGAAGCGGATGAAGCGCATCGGCAAGGTTGACATCCCTCAGGAGGCCTTCCTTGCCGTGCTCAAAGTTGGCGAAGGAGCGTGATGCAGCTGGCCAGTGAAAAGTTGCGAGCGCCAAATGTGCAAATCTGCACTTTTTCACCAAAGTAACATGCCCATTTGTGGTGCAAGCTCTGCACTCAGCGAGGTGTGTCCTAACCGGTTGATAATAAGAGTTTTATAAAGTGCAGCGCTGGTGAGGCAGATTGCTTAAGTTATTGAAAAATCATTGTGCTACTCTGCCGCCCCAGACACATTTGCACAAAGTTTTCCACAACCTCTCTGCCCGCTCAGCCCTCACGCTTAGTGCATTTCTTTCTTGAAGTTGACGGTAATCAACGTCTCCACTTCAACGGCCTCGCCGTTCAAAACATAGGGACGATATCGCCACTGCTCCACGGCATCAAGCGCGGCGCGCAGCAGCAAAGGATGTCCACTGATTGCGCTCAAGCTCTGGATCCTTCCGTCGCGTCCGATGATAGCGTGCAGCTTGACCTGGCCCTGAATCCCGCTGATCGCGGCGATGTGCGGATAGACCGGTTCCACACGATTCACAAGTTGCCCCTCAGACAATATTGAAATGATCCGCTTGGGACCACCTGGTTTGACGCTGGGGCCATGATCATCTACGAGACCACGAGGCAAATCATGGTTTCCGACATAAGGGTTGTATGGTCCGTCTTCGCCCGGCTTCGGGTCAGCAGCAATACACGTCAGACAGATTCTGGAAGTGCCACTGCCCAGAGTCACAACGGTTGAACTCGGAACCGAGGACGTGGGCCCGGAAGTACTGGAGAGAGCACTGGGAACTTGCTCGAGCGGTTCCACTGTTACGCGCAGCACTGGTTTATTGGGCAATATATTGTGCGCGGAAACTGGTAGGACACCTGTTGACAGCAATGGAATGATCACCAGCAAGCCTCCCACGATTGCTTCCGCGGTGAAAGCAGTTGCCATGGGCCAGCGTTTTCCTTTGCGCGGCGTGGATGAAGATTCAAGCAGCGTATCTCCAAACATTTTTCTCACCTCATGGAAGTGATTTGACACCGGAGAGTCACGCCGAAGTTCCGTTGCGGGCAAAAATAAAAAGGCCGCCTGCGCAGGCGGCCCGTGTGATTCTCAGGAACAATTATGGTTTCTTCGGTGTCGGAGAAGCTGTTGCCGGGCGAGTTGGAGTTGCCGCCGGACGAGCAGGTGGTTTCGCTGCGCCTGCTGGCTTGGCTGCGGGAGCAGTCGCGGCGGCTGGGTTCTCTTTGTCGTAAGCATCCACCAGCTCTTTGGTGATAACGGTGCCTTGAGTGGCCCAGAGCACGGGCGATGTCTGCGGATTTGAGACATCCAGCACCACGGCGAATCCGTTGGCATTGGAGTATTTCTCCAACACGTTCACCATTTTTGATCCAATGCGATTAATCACGTCCTGCTCTGCCTGCTGAAATTCAGCCTGCGCATCTTCATAGTTTCTCTGCAGGGCCTTCTGTTTGGTGTCAATGGCTTTGGCCCGGCTGCTCTTTTCGTCATCACTCAACTTGTCCGCTTGCGCCTGATATTGCTTCTTCAGCGCCTCAACGTCATCACTCTGTTGCTTGAGTTCAACCTGCTTGGGAGCGAACCTCTGCTGCAGGTTGTCAATCTCCTTCTTGCCTTCAGCGCATTCCTGGATTGCCTGCTGAATGTTGACCACGCCAATCTTGGTAGGTACCGGCCCTGTAGGCGCCGGGGTGCTTGCAGATGGCGTATTTGCGGCCGGGGTGTTCGCGGCTGGTGTCGCTGCGCCTTGCGCACAGGCAAACGTGCCGAGTACGGCGCTCAGACCGACACCCAGCGCCAGAGTTTTGAGTTGTGCCATGCTCATTCTTTTTACGTGCTCCTTGGATTAGTTGCGGCGTGCTGTTTCAGCAAACGCCGAAAACTTACGGTTTCTTGGGCGTAGCAGCGCCTGAAGCCGGAGGCCTGGCGGCAGCAGCGCCCGCTGGCTTGGTTGCCGCTGGTTTCGGTGCAGGCGCCGCCGCCGGCGACTCTGCATTGTAAGCGTCTATCAGGTTCTTGGTGATGTTGGTTCCCGGATTCGCGTAGAGCACTGGAGTTTGCGGGTTGGAAACGTCCATCACCACCGCATAGCCATTCTCTCTGGCGTACTTCTCCAGCACGTCAAGCATCTTTTTGCCCAGCCGGTTCAGGATTTCCTGCTCCGCTGTCTGCACTTCATTCTGGAAATCTTCAGCGCTTCTTTGCAGGCTTTTCTGCTTCTCAGTGGCAGACCGTACGCGATTGTTGCGCTCTTCGTCGCTCAGCTTGTCGCCCTGGGCCTGGAGTTGTTTTTTCAGGTTTTCCAGTTCGTCATTCTGGCTCTGCAAAGCTGCCTTCCGGGGAGTGAACTTCTGCTCCAAAGCGTCCAGTTCCTTCTTGCCTTCGTTCGTGTTTGCAATGGCCTCCTGGATGCTGACAATGCCTACCTTATTGCCGGCAGGAGAGCCTGCGGCGGGCGCTTGCGCGCGGACGGCGGAAATTCCCCAGACCAGGACCAGTGCGAGACTTAGGACGCGGGTATTGATGTATCTTGCCATGAAATATTGGACTCCTTGGTGGTTCTCAGGTAACTATTCTTCGCGATACACGGTCACGAGGGCAGCTCAATGAGTGCGTGAAATCTGCGGTGGGAACGGGTACCCAAATTATAGGTTGTGGCCTCCGCCAGCGTCAAACAAACACTTCCCTTAGAAAGTGGTGCTGATGGTGAATCTAAACGTCTTACGCGGTTCCTGCAGGCGAAAATCTGGGGCCAGCGCGGAGATCGCGGATTGAAAACTAAAATCGCCCACCGAACCCACTGGGAACATGCTCCGCGAAATAGGACTGGGAGAATGCACAATGGTATTCAGGGTAAGCGGGTTATACGCATAGTAAATTCGGAACGGCTGTTGCACGATCGGCAGCAGCACCTGCAGTTCCAGCCCCGTGGACATTCGCGGCACGTAGTTGGTGCCGTCAACCGGCTTCAGGTCCCCACTGAATGGAAATGGCTGGCCTCCGGAGCACTGGAAATTGACGATCGCGGGGCAGCCAAAAACAGTGCTGTTCAGCAGCGTCAACGAATCTGAGCTGACTTTCAGCTGTGATGGAAGGGTGACAAAGTCCATGCCGAAATCAGCAAAGGGTGCCAGCGTAACCGGCCCTACTACGTGGACGCGGTACTCAATGTTGGAAACGAACTGCGTATCGCCGCCGGGCAGCGTAATGTTATTGACCGGCAGCGGCACGGACACGTTCCCACGCCGCGGGTTTGTCGGATCAATTGGCACCGGGCTGCCGTCAGGGTTGGTCAGTTGGAAATTCTGCACCGTGCTGACGAATACATAAGGAGAAACCGTGCGCACGTCAAAGCCGCGCAAGTCGTTTTCTCCGCCCATATAAAAGCGCTGGTAAGGCGGCGCTTCAGACCCGCCAAAGCCATTGATAAAGCTGCCCTGGATGCGCACGCCCAAAGTGTTCTGATGGTACAACGGTTTCCACTGGGTGAAAGCGATGAGTGGCCGGTAGAACTTTACGTTACCACCCAGACCGGCAACTTCACTGGAAATAAACAGGCTCTTTCCACGATGCGGACGTATGGGGCTATCAATGGTGCTGAAACCAAATGAAGGCGTTAGAGAACTTGTAACGATGCCCTTCAGCGCATCGGGACCCGAGATGTTCCGGAAATTCAGCGTCTGGAACAGATTGCGCGACGCATCGCTGAACGTGTTAATCGTCGTATTGTCCAGCGTGTACGTGAGGCCCACGCGCTTGAACGAATGTCCCAGCAGGTAGCTCGATGATGCGGTGAAACCCGTGCTGGATTGGTTGTAGTTCAGTAGCTGGTTCAGCACCGACTGCGGAAGGTTCAAGTTCTGTCCGGCATTGATGGATGCCTGGCGCGCCTGGTTAAAATCAAACCTGCGGCTGTACACTGTGAACCCCAACGTCAGGGGCCGGTCAAACATATACGGTTCAGTAAAACCAAACAGCAGCACGCGGGACAAACTGCCCACGTTGGCCTGTACCTGCAGCGTTTCGCCCAAACCAAGGAAGTTATTGGTCTCATAATTCAGGCCGATGAACGAACCTTCCAGTCCGCTCACACCGCCCGTAAGACCAATGCTGTTCTTGCCCTTCTCTTTAACTTTTACCGTCAGATCCACGGTGCCATTCTTCGTATCGAGCTTGCGTTCCGTATCGTCTTCAGGCTTGAGTGCGTCAAAATAATTCAACTGGTTCAGTCGAAGCACGCTAATGTCCCACAGCCGGCTGTTAAAGACCTGCCCTTCCTGCACCAGCAGTTCACGGCGGATAACGCGATCGCGCGTCGTGGTGTTGCCCTGGAACTCGATCCGGCGGACAAAATACGGCTTGCCCTCCTCCATCTCAATGTTCAGGGTGATCATCTTCTTTTGGTCGTCAATTTCAGTCGTTGGCACTGGCGTGAAATCGATATATCCCAGCTCGCCGTAAGCCTTGCGCAAGTTGTCCAGGCCCTTGCCGATCAGCTGCTTGTTGAAGGTCTCTCCATCCTTAATGGGAAAAACGCCCCGCAGCAGCTGCTTATTGAGGATGGCTTTATTGTTCGTGAAATTGATTGCCTTGAGCTTGTACTTGTCGCCTTCCTCGATTGGCACGGTAATGTCCATTACCTTGCCCTGTCCTTTTTGGATTAGAGGAAGATGAAACTTTGATGAAGTGTCGCGCAACTTTATCTTGGGATCGTCCACTACGGCCTGGAAGTAACCATATGTCTGCAATGCTTCGCGGACGCGCTCCGCGTCCTCTTCCAGTTTTGAAGCGTCAAAGGTCTTGGCAAAAATGTTTTCCAGGAAAATAGACTTGGGAATGCCGATGGGATGCAGGTTCTTCATGGCGGCGCGCAGAGTGCGGCTCTTTACGTGCTTGTTTCCCACAAACGTGATCTTGCCGACCTTGATCTTTGGCCCTTCCTTCACGTTAAACGTCACGGCAACTGACGCCGGAGGCACCTGCTGCACCTGTATGTTGATGGTGGCAAACTGGCGGCCGTGTTCAGCCAGCAATTGCTGCAATACCACCTTGGCCTTGATCACCTTGGTGGGATCGTACGGGCTGTCCACGGTCAGCGGGACTTTGACTTTCTTATAGCGCTCCAGAACGTCGCTTTGTGAAACCGAATTCAGGCCGTGATACTCAATGGTTCGGATCGTCGGCTTCTCCCGAACATAAATATGGATGATCCAGCCCTTGGGGGATTGCTCGCGCTCCATGCGGACGTCTTCAAAATAGCCGCTGTTCCACACCGACCGCAGATCCCGTTGCAGCGCCGCCTCGTCATAAACATCGCCTTCACGCGTGTAAATGCGGGATTTGACGGTTTCAGTGGGGATACGGCGGTTGCCGGTAATATCAATTGATTGAATGATCTGGCCCGTTTGCGGGGCAGCAAAGACCTTGGGAACCAATCCGAAAAGCAACAGGCAAACGATCAGCCCTAAGGGACCGATCCGCGCGACATGCTTAGGACTGGTTTCCTGAATTAACGACGGAGCTATATGACTACCCTCTGAGCAAGGTGGGAAAAGCCAGATTATACGGGAGTTACCGCCGAAGTGCCACTTGGACATATCCCTCACCCTAAAATCTCTTAAACCCAGCACATTATTCTCACGTTTGTCTTTCCGGAAATTGCCCGCCTGCTTAAACATTTCTCGCGCTTTGGTGAATCATCGCACGGCGGAAATCATGACTTTTATTGAAAATGGGCTGTCCGGTTTTTAGGCGGACTACTCCCCGGTGTTTGGAACGCGCCAGATTCCCAATCTTGCACACATTTTTAATGGAACGAGAGCGAAGGCTTCCAGCGGGATTCTAAGACTCTCTGCGAAACGCCTGCCGCCCTTGCCTGCTCAGGACTTTGCCGTGGCATTCATTTTGCGTCGCGGTTCGGTGCTGGCTTCAACCTCCACCAGGCATGAATAAAACGTCGCTCCACCGCCGATATCGGTAAGCGTCTCCGAGGTCAGAACGTTGATGCTATTGCCGTCCGGCGCAAAGCGCGCAGCGTTCAGCCGCGCAGCTACGACCCCCGGCTGCACAGCTCCGTTCACGTGGGCCTGAAGACGAACTTCACCGCGGCCATTGAAAACCCGCACCCAATCGCCTTCATGGATGTTCCGGCGATGGGCGTCCGCGGTGCTTATCTCCAGCAACTCCGGCTGCTCCATCTTCTGGATGGAGGGGATATTGGTGAATGAGCTGTTGAGGAAGTTATCCGCTTTGCGCGCCAGCAGCTCCAGCGGAAATTTCTTTGCTCTCTCTGCCAAGCGCGATTCTTCAGCGGGAACGAATGAAACCACAGGATCCATTCCCTGCGCCGCCAGGCTTTGACTGTAAAGCTCCGCCTTGCCGCTGGGCGTGGCGAACCCGCCTTTGGCGAACGGTAAAAACGGTCCTTCACCCAGGTTCAGCCGCACATGCCCTTCTTTTTCCAGCCGCTCGCGCGTCATGCCTTCCATCCAGCGCTCCCAGCCTTTGGGAGTCTGCTGGTTCTCAGGTTTGGTCAGCGTCGCGTCAATTACATCATCCGTAGTCTGCTCGAAACAGTCGTCGGTAAAGCCCATCTTTTGCGCCAACTCACGGAATACATCAGTGTTTGGCCTGCTCTCACCCAGCGGCTGAATCGCCTGGCTCGATATTTGGAGATATGTGTGGCCATAAGCCTTGTTCAGGTCTTTGTGCTCCAGGAACGTTGTCGCGGGTAGCACGATATCGGCATATGTTGTTGTATCAGTGAAGAACTGGTCATGCACTACCGCAAACAGATCCTGGCGCATAAAGCCGCGCACTACATCATTGTGGTTCGGCGCAACGACTGCTGGATTGGAGTTGTAAACAAAAATCGCCTTCACCGGCGGATCGCTCAGGGTATTCAGCGCCCTGCCCAGCTCTGACATGTTGACCACGCGCGCGGCGCGCCCAAGCGGACTCTTTTGCATCAGGTCAGGTCGGTCCAGAGCCTGCATGTTCAGATAAAACGCTCCGCTGGTGGAAAGCTGTATTCCGCCTCCAACTTCAGCCCATGAGCCGGTAATGCAAGGCAGCATGGCAATAGCGCGTATCGCGGAACCGCCATTTTGTGATCGCTGCACGCCATAGTTCACGCGGATCACCGCCGGCCGCACCGTGGCGTACTCTCGCGCCAGCTTGCGTATGTCGTCGGCGCTGATCCCCGTCCATGCGGCCACCGTTTCCGGCGGATACTCCTGCACGCGCTGCCGCAATTGCTCAAAACCGAGCGTGTACTTGCTGACGTAATCCTCGTTGCAAAGTTTCTCGTTGATGATCACGTGCATCATCGCCAGCGCCAGCGCAACGTCAGTTCCTGGATTGATGGGCAGATACCAGTCAGCGCTCTTCGCCGTGCGCGTTCTGTAAGGATCGATCACAACGAGTTTGGCGCCGTTGCGCCGCGCTTCCGCAATGAACGGCCACAGGTGCACGTTGGTGGCGTGAATGTTCGCGCCCCAGGCAATGATGTATTTTGAATCGCGAAACTGTTGCGGCTCCGACCCCACATTGCGGCCGGTGACTGTCACCATGCCTGCTCCGCCGGCAGAAGCGCAGATAGTGCGGTCCAGTTGCGAAGCCCCCAGCCGATGGAAGAACCTGTGCGCCATTCCCGAATAGCTCAGTACGCCCATGTTCCCGGCATAGGAATAAGGAAGTATCGCCTCAGGGCCAAACTCAGCCGAAATCTTCTTGAACCGCGAGCTGATTTCGTCCAGCGCCTCGTCCCATGAAATTCGCGTGAAGTCGCTCGCATCGCCTTTACCCTGCCCTTTAGGCGCTGTGCGCCGCATGGGATGCATCACTCGATCAGGCGAGTAAACGCGATCAAGGTATTTCGTTACTTTGGCGCAAAGAAAGCCGCGCGTTACGGGATGCGCGGGATCGCCTTGAACTCGCGTGGCCCTGCCATCTTCCACGGTAACCAGAATTCCGCAGGCGTCAGGACAATCATGCGAGCAAACGGCGTGGACAACCTTCTTCATAGAGACATTATAAGGGTAAGAATCGGGATTCGATCATGGGCAGCACCTCTGGCCATTCTCTCCAAAGTAACTCTTCGGTAGTGAATTGCAATGTGCCAAAACGAAGCGATGTGGGAAATACCTCTAAAAACATTCCGAGGTGTTTGGCCATACTGGATAGGGTTCAGAAGACCAAAGAAGCTGTGTTGCTCACCAAGGGAGGTCGGCCCGTGGCCAAGCTGGTTCCGGCGGAAGAGGTTCCCCACGAATTTTTAGGGCGGCTGGAGGGCATCGTAAAGATCACTGGCGACATTGAGTCGCCCATTGAGCCCGCCGATGCCTGGAATGCGGTGCGATAATTCTATTTGCTCTAGGGAGTTCCCTTCCCGCGCGACTTCCGCATTGCAGAGCTGGGCAGCTTCTCGAAGGGATGACTCTAGGACCGTCGTCTTTTCTCGCGGTGTTTCCCCATGGCAGAACTTTCAGGACCGCTTTTCGAACAGGCTTTATTTCCTGGGCAGGCTGGCTTTTGGCTGCGCGAAGTTCATCTCCCGCGACGGGAGGATTGCCTTTGCCCGATTGATCCAGAATACGAAGAGTTTCTTTTCGATTTGAGCGTCGCGCGCGCTCAGCAAAATATTCCTGCGTACGCAAAGCAGAGATCTTTTCCGCGACCGCGACATTAATTAGCTGATTCAGTGCCACGCCTTCCGATTCTGCCGCCTTTCGGGCTTCTTCCAGCAGTGAAGGCTGTAGACGCAAAGCAAAATGACTTCGTCTCATGGATGCTCCTAATTTGTTGCAAGCGCCTCTCGCGGAAGCGATATCACGGCTTACAATGCTTTTTTTGATCTGACCAGGGAACGTTAAACAGTCGCTGCCATTGAACTGGCCTGCGCTTTTAACGCACGCAGATCCATTTTGCCCGTGCCCAGGATGGGCAGAGCGTCCACGTGGAAGAACTGGTCTTTGCGCGGCTTCCAAAGCGGTGGAAGGTCGGCGCTGGCAAGTTTCGCCAGTACAGGCGCAAGCTGTTCGGGATTGAGAGTGTACAGCACCACCAGCCGCTCTCCTTTCTTTTCGTCCGGAGCGGACGACACCACAAAGACCTGCTCCGACGTTTCCGCCAGTTCATGTAATTTTTCTTCAACCCTTACGTGCGGTACCATTTCACCGCCAATCTTGCTGAACCGGCTCAGCCGGTCCGTGATCGTTAAAAAACCATCATCAGCCACGGCGGCAATGTCGCCCGTGGTATACCACCCGTCCTGCAGAATCGTCCGGGTTTCTTCCGGCCGCCCCAGATACCCCTGCATCACATTGGGCCCACGCACCAAAAGCATTCCCGGTGTGTCGTGCGGTAACGACTGTCCTGTCTCCGGATCGACTATGCGAACGCTCATGCCCGGTAAAGGGTGGCCAATAGTGCCCTGACGCGCGCCACGTTGAACAATACCGGGAG
>Ga0070734_10003638_pt1 | contig 15786 bp, 13 predicted proteins | sample Coa_R1_8_FD_66444 | JGI IMG/M metagenome (GOLD analysis project Ga0070734, IMG submission 66444) | Surface soil microbial communities from Centralia Pennsylvania, which are recovering from an underground coalmine fire - Coalmine... | ecosystem: Environmental > Terrestrial > Soil > Unclassified ...
TCACCACTAAGTAATCATCACCCGCGGCTCCCGAGAGGCGGTTGAAAAATTCCGTTAGCACGGAGTCGGCGCTGTAGGGAACACCGTTTTTTCGTAAATAGCCGGGCAGCATGTTTGTGGTTACGACTTTGAGCGTGCCGTTACGCGCCGCGCGCGCGTCGGGGCCGCCTCCGGCAACGAAACCGATGCCCCCCAGATCGAGCATGGCGCGGCCGGAAAACTGCCACTGCGCCGAGGAGTAGCCTTGCCAGCTCGGCGCGCCGCGATCCGCCATCGGCGGGCCGAAGTGCAGCAGGCGCGTCTGGGTTCCGGCGTCGGTATCGATGCGCACGGTGGCGTCGTCCATCCAGGTGATGTGCAGACGCCCGGGGCGCTGCATCACACCCACGGCGCCATAGGCGCGGCAGGCCTTGCCTTCGGATTCATCCTTAACCGGATCCCACGCATCGGCGGCGCGGCGCGCTGCGGCGTTCAGCGGAAGGTACGGAATGTCGCCTTTCTGCGGTGCTACGCGGAACCGCCATTCGTCGACGATCCGCGATACCCAATAGCCCGTGAGGTCAATGGGCGCACCGCTCCGGGGAGCAATGGCCGGCGATGGGCCGCCCCGGTTTTGGGCGGCGGCTATAGCTACGAATGTCACAACGCAGAGGGGTCGACGCATTTGCACCCTACCCAGAGTTTATCTTGTTCGACCCTGAGTTCGAGCCCAATGAGGGGACCGCGCTGGGCGGCCCCCGCAAAGGCCTCTTGCTAGTATCCCGACGCCGGCTGTTCGTTCCCGATGAATGTCCCGTTGCGATAGGTGTTCAGGCACAGCGGGTGTGTGAACACGCTCGCGCCATCCACCGAGCTGTAGCTGATGTCATCGGCGGTCGAGCCGCCCGCGGGATCGAGGCCGGCCAGATGCCGCACCCGCTTGGCAATTTCGTGATCGGTGCACGAGGTGTCCCCCGAAATACCAATACCGCCGACGATCTTGCCGTTGTTGTAGAGCGGAACTCCGCCACCGAAGAAGATCTGGCCGCCTGCGATTTCGCCCGCTCCTCCGCCTTGGCCGCTCGGAGGCGCCAGGAACTCCGAGTTGAACAGGTTCGTCTGACCCAGGCTCCAGAGCGAGTGCCCCGGCTGCGTGAATGTGTAAAGCCTGGCCGTTGAGAGCACGGGAGCTCCTGTGCTGGCGTCCAGGTTGAACGCGTTCGCGGTATAAGCCTTCGATTTCGCAATCGCCTGGCTGCCCGGCCATACCTGCGAGGGATCGCTGGTGGATGTGGCGTAGGCGCAAATCTGGCCGTTGCGGTTCACGACGGCGGCCCACATGCGAGTTCCATCAAAGATGCCGCCGGCATGACCACCGACGGTAGGCGCTTGTTGCAGGAAACTCGCGAGTTGATTCGCGTTTGGAAGCCCGGAACACTCGGCCGGTTTGTCCGCGAAGCAGGGAAGGCTTAGCGCGGCCAGAGCAACGGCGCAGCCCGTTAGTCGAAAAGTTTGCATAGGGGAATCTCCTCGTCTTGGAAATGGATCAAAGTTTCGATTGAACCCAGTCTGCGATAGAGTGCGGTAAAGTCCTTCGGGTGTCAAGTAATGATCCAATGACAGAGGGCCGTGTGTACTGCACGATATAGGAGGGGCGTTCCAGTTCGTACGCGGCCAGGTGGGGCGCGTCGGCGGAGGTCACACTGTTTACGACGTGCCTTGATCACTCCGCCGATGCCACTTTCCAATCCTGCGCTGATCCGCGGACAATAGAACCGTGGCCGATTGGTCGTTTGCCGTCCGCGCGTTGAAATCCAGGAACTACCGGCTGTTTTTCGGAGGCCAAAGCGTATCGTTGATCGGCACCTGGATGACGCGCATCGCGACCAGCTGGCTGGTTTACCGGCTGACGGACTCCGCCACGCTGCTGGGGCTGGTGAGTTTCGCCGGCCAGATCCCGATGTTTTTTCTGGGACCGATCGCGGGCGTCTGGGTGGACCGGTGGGACCGGCATCGCACGCTCGTGGTGACGCAATCCCTTTCGATGATCCAGTCGTTCGCGCTAGCCGTGCTGGCGCTCACCCATCTGATCAACATCTGGGAGATCATTTTGCTGTCACTGATGCAGGGGCTGATCAACGCGTTTGACATGCCCGCACGCCAGGCGTTCGTGGTCCAGATGGTGGAGCACCGGGAGGATTTGAGCAACGCGATTGCACTGAACTCGTCGATGGTCAACGCATCGCGGCTGGTGGGGCCGGCCATCGCGGGTGTCGTCATTGCGGGTTACGGCGAAGGCTATTGTTTTCTGGTCGACGGCATCAGTTTTCTGGCAGTGATTGCGTCGCTGTTGTTGATGCAGATCACAGTCGCGCAGGCGCGCGCGGCGCAGCGGCAGGTTTGGCAGGAATTGCACGAAGGTTGGCGCTACGTGGTGGAGTCGGTGGCGATCCGATCGATTTTGCTGCTGCTGGCGATCGTGAGCCTGGTGGGTTTTCCCTACTCGGTGCTGATGCCGATCTTCGCGTCCGACATTCTGCACGGCGGTCCGCACACGCTGGGGTTTCTGATGGCCACCTCCGGAGTGGGCGCGCTGGTGGGCGCCATTTTGCTGGCGATGCGCAAAACGGTGCTGGGGCTCGGGCGGTATATCGCGATCTGCGCGGCGCTTTTCGGTGCTTCTTTGATGGCGTTCTCCCTGTCGCGGACGTTATGGTTATCGCTGCCCATGATGGCGGTGACCGGGTTCGGGTTCATGCAGCAGATGGCCTCCAGCAACACGGTCTTGCAAACGATTGTGGAAGACCAGAAGCGCGGACGTGTCATGGCTTTCTATGGGATGGCGTTTCTGGGCATGGCGCCATTCGGCAGTCTGCTCGCGGGCGGACTGGCGGCGCGGATCGGAGCGCCTGCCACGCTGCTGTGGTGCGGCGCGGCGGTGCTGGTTGCCAGTGCATGGTTCGCCCGACGGCTGCCCGCGATTCGCACCGAGGTGCGGCCGCTCTATGTGAAGCTCGGCATCCTGCCGGAAATGGCGCTGGCCGTACAGCAGGTCTCGGCGCTGCAGACGCCGCCGGAGGATTGAGTCGGAGGTTAAAGGGGCCGCGTGAGTGCGGTCGGGCGGGATTCAGGCTGCAATGCTACCCTATATGTAATAATCTGGTTTCGGCCCGAAGGCGCAATTTTCCGTGCAATCGCGACGCAATTTCATCGGCAAAGTAGCCACCGGTTTGGCCGGCACGCTGGCCAGCTCCAACGTGCTGGGCGCGAACGAACGCCTGCGCGTGGGCGTGATCGGCGCGGGGGCCCGGGGGACGGAACTGCTGCGGGAAACCCTGGCCTGCCCGAACACGGAGTGTGGCGGCGTGGCCGATATTTATACCAGGCACCTCGATGCGGCGCGGGCGATTGCGCCGGGCGCAAAGGGATATGTCGATTACCGGCGGCTGCTGGAAGACGCGAGTCTGGACGCGGTGCTGATCGCCACGCCGCAGCATTTGCACGCCGAGCAATTCGTGGCCGCGCTCGACGCCGGAAAGCACGTCTACCAGGAAAAGACAATGGCGTTTACGGTGGAGCAGGCCAAGCGGATGCGCGCGGCCCGCGAGCGCGCCGGCAAGCTCACCGTGCAGATCGGCCACCAGACGTGCTCGTCGGGGCAGGCGGCAGACGCGGCGGCTTTCCTGCGGCCGGAATTGATCGGCCGGATCACGGCAATCCGCGCGCACTTCTACCGCAACTCCCCGCACGGCAAGCCACAGGGGCGAAAACCCGTTTACCCGGAGATGACTCCGGAGAATGTCGCGTGGCCTTCGTTTCTGGGCGAGGCTCCGGCGCGGGAATTCGATCCGCACCGATACCTGAACTGGCGGCTGTATTGGGATTATTCTGGCGGCAACGTCACGGAGAACCTGTGCCAGCAGCTCGCGTTCTGGTATAAGCTGCTCGGCCTCGAGATTCCGGCGGCGGTCACGATGACCGGCGGCGTCTACCTATGGAAAGACGGGCGCGAAGTGCCGGACACCATGCACGTTTCCATGGAACATGCCGAGGAAATCCTATTTAGCTGGGACTCGGGGTTCGGCAACAACCATCTGGGAGTCGCCGAAGACGTGCTGGGGACCGACGGAACCATTTCGCGGAGCCAGCAGATCCGGTACGTCCCGCAAAAAATCAACCGGCCGGCGGCCAACGAAATGATGGGCACGACCCGCACCGAGCCGCGCGCGCACGTGCAGGACTTTCTGGATTCGATCCGTACCGGAAAAGAAACGAACTGCCCGTTCGAGGTCGGCTACCGGGTGTCCATCGCGTGCCGCATGGCGGTGGAGAGCTTCCTGCAGCAGCGCACGGTCTGGTGGGATCCGGCCCGCGAAGAACTCGTGTAAGGGCGGCCTGCGCAGTGGACTTCGAGTACACCCCGGAACAGATTCAACTTCGAAAATCAGTCCGCGAATTCGCCGAAGCGGAGATCGCTCCCCACGTCATGGAGTGGGATGAAGACCAGGTTTTTCCGGCCGAAGTCATTCGCAAGCTGGGCGAGCTCGGCTACATGGGCTCGATCTTCCCCGAGGAACTGGGCGGCGCGGGGCTCTCGTACATCGACTACAGCATCATCATCGAAGAGCTTTCGCGGGTGGATGGCTCCGTGGGGATCATCGTCGCCGCGCACACGTCCCTGTGCTCGAACCATATTTACAAAATGGGGACCGACGAGCAGCGGAAGCGCTATATTCCGAAACTGGCGTCGGGCGAATGGTTGGGCTGCTGGTCGCTGACCGAGCCGGAAGCCGGCTCCGATGCCGCCGGTACGCGCACCACCGCGGTTAAAGAAGAAGGCGGCTGCTGGGTGCTTAACGGCGCCAAGACGTTTACGACCAACGCGCACTATGCCGACGTGTGCGTGGCGATGGCGGTGACGGACCGGGCCGCCGCCCGGCATGGGATTTCGGCATTCATTATTGACAAGGGGACTCCCGGCTTCCGACCCGGGAAAAAAGAAAACAAGCTCGGGCTGCGCGCCAGCGCCACCGGCGAAGTGATATTCGAGAATTGCCGGCTGGGCCCGTCGCAACTGGTGGGGAAGCTGAACGAGGGCTTCGTCGACAGCCTGAAGGTGCTGGACGGAGGGCGCATTTCGATTGCTGCGCTGGCGATCGGGATGGCGCAGGGAGCTTACGATGCGGCGCTGCGGTATTCGAAGCTGCGCAAGCAGTTCAGCCGTCCGATTTCCGAATTCCAGGCAATTCAAAACAAGCTGGTGGATATGGCGACGGAGCTGGATGCCGCGCGCCTGTTGAACCTGCGCGCCGCGTGGATGCTGGACGAGGGTAAGCGCGTGACGCGCGAGTCGTCAATGGCCAAACTATTCGCTTCCGAAGCTGCCGTGCGCATCGCCAATGAGGCCGTGCAGATTCACGGAGGCTATGGGTTCATTAAGGATTATCCGGTGGAGAAGTTCTACCGCGACGTCAAGCTCTGCACGATCGGCGAAGGCACCAGCGAGATCCAGCGGCTCGTGATTGCGCGCCAGCTCCTGAAAAGCGGATGAGCCTGGACGAACGAACCCTGGCCCGGCTGGCCACGGGCGTTGAGAATCGCGATCCGCGCGCTCTAGCAAAGTTGGACACGCTCGAGCGCGGGCACGCCCGAATCATCGGGATCACTGGGCCGCCGGGTGCGGGTAAGAGTACGCTGGTGGCGGCTCTGGCGGGGGCGCTGCGTCAACAAGGAAAGACCGTCGGAATCATCGCGGTGGACCCGAGCAGCCGCGCGACCGGCGGCGCGCTGTTGGGCGACCGAATCCGTATGCAGCAGCACCACGGCGACTCCGGCATCTTTATTCGATCCATGGCGTCACGCGGCGGCGCCGGCGGACTGGCGCGCGCGACCGCCGATATGGCGCGGTTGCTGAACGCGGCAGGGAAAGATTACGTGCTGATTGAAACGGTGGGAGTGGGCCAGGATGAGGTGGCGGTCGCGGACTTGGCGGATGTGACGGCGGTGGTGCTCGTGCCGGGGATGGGCGACGACGTTCAGACGATCAAGGCCGGCATTATGGAGATCGCCGATGTTTTCGTCATCAATAAAGCCGACCAGCCGGGCGCTGACCGCGTGGAGCGCGAGCTGCAGGCGATGTTGAGCCTGGTGGATGGACCGAAGCCGCCCATCGTGCGGACGGCGGCGACAGAGGGGACCGGAATCGCCGAGTTGCTGGAGGCAGTAGGGCAGATCTCCGGTTTGCTCAGAAAGCGGGCCGGCCGTCACGGAGGCCTGCCCCGCGTCGATCACCTCGGGATTGCCGTGAAGAGCATCGAGGAGGCTGTCCGCTTCTACGAGACTATCGGCTTGCAGGTTAACCATCGCGAGACGGTCGAGCAGGAGAAAGTGCACGTGGCCATGCTGCCGGCGGGCGATTCCCGCATCGAGCTGCTCGAGCCCTCGGCGCCCGAGTCGACGATCGCAAAATTTCTCGAGAAGCGCGGGCCGGGGCTTCACCACGTGGCTCTGCGCGTGCCGAATCTGGAGGCCGCGGTGCAACGGCTGCGCGCGTCGGGGGCGCGGCTGTTGAACGAGCCGCGCGTGGGCGCCGGCGGTCACTTGTACGTCTTCGTGCATCCGGCCTCCACCGGAGGTGTGCTGTTGGAGCTCATTCAGGAGAACGCATCGTGAAAGCGGAGATCGGAATCATCGGCGGCAGCGGACTGTACTCGATGCCTGGATTTGAAGCGCAAGAAGAAGTGCACATCGAGACGCCGTTCGGGACGCCATCCGATAACTATGTGCTGGGCAAGCTGGCCGGGCGCGAGGTGGCGTTTCTGGCGCGGCACGGGCGTGGTCACCGGTTGTCGCCTTCGGAGTTGAACTTTCGCGCCAATATTTACGGCATGAAATCGCTGGGGGTAGAGCGAATCCTATCGCTCAGCGCTGTCGGTTCGCTCAAGGAGGATCATCACCCGCTCGATTTCGTGATTCCCGATCAGTTCTTCGATCGGACGCGGGGGCGCGTGTCGACTTTTTTTGGCGACGGCCTGGTGGCGCACATCAGTTTCGCCCATCCGGTTTGTCCCGAACTTTCCTTCGTAGTGGACGACGCCTGCAGGGTCGCCGGCGTCAACGCCAAGCGCGGCGGCACCTACCTGTGCATGGAGGGCCCGGCCTTTTCCACGAAAGCGGAATCGACGGTGTACCGCAGCTGGGGCATGGACGTGATCGGCATGACCAATCTGCAGGAGGCGAAGCTCGCGCGCGAGGCCGAAATCTGCTACGTAACGATCGCGATGGTGACCGATTATGACTGCTGGCATCCGGATCATGACGCCGTCACCGTGAACGAGATTATCGCGCACCTGGTAAAGAACGCCGAAAACGCCTGCCGCGTAGTGGCGGAAGCGGTCGCCAGGATGCCCACGGCACGCGGCTGCCAATGCGGGTCGGCGCTCGCACACGCAATCATCACCGATCGCAAGTGCGTCCCGGAAGCCACGCGGCGCAAGCTGGGGATTCTGATTGACAAGTACTTCGTGTAGCCGGATCGCCGAGGAGCTGCTGGCGCAGTGCCTGGCAGGCGCCCCGCCCGCGAAGTTGCCGCGCGAGTTGCTCGACGAGCCGTGCGGGCAGGCGCTATTCGGCATCTGGGTGGAAGGCCTGGCGGATCGTTTCGAGCCGGCGCTGTGCGATATGTACGCGCGATTGTTTGCGCAAGCAGCCGCCCACGTCGATCGGTCGATGGATCCCGAGTCGCTGGTCGCCCGCTATCAGCGCGTGCGGCGCGTCAGGCCGGCTTCGGGAAACCCGCGCCGGGTCTTTGTGCTTTCGCGCGTGACTCTGGGCGCCGACGTGGCTGTGACCAGCGTATTGATGGCGGCGGCGCGCCGGCGTTTTCCGGATGCCGGGTTGTTTTTTGCCGGTCCCCGGAAGAACTTCGAACTCTTCGCTGGCGACGCCGGCATTCATCATGCGCCTCTGGAGTACCGCCGCGGCAGCCTGCGCGAGCGCCTTGCGGCAGCGGAGGAATTGAAACAGCTATTCCGTGATCCGGACACCCTGGTGATCGATCCGGATTCACGCCTCACACAGCTGGGACTGGTGCCGGTGTGCGCGGAAGACCGGTATTATTTTTTTGAGAGCCGCGCGTATGGCGCGGTGAGCGAACGCTCGCTTCCCGAGTTGGCCTCGGCCTGGGCCGAAGAAACCTTCGGCGTGGCTGGGTCGGCGCCGTTCTTCGCGCTAGAAAACGAGCCGCCCCGCGGAGCGCACATTGCGATCAGCCTGGGCGTAGGAGAGAACGCAGCTAAGAGGATCCCCGACCCGTTCGAAGAAGAGCTGCTGGCCCTGTTAGGGCAGAGTGGCCATTGTTTGGCGGTGGATGCCGGAGCGGGCGGTGCAGAAGCCGAGCGCGTCCGGCGCGCCGTGGCCCATTCCAAGGTGCAGGCAAAGTTGTGGGACGGGTCCTTCGCCGGTTTCGCCTCGATCATCGCGGGGAGCCGTCTTTATGTCGGCTACGATTCCGCCGGCCAACACGTGGCGGCGGCGGCCGGTGCGCCGCTGATCAGCATCTTCGCCGGATTTCCCACGTCGCGGATGTTCGCAAGGTGGCGGCCGACGGGGGCAACGGCGACGGTGATTCGCGTCGATCGGCCGGATCCGGCTGAAACGCTCCGGCGTGTGTGCGAGGCACTGCGAGCGCATGCCTGACCTCGAACAGGCGCGCGAGCGTCTGGCAAGGGCGCAGTCGGTGGCGGTGCTTACCGGCGCCGGCATTTCAGCGGAAAGCGGCATTCCTACCTTTCGCGGCGCTGGCGGACTGTGGAACAACTACCGCGCGGAAGATCTGGCTACGCCCGAGGCGTTCGCGCGCGATCCGCGCCTGGTCTGGGAGTGGTACAACTGGAGGCGTGAACTCATCTCCAAGGCGAAGGCGAATGCCGCACACCTGGCGTTGGTCCAGCTGGAAATCGCCAAGCCACGCTTTACGCTGATCACGCAGAACGTGGATGGGCTGCACGATCTAGCCGGCAGCGGCCGGACCCTCAAGCTGCATGGCGACATCTGGCGGCTGCGCTGCACGTCGTGCGGTTCCAACTGGCCGGACCGCCGCGCGCCGCTCCCCAAACTGCCGCCGCACTGCGCTTGTGGGGGCTTGGCTCGTCCCGGCGTCGTCTGGTTCGGCGAGCCGTTGCCGGAAGGAATGATGAAGGAAGCCGAGCACGCCGTAGCCGCCAGCGAAGTGTTTCTCGTAATCGGCACTTCGGCCGTCGTATATCCGGCCGCGGGTTTGGTGCCGTTTGCCAAGCAAAGCGGCGCGACGGTGATCGAGATCAATCCGGAGTCCACCGCCTATTCGGAGATGGCGGATTTTGCTCTACAGGGGCCCGCGGGAGAATTGCTGCCGAAGCTGCTGTGAGAGTGTTGCGCTCGCTATGATCTCGGTTCGGCAAGCACTTCGGAGGACGGCGCCTTCAACTCCGCCACCGGCAGCGGAACGATTTCGCCATCGACGCCGCCGATCACCGCCGCCGTGTGCGCAAACGCCAGCGGGTCGCCGGTGACAAAGTGCACCACGCGCCCAAGTTCAAACGTGCGGGGCGGCCGGTCGAAGTTGGCGCTGACGGTTTCCGCCGTGACTTCGGCGCTGTCTACCAGTGACACGCCCTCTCCCACCGCCTTCTGGAGCACTTTGCGCAAAAGAGGGTAGTGGGTACATCCCAGAATCAGGGCGTCCATCTCGGGCCGGCCGGCCAAGTATTGCCGCACCAGCAATTCCGCTTCGGGCGATTCCGCCAAGCCTTCTTCCACAACGTGCACCAGCATGGGACAGGCCTGGGACCATACTCGCAGACCGCGCGCTTCCAGCCGGTGCTGGTAAGAGCCGCTGCCGATCGTCCCCTTGGTTCCGATCACGCCAACGCTGCCGGTGCGCGTGACGCGTATCGCGGCTTCCACACCGGGGTCAATCACGCCCCAAACGGGAACCGGGGCACGCTGCGTCAGCGGCGGGAGAGCGACTGACGAAGCGGTATTGCAGGCCACCACCAGGCCTTCCACTCCTAACCCGCAGAGGAAGTCTCCGATGCCGATGGCGAATTCGACCACCATCTGGGGCGGCTTGCGGCCATAGGGGACGCGCGCCGTATCGCCCAAATAATAAAAATCGCGATGCGGGAGCCGGCGGCGGAGGGCTTGCAGTACGGTCAGGCCGCCGACGCCGGAGTCGAAGACGCCGATCGGCCGGTAGAGGGGCGGAATCGTCATCGTTATTCCATGTTTGCACGTTCCGGGCCAAGCCCCAAGCAATTCCCCGGCGGCGTGCGATAATCGAGTTTCCCGATGAAAGCCCGCGTGTTTGTTTCGTTTAAATCCACCGTGCTGGACCCGCAGGGGGCCACCATCTGCTCCAAACTGCATGATCTGGGCTACCCAGCCATTGCGGACGTCCGCCAGGGGAAATTCTTCGACATTGCGCTGGCAGAGGGCACGCCCCGCGAGCAGGCCCACCAGCAGGTGGAGACCATCGCGCACGAAGTGCTCGCCAACCCGGTCATCGAGGAGTACCGCGTGGAAATCCTTGACTGAAGTTCGCCAACCGGCAGTATTGTCCCTGAACGTTCCGCTCCCTCCTATAATGAGACCATGTGCGGCATCGTCGGCTACGTGGGATCGCGGAAGGCCGTTCCGATCATCCTGGAAGGGCTGAAACGGCTGGAATATCGAGGCTATGACTCCGCCGGGTTGGCGGTCTATTGCGGAGATAACCACCTGGAGGTGCGCCGCGCCCAAGGCAAGCTGCGCAATCTCGAAGAAGCCATCCAGCTCAGCCCGGTCGACGGCACATTCGGCATTGGGCACACGCGCTGGGCGACGCACGGCCGGCCCACGGAGGAAAACGCCCACCCGCACCGTGACTGCAAAGGCGACGTGGTCGTGGTGCACAATGGCATCGTCGAGAACTATCTCTCGCTGAAACACCAGCTCCAAGCCGAAGGGCACGTCTTCAAGACGGAGACCGACACGGAGGTCATTGCCCATCTCGTGGAAAAGCATTTCAAGGGCAACCTTGAAGAGGCGGTGCGCGCGTCGGTCAAGGCACTGACCGGCGTATTTGCGCTGGCCGTGATTTCCAGCTCGGATCCGAACAAAATCGTGGCGGCGCGTTCGGGCCCGCCGGTCGTCATCGGCATCGGCGATAAGGAATACTTCGTGGCCTCCGACGTCCCCGCGATCCTCAGCCACACGCGCGACATGTTCTTTCTGGCCGACGGCGACATGGCCATCCTGACGGGGGAGGGTGTGCGCCTGAGCGACTTTCAGGGCCGGCCGGTGAACCGCCAGGTCTCGCACATTCTCTGGGACCCGGTGATGGCTGAAAAGGGCGGCTACAAACATTTCATGCTCAAGGAGATCTACGAGCAGCCCCGGGCGGTCAAGGATACGACTTTGGGACGAGTCGGACAGGAGACGGGCCGCATTTTCCTGGATGAGATGGACATCGCGCCGGCCGAGTTCGCCCGCTTCCGGCAGGTGAAGATTATCGCGTGCGGCACCGCCTGGCACGCCGGGCTGGTGGGCAAGAACATGATCGAGCGCCTGGCCGGCCTTCCGGTGGAGGTGGATTATGGCAGCGAGTTCCGGTATCGCAACCCCATCATTGACGAAGACACTCTGACCGTGGTGATTTCGCAGTCGGGCGAGACTGCCGACACTCTGGCCGCGCAGAGGGAGGCCAAACAAAAAGGCTCCAAGACGCTGGCCATCTGCAACGTGGTGGGCTCGATGGTCACGCGCGAAGGCGCGGGCACCATCTATACCCACGCCGGGCCGGAGATCGGGGTGGCCGCCACCAAGACGTTCACCGCGCAATTGACGGCTCTCTTCATCCTCGCGATGCATCTGGGGCAGGCGAACCGCCGGCTCGATGAGAGCACGTCGCGCTGCCTGGTGCAGGAGTTGCTGCATATTCCGGGAAAGCTCGAAACCGTGCTCTCCTATGACGCGCTTTACGAAGCGCTCGGCCGCGAGCTGCACCATGCCACCGATGCCCTTTACCTGGGTCGCGGCATTCACTTCCCGATCGCCCTCGAAGGGGCGCTCAAGCTGAAAGAAATCAGCTACGTGCACGCGGAGGGATATCCGGCCGGCGAGATGAAGCACGGGCCCAACGCCTTGATCGATGAGCGGCTGCCGGTGGTGGTGCTGGCCACGTGCGAACCGCACAACGAGGCGAGCCGGATGCTTTACGAAAAGACGCTTTCCAATATCCAGGAAGTGAAGGCGCGCGAGGGGATCGTAGTGGCGGTCGCGACGCAGGGCGATCCGGAAGTCCATAAGATGGCGGATCACGTGATTGAGATTCCGCCCTGCTCGGAACTGCTGGCGCCGATCCTCGAGATCGTACCGCTGCAATTGCTGGCATACCACATCGCGGTGCGCCGCGGCTGCGACGTCGATCAGCCGCGCAACCTGGCCAAGAGCGTGACGGTCGAATAGACTCCGTCCGGAGGCGTGCCCGCCTCCGCGCTATAGTCAAGAGAGTGCGTTATTTCCTGAGGCACGGCCATCCGCCGGTGCGCTCCATTCTGCTGGTTGAAAGCGGCCCCCGCGAATTGCTGGAACGGGTGATCGTGCACCTGCGGCACGCCTGGGGAGAGGAGATCTTTATCGACCTGGTGACCTGCTACGCAGGACTGCCGCGAGGATTTCTTCCCGAGACCACGCGCCTTTACCAGGTCAGCGACTACCGCGGGCAGCAGGCACGCCGCCGCCTATATCAGGAACTCGCCCAGAATCACTATACGATCGTCGGTATCGTCTGCTCCGGCCAGCCGCTCATGACGAAGTGGAAAGTCGCGCTGGCCGCGCGCATTCCGGCCAAGGTGCTAATTATCAATGAGAACGCCGATTACTTCCCGCTCGAATTCCGGCAATGGGGAAATTTGTGGCTTTTGGCACAGATGCGTGCCGGGCTCGCGGGCGCGGGCGCGGTGCGCACGCTGGCGCGGGTGATTTCATTCCCGTTCACCCTGCTGTATCTGGTACTCTATGCAACGACCATTCACACTCGCAGGGTCCTGCGCAGAGGCTGATTTGATGAAAACTATTCACGTGAAAGAACCCGGCGGCCCGGAAATGATGCAGTTGGTGGAGGTTCCCAAACCACAACCAGGCCCCAAGCAGGCGCTGATCCGCATGGCGGCGATCGGTGTCAATTTTATTGACGTCTATTTTCGCAAGGGCCTGTACAAAGCCGAGACTCCCATCGTGCTCGGCAACGAAGGCGCCGGTACTGTGGAAGCGCTGGGTCCGGAGGTCACCGAATTTAAGATCGGTGACCGCGTTGCGTGGGCCATGCATCGAGGCTCTTACGGCGAATACGCCGTCGTACCGTGTTCGGGTCTGGTGAAGATACCCGAGGGGCTGGATTTCCAAGCTGCTGCTGCGGCGATGCTCCAGGGTATGACCGCTCACTATCTGACGCACTCGACGTATCCGCTCAAATCCGGCGATGCGTGCCTGGTGCACGCGGCCGCGGGGGGAACCGGCAGCTTGCTCGTGCAGATGGCGAAAATGCTCGGGGCCCGCGTGTTCGGCACCGTCTCGACGGACGAGAAAGCGAAGATCGCCCGCCAGGCCGGCGCCGACCACACAATTCTCTACACCTCGCAGGATTTCGAAGCCGAGGTGAAGCGGCTTTCCGACGGGCGTGGCGTGGATGTGGTGTACGACTCGGTGGGCCAGAGCACCTTCGACAAAAGCCTGAATTGCCTGCGCCCGCGCGGCGTGCTGGCGCTGTTCGGGCAATCGAGCGGGCCGGTTCCTCCGTTCGATCTGAACATTCTGAACGGCAAAGGTTCGCTGTTCGTGACGCGGCCGAGTCTGGCGCATCACCTGCTGACGCGCGAGGAACTGCTGTGGCGCGCCGGCGACGTGCTGAACTGGATCGCGGCCGGCAAGTTAAAGCTGCGCATTGAGCGCGCGTACCCGCTGGCCGAGGCCGGCGCGGCTCACCGGGACCTGGAAGGCCGCCGGACTGCCGGCAAGCTGCTGCTGATCCCTCAGTGACCGATGACCCTACAGGCCAAGCTCACGCTGGGTTCGGTGGTGCTGGCCACCTTGATGGTCGGGCTGGTTTCCGCCGTCGAACTGGGCAACGAGATTGAGCGGCAATTTGCGGAGACGCTCGAACGTGCAGGCGCCTACCGGGATCTTGCCACGAACCTGGTGAGTCAATCGCTCAACCGGCAGCTCCGCGTGGGCATCGAAGAAGCGCTGCGCGATCCGGAGTTACAGGGCAACCTGGTGAATATTATCGCGAACTCGCATGCCATCCTGGAGATCGCGGTGGTGGACCCGCAGAATAAAATCCTGCTGGATAGCGACAAGGATCGCGTCGGCGTCACGGCGCCGCCGCTTCCGGATTTCCGGCCGATCGTGACTGGCACCGGATGGTACGGCAAGCTTCGCGTTCTCACCGAACGAGGCACGCACTATTACCAGCTGCCGGAAGTAACGCTTGGGGCTTCCCCCAAAGAGCCCGTGGTCGGCGTGCGGGTGGTGATCGAACCCGCGCTGATTCGAGCCGACATTATCCCGAACTTGCAGAAGAACGCGGTGGTGGCGGTGCTCTCGGTCTTGGGGGCGGTGGTGGTTACGTTTCTGTTTTCCGCGGTGGCCTTCCGGCCTCTGGGCCGCATTGGTCACATGCTCGATCTGGCCGCTAAGGGGGAGTACGAGCCCGAGCCGCCTCCGGTGAAACCTTCCAGCGATGAGCTTTCGGTAATGGCTTCAAAGGTCAGCCTGCTCGGCCAGCGGCTGCGCGGCGCGCAATCCGAAGTCTCCGATCTGCGGGGCAATATTGACCGCCTCTTGCAGGATCTGGAGGATGCCGTATTCATCTTCGACCGGGAATTCCGGCTGGTGTTTGCTTCCGGTACGGTTGAAAAATTTCTGGGAACCTCGCGGGCAGGGCTTTCCGGCAAAACCCTGTCAGTGGTGTTTCCGCCGTACACCACGCTGGGATTGGTAATCGGGCAGGCATCGCAGAATGGAAAACCGATCCGGAACCGGCGCGTTCCTCTTCCGCCCCGCGCCGAGGCCAGCGGTGACTTAGGAACCGTGCTTTTATCGGTGGATGTGCTGCAAAGCCCGGCGGGATCCGCTCTCGCCGGCGCTGGATTGCTGGTACGGCTGCGGGACCCCGAAGCGCAGCGCAAGATCGGCCGCGAACTGCAAATGGCCGACCGCCTCTCAGCCCTCAGCCGCGTGAGCGGCGGGGTGGCGCATGAGGTAAAAAATCCCTTGAATGCAATTCTGCTGCACGTCGAGGTGGCGCGGGCGAAGCTGGCGCACGGCGACACCGATGTCGAGCAGCAGATGGAGATCGTCTCGAGCGAGATTCTGCGCCTCGATCGCGTGGTGAAAACTTTCCTCGATTTCACGCGCCCGGTCGAGCTGACCCTGACCAATGTTTCCTTTCAGGAGCTGGTGCAGGAGATTGTCGAATTGGCCCGTCCCCAGGCGGAGTTTTCCAGGATTCGCATCAGCGTCAATCAGAACGTCGATCACGGGGAAGTCCGCGTCGATCGCGACCTGTTGAAACAGGCGTTTTTAAACGTGGTGGTGAACGCGATTCAGGCGATGCCGGACGGAGGGGAACTCCGCTTCGAGTCGTCGGCTACCGCCGACACCGCCGAGATTCGGATCTCCGATACGGGGCCCGGCATCGATCCGGCCTTGCGCGAGAAGATCTTCCGCCTGTATTTCACCACCAAGAAGGAAGGATCCGGCATTGGTCTGGCGATGACGTTCCGG
>Ga0070734_10003639_pt1 | contig 15782 bp, 11 predicted proteins | sample Coa_R1_8_FD_66444 | JGI IMG/M metagenome (GOLD analysis project Ga0070734, IMG submission 66444) | Surface soil microbial communities from Centralia Pennsylvania, which are recovering from an underground coalmine fire - Coalmine... | ecosystem: Environmental > Terrestrial > Soil > Unclassified ...
TGCAAGCCGCCGCGCCCACCGCGCTGATGCGTCAGTACCTCGACGTCAAGTCGAGGTACCCGGACGCCATCGTGCTGTTCCGGGTGGGCGACTTCTACGAGATGTTCTACGACGACGCCGTCTACGCGGCGCGCGTCCTCGACCTGACGCTCACCACCCGCGACAAGGGGAAGGAAGACCCAGTCCCCATGTGCGGCGTCCCGCACCACGCGGTGCGGGCCTACCTGACCAAGCTCACCGAGCTCGGCCATCGCGTGGCGCTGTGCGAGCAGCTCGAGGACCCCAAGGTCGCGCGCGGGATCGTCAAGCGCGACGTGGTCCGGGTGATCACGCCGGGCGTGATCCTGGACGAGGAGTCGCTCGATCCGCGCGCCCCCAGCCACGTGGCGGCGGCGGTCGGGGATCCGCGCGGGGGCTACGGCTTCGCCTTCCTCGACGTCACGACGGGCGACTTCCACGCCACCGAGGCGCCCAGCGCGGAGATCCTGCTCGAGGAGATCGGCCGGGTCGCGCCGCGCGAGCTGGTGTTCGGTCGCGCCGACGCCGATCGCGCCCTGGCCGAGGTGGTGAAGGCGGCCTTTCCGCGCCTGCCCCGGGCGGCGGTGGACGACGGCGATCCGGCGGCCGAGCTGCCGCGCGCGTTCGGGGCCGCGTTCGACGCCACGCTGCTCGAGCGCCTGCCGCGCGCCGCGCGGGCCGCCGCGGCCGTGCTGCGCTACGCCCGCGCCACCCAGCCGGGGGCCGACCTGCCGCTGCCGGGGCTCGAGGTCTACGCCCGCGCCGACTCGCTGGTCATCGACGAGCAGGCGCGCGCGCACCTGGAGCTCTGTGAGTCGCTGCAGGAGCGGCGTCGCGCCGGCTCGCTCATCGAGCTGCTCGACGAGACGCGCACCGCGATGGGCGGGCGCCTCCTGCGTCGGTGGCTGCTCTTCCCCTCGGTCGATCTGGCGAGCATTCGCCGCCGGCACGACGCGGTCGAGCGGCTGGTCGGGGCGCACGCGGCGCGCGATCGGGCGCGGAAGCTGCTGGGCGGGATCGCCGACCTCGAGCGGCTGGTCGGCCGCGCCCGCCTGGGCGTGGCGACGCCGCGGGACCTGGCGGTGCTGGGACACTCGCTGGTCGCGCTCCCCGAGCTGGCGCTGGCGCTGACGGAGGCGCACGCGGGGGAGATCGGCGGCTCGGCCGCCGGCGAGCCCGATCTGCTTCACCTCGGCCAGGGACCGAGCGGGGACGACCTGGCGGCGCCGCTCGCGGCCGAGCTCGTGCGCGTGCTACGCCCCGACGCGCCGGCGCTCACCAAGGACGGAGGCTTCATCAACGCCGGCGTGTCGCCCGAGCTCGACGAGCTCGTCGACATCGCCTCCGGCGGGCGCGACCGCATCGCCGCCATCGAGGCGCGCGAGCGGACCCGGACCGGGATCCCGTCGCTGAAGGTGAAGTTCAACAGCGTCTTCGGCTACTACATCGAGGTCACCCGCTCGAACCTGGCCGCCGTGCCCGCCGACTACCGCCGCAAGCAGACGGTCGCCAACGCCGAGCGGTTCGTCACCACCGAGCTCAGCGAGTTCGAGGCGACGGTCCTCTCCGCCGACGAGAAGCGGATCGCGATGGAGCTGGAGATCTTCACCGCCCTGCGGGCCAGGGTGGCGGCCGAGGCCGAGCGCCTGCTGGCGCTGGCGGCGCGCGTGGCGACCGCCGACACGCTGGCCGCGCTGGCGGAGGTGGCGCACCGGAACGGCTACTGCCGGCCGGTCGTCGACGAGGAGGGCGTGATCGATCTGGTCGACGCCCGCCACCCGGTCGTCGAGCGGCTGGCAGCGGCGGGCAGCTTCGTCCCCAACGACGTCCGGCTCGACCCCGCGAGCGATCAGATCCTGATCGTCAGCGGCCCCAACATGGCCGGCAAGTCGACGCTGATGCGCCAGGTCGCGCTGGCCGTCATCCAGGCGCAGATGGGCGGGTTCGTCGCCGCGCGCAGCGCCCGCATCGGCCTTTGCGACCGGGTCTTCACCCGCGTCGGCGCCGGCGACAACCTGGCCCGCGGCGAATCGACGTTCATGGTCGAGATGCGGGAGACCGCGCAGATCCTCCGTCACGCCACGGCCAAGAGCCTGGTCGTCCTGGACGAGATCGGGCGCGGCACCTCGACCTACGACGGCGTGTCGATCGCCTGGGCGGTCGCCGAGCACCTGCACGATCGGGTGGGCGCAAAGACGCTGTTCGCCACGCACTACCACGAGCTGGCGGCGCTGGCTGCCCAGCACCCCCGGGTGCGCAACGTCAGCGTCGCCGCGCGCGAGTGGAAAGGGGAGGTGGTGTTCCTGCGCAAGCTGACGGCCGGCGGGACCAGCCGCTCGTTCGGCGTCGAGGTGGCCAAGCTGGCGGGTTTGCCGCCGGGCGTCGTCGCGCGCGCGCGCGCCATCCTCCGCACGCTCGAGGCGCCGGGCGCCGGGCCGGCCGCCGACTTGCCGCGGCCCGTCGTGCCGGGCGCCGCCGAGGCCGGGGTCGGCCAGCTCGGCCTCTTCTCGCCGGCCGAGCCGCCCGTGGTGCCCGCGGAATCGCCCGCCGTCCGCGAGGTTCTGGACCAGCTGCGGGCCGTCGACACCGACGAGCTGTCGCCCCGCGCCGCGCACGACCTCCTGGCCGAGCTGGTGAGAAAGTTGACGGCGCCCCCTTAGCGCCGTTTTGATGAAATTGCTCGCCGCGTCCCTCATGCTGGAAGAGGGCGACGCGGTCGCCGCAGGATGCTGAACCTCACGCGCCCCCGAACGTTCGTCCTCGCCGCGGTCCTCGCGTGGGCGACGTTCGCCGCGCGGCGGGCCGAGGCGAAGCCGGCCGGCGCCAAGCCTGTCGCCGCCAAGGCGACCGGCGCCAGGCCGACCTCGAAGAAGGCGGCCAAGAAGGTCTCCAAGAACGCGCCCGTTCAGCTCTACGCCGTGAACCGGCGCGAGACGATGGCGCTCAAGCTGCGCGACGGGAAGGGCCGGCCGGTCAAGGGGATGCAGCGCCGCTTCGACCACTTCCTGCGCTGCCACTACACCAACGTCGAGCACAAGATGGATCCCCGCCTGATGCGGTTGCTGTTCCAGACCGGGCATCACTGGCCTGGGCGCCGTCTCGAGGTGGTCTCCGGCTATCGGCACCCCACGGTCGCGAAGAACCCGCACAGCCCCCACATGAAGGGGCTGGCCTGCGACTTCCGGGTCGAGGGGGTCAAGACGGCCGAGCTGCGCGACTACCTGCGGCGGACGTTCGACAAGGTCGGGGTCGGCTACTACCCGAACTCGAGCTTCGTCCACCTGGACGTGCGCAAGGATCGTTCGGCGTTCTGGATCGACTACTCGGGGCCGGGCGAGCGGGCCATCTACTCCGATACGCCGAACCAGGATCTGAAGGACGGGCGCGCCGACACGTACCATCCGTCCAAGATCGACAGCTCATGGGTGGACGACGGCGCCGGCAAGGGCGAAGGGACGAGCGAGCCGAGCGAGCGGCCGGAGCCGGAAAAAGCGCCGGAAATGCCCTGATAACGCTGGGATCGGGGCGGAATTTGGTGCTAACGTCCGACTTCCCTCCGGCGGGCGCCGCCGGGAAGGTCACGAGGAGGCCCCGATGAGAATGACTGGTGCTTTTGTGCTGGCTCTGTCGCTCGGCGTTGCCGTGTCGGCCGCGAGCACGCCGGGTTACGCCAAAGGCAAGAAGAAGGGCGGCGGGGAGGGGAGCGCTCCGACCGCGAGCGCGAAGGAGGTCGACAAGCTGAAGGCCGTGCGCCTCGGCGATCCCGACGCGGGGACCTTCAAGTGGGGGATGCACCCGGAAGAGGTCATGGCCGCCGCGCGCCAGTCGGTCGAGGGGAAGTACAAGAAGCGGATCGCCGACGCGGCCGCCGACCCCGGCAAGCAGCAGCGCATCCGCGACGAGATGGTCAAGGAGATCAACGCGGTCAAGAAGAGCTACACCAAGTTCGAAGGGCAGAAGAGCGGCTGGGACGTCTCGATCGTCGGCCCCGAGTTCCAGCAGGGGACGGGCGAGGCGGTGCTGGTGACCAAGGAAGACCAGTGGACCCGCTACTTCTTCTTCTTCGAGGACGGGCTCTACAAGATGTTCCTGGCGTTCAACAAGGACGCGCTGGCTGGCAAGTCCTTCCCCGACTTCGGCAAGAGCATGGAGGCCCGCTACGGCAACGCGCGCGCCGTCTACCGTGACGACAAGGTGCGCGGCGGCGTCAACCACGTGCTGGATCACTACGCATGGAACGCGGGCGGCGACCGTTTGAAGCTGGTCGACCGGTCGGAGTTCTACGGCGTATACTGCCTGGTGCTCTACGATCAGTCGACGCACGAGCGCGTCGTCGAGAAGCGCAAGATCGTCAACCCCGGGACGGTCGAGAAGGACGAGCTGGTCGAGTCGGTCGCCAACCGCGGCAAGGAAGGGAACGACGAGAACGACGACATCATCGATCGCGTCGTTGGCCACCAGACCGAGAAGCCGGGGACCGAGCAGCACGCCGACATCGTCGTGCCGTCGACCTCGGGCAAGGCCGTCAGCCCGTCCGAGGTGAACTCCAAGAGCTCGTCGGGATCTTCGTCCTCGGAGAGCAAGAAGAAGGCCTCCAAGAAGTCGAACTCGAACGACCCGATGGACGGGCTCGAGCTCTGATGATGTGAAGACCGCGGCGGTTGCGATAGCGGTCGCCGCGATCGGTGCGGCGGGGCGCGCTTCAGGCGCGACCGCCGCGCCCTGCACGGTCCTCAACTACACGTTCCAGCCCGACTGCTTCCGCGCGGCCGACGCGAGCAGCTGCAGCTTCGATCCCACGAACCCCGACTTCGGGCCCCAGATCGCCGTCTGGCTGGAGAGCGCGGACGGGACGCAGTTCGTCGACACGCTGATGGTCACCAACGCCGTCGCCATCCACGGCGTCGGCAACCGCCCCGGCACCTGGGACCTGGTCTCGGGTCCCAAGTTCCCCTACGGCCGTCGGCAGATGGCGCTGCCCATCTGGGCGCACGCCCGGGGCGAGCTCTACCCGTTCGTGGCGATGAACGACGGCCTGGAAGACGAGCTGGTCGACCACGAGAACGACTCCTCGCCCGAGCCCTACTTCTGCCGGCCGATGCTGCAGGGAGAAATCGTCGACGCCATCACCTGTCCGAGCGGCCAGTTCCGCAGCTCCAAGGGGCTGCTCGATGCGACCCAGCCGGCCTCGTACTATCCGCCGCGCGCCGATCTGTTCAACTTCGGCGGCACGCAGTGCATCGCGCGGATCGGCTACCCGGGGTCGTGCGATCCGGGCGACTCGGCGCAGTACTTCGCGCTCAACGACGTCGACGTGGTGGCCGCCGCGACGCCGCCCTACGGCGCCCCCTTCACGGGAACCTGGGTCGTCCCCGCCGATCTCGCGCCGGGCGCGTACGCCGTGGCCGTGGAGGTTGCAAAGGAGTTCGACGCCAACGCCTCCTACCAGCACGCCAATGAGGTCAGCGACCTCGACATGCAGCACTACGCGGGCTACGGCCAGCACGGGAACGTCGGGCAGCCGTCGGTGCTGTTCCGGGTCCCCGTCACGCTCGGCCCCGGTACCGCCGGCGCGACCGCCTCGACCAGCGACATCGCAGGGTACGGCGACTGGAGCGGCATGACGGGCGATGTGAGCCCACCCGACGCCACCATCAGCGACGCGCCGGGGAGCGGGGCAGGGCGCCTCCTGCTGGTGAACGGCGCGGGAGGCATGGCCCGGATCAGCGTGTCGGTGGGGGCCTGCCCGTCGATCGACTGCAGCGCCAGCCCGGCGCCGGTTCCGATGCCGGTCTCGTTCACCGCCGCGGCCGCCGACTCCGGGACCGCGGCCTCGCTGGTCGTGATGCAGTCGAGCCAGAACGGTGGCCAGCCGGTCCTGGGGTACGACGTGCGGTACGCTGTCATTCCGCCCAGCGGGACCGTCGACGCCTCGGCCTTCGCGGCCTGGACGCCGGCGCCGCCGCTGCCGGTCGCCGCGCCGGGAACAGCGACCTCCTTCGAGCTCGACGGGCTGGCGCCGGTCACCACCTACGGGGTCGGGATCCGCGCCAACGGGGTCTGCGGCAGCAGCCAGCCGACGTTTCAGGTGTTCACCACGCCCAAGCGCAAGTTCACGCAGCTCTCGGGGTGCTTCATCGCCACGGCGGCCTTCGGCTCCGATCTCACGCCCGAGGTCCGCACCCTCCGCCTCCTTCGCGACGCCGCCACTGCCCGCAGCTCATTGGCCCGCACCGCTGTGGACCTCTACTACCGCTCCTCACCGCCGCTGGCCGCCGCGATGACCCGCTCCGATCTCTCCCGGGCCCTGGTGCGCGCGGCCTTGCGGGCGATCACCCGCTAGCTGCGCTCCGCTCGGGTTTCCGACGGGGGCGGCGGAGGGCTGTATCTCTCTCCGCCCTCCGCGAGAAGGAGTCCTCGGCCGCCAACGACAGGCTCCGCCCAGGTCAGGTCCGAGCAGGCCCGGCCAGGTTGATCGGAGGCGGGCTTTGCCCGCCGGAGACTTGCGTGCCGAGCAGGATCCGGGCCCGGCTCTCGTCGCGTCGGGGAGGGCCCGCGGGAGGGGGCCGTCTTCGGTCCCCTTCCGCGAAGCGGAGCGCGAAGCGCGGAGCGCTAAAATACCGTGAAGATGTCGGGGCGGGCGGCGTCTTTGCCGATGCCCTCGACCAGCTCTTTTTGCATCACGTTGAGCTGGCGGACCAGGGTGGCGATGCTGGCCACGCGCTGCTTGTAGCTCTCCTGGCGGACCTGATCGGGCGAGCCGTTCATGACCGCGTCCATGAACGCGTTCGGCTTGATGGGGACCAGGTTGCCGCCATCGAGCTTGCTGCCGACGCCGCGGTCGACCCACGGGGCGCCCGAGCCCGAGCGAATCTTGAAGCCCGTGATGTCCGCGCCGCAGTCCTTGCCGCTCTTGCCGCCCTTGCAGGTCGGATCGCCCACCTCGACAAGCGTTCCGATGGCGATCTTTCCGCCGGTGTCGAACACGACGCCGTAGTTCTTGCTGGCGTTCGCGGCCGACTTCTCCGCGTAGCTCTTCAGCGACTCCAGGTCGTTGTCGGTGCGGCGGATGTGCTTCTCGATCTCACCGTAGAGCGCGATCGTGTCGTAGTAGTAGTTGAAGAGCTTGTCGACGTCGGCGTCGGGGAGCCGGAAGAAGTCGACCCGGAAGATGGTCGCCGTGGTCGGCCGCGGATCCAGCTTGATTGCCTTCAGCTCGGTGATGAGCTGGGGATCGAAGGCCAGCGGATCCTTCTTGGAGGTCTGCATGCGCTGCTGGCTGCGGGCGACCGCCAGGCCGATCTCGCCCAGCCGCTTCTGCATCCCTTCGAGCTCGCCCTTCACGGCCTTGGCGGCGTGGTTGGCGGTGTTCATGTTGGCGCGGCCGACGCTGGCGATGCCGAGGCCGCCGCCCAGCGCGAACGCCGCGGCGCCGACGATCACCGAAGCGATGATGACCGTCTTGCCCTTGCTCGAGCCGACGTTCTGAACCGGAACGCCGTCGTCGATCGTGCGCAGGTCGAAGCCGCCCTGCGGCGCGCGCATGTTCGCGTAGGGGTTCATTCCGGCCGGCGGAGGCGCGGCGGGGGCCGGAGCGGCAGGGCGGGGGGCTCCCGGCGCCGGGCCCGGACCGGGGCCCGCGGCGACGCGGCCCGACTGCGGGGCCTGGAAGGGCTGTCCTGGCGCGCCGGGTGCGGGGCGGCCTGCGGCCGGAGGCATTCCCCCGGGCACGGGGGCGCCGGCGGGGCCACCATCGGGTCGCTTCAGACCGAGACGGGCCTTGAGGTCACTGATGTCCTTGGTCGGCGGGACGCCTGGCTTCCTATTCTGATCCACTGAGCTCCTCCGGCGCGGTCAACATCACGCGCGCTTGTCTGGCGATAGGGCGGACAAAGCGAGCAGAAACAAAGGGGAGAGCGGACCATACTGACGGCCTTCACACCTGTCAAGCGAACCGCGTCGAAACAAAGCACCGCCCCCGCGAAAGAGCTCAAGATTCCCTTCGCGAGAGCGGATCGAGCAGTTTTTGCGCGCGGTTGAGCCGCTTTTGTGGCTCTAAACGAAGCTCAAGTAGGACTCGATCGCCCAGGCGGCGTCGGGCGGCAGGTTGGTGAACCGCACGCCGACCGTGCGCCCGTCCTTGGTGATCGCCTCGCCCGAGGCGGTGAAGATCTCGTTGCTGTCGGGCAGCTGGAACTGCAGGCCCATGTAGCGCGGCGCGCGGCTCTGATCCGGCTCGATCATGGGCACGAGACGGGCGCCCGTGCGGCTGATGTCAACCATCCGACACAGATAGGGCTGACCGTCCAGGAAACGATTCATGTAAAGGTCGACGTTGACCCGCCGATTCGTCCGTCGGTCGGGTCCATGAGCCCGCTGTCGCGCGCGCCGGTCGAGAATGCGATCCGAGGTCTTTTTCTTGAGCATGAATCCCTCCTTCGGGGTTGTCCTACATGTAGGCCGAAGTGAGCAGGCGGTCAAATTTTTGGCCGCCTCCGCAGAGTTTGACTCGCGGCGCCGCGATACCGATAATCCGGGCCGCTTCGTGTATCTCGGCGCCGTGATGACGCCTCCAAGGGATTCCATCGCGCCGCCGATTCGGTTCCGTTCGTTACCCACCCCCGTTCCATTTCCCCAAGCCGAGCAGAGGAGCCAGGCATGCACCGCATGAAGATCGGGCTTGTCGCCGCCATCGTCCTGCTCGCGTTCACGGTCGGTATCTACGCCGTCGTGACGCGCGAGTTGAAGGAGTCGACCGTTCACTCCGTGGAGGCCGACGTCTCGCGCGCCCAGAGGATGCACGGCGACATCGCGCGGCTCGAGGCGCTGGAGTTCGCGAACCTCGTCGGCGGCCTCGCCCGCCGCCCCGCGGTGGTCGCGGTGTTCTCCAAGTCAGAGGAGACCGCCAGGCGGCAGGCGGCCTTCGAGCAGGCCGAGCAGCTCAACGGGTTCCTGCAGACGGGCGGCGCGCGCAAGGCCGACATCGTCGCGATCCTGGACAGCGCGGGCAAGGTCGTGGCGCGCGACCTCAACGTCAACGCGATGTTCGGGGAGGATCTCCGCTCCAAGTACCCGGCCGTCGGCACCGCGCTGCACGGCGAGTCGACCAAGGACATCTGGACGCTGTCGGGGAGCATGACCCGCGTGGCGGTCGCGCCGATCGTCCAGCCCGAGGGAACGATCGTGGGCGCGCTTTTGGTCGGCTACGTCGTGACGGCCCGCGACGCGCAGGCCAAGCGGGATCTGCTGGGCACCGAGGTCGCCTACTTCCACAACGGGAAGGTCCACACCTCCAGCTTCGTCTCCGAGGGAACCGGGGAGAACGCCAAGGAAGACGGCAACAAGACGCAGGCGCTCAACGCGGTGCTGTTCCAGTCGCCCGAGGCCTGGGGGAAGCAGACGCTGGAGAAGAACGCGCCCTCCGAGGTCTTCACCCTGACCCTCGACGGCAAGGAGTACGCCGCCGTCGCCTCGCCGCTGCACGGCAACGCGTTCGACAAGACCAGCGGCGTGGTGACGCTGGCCTCGATCTCCGACGCGCTCGACTCGGTCTCCTCGGTGGGGTCGAAGCTGCTCGGGTTCGGCGTGCTGTCGATCCTGGTGATGCTGGGCGCGGTGATGCTGACGGCGCAGCGGTTCATCCGACCGCTCGACAAGATCGAGCTGGGCGTCGCCGAGATCATCAACGGCAACATCGACTATCAGTTCAAGCCGGTGGGCCCCGACTTCGAGGGGCTGTCGAACGGCCTCAACGTCATGCTGGCGCGGCTCCTCGGCCGCGAGGAGCCGAACGAGGACGAGCCGGAGGAAGAGCAGGACGAGACCTCGCGCTGGCGCTCCGATCAGATGCTGGTCGAGGAAGGGTCCGGGCCGGCGTCTGCGGGCTCGCCCGAGGCGGCCGCGCTGGCGCAGGAGGCCGAGCCGGTCTACTTCACCCGCATTTTCAATGAGTATGTCGCGGCCTTGAAGAGCCAGGGGAAGCCGACCAAGGGGATCACGGTGCAGGCGTTTACCGCCAAGCTGCGGTTGATCGAGGGCGGCCTGAAGCAGAAGTGGAAGTGCCGGATGGTGCGGTTCAAGGTCAACACCCAGGGCGAGCAGGCCACGCTGAAGCCGATCCCGATCAACTGACGCTTCTTCTTGGCCTGGGCCTTCGGCCCTAGGCCTTGTACGCCCCGGGGTTTGCTTTGGTCTGGGCCTTCGGCCCGAGACCTTGGGCTCTCCGGGGTTTGCTTTGGTCTGGGCCTTCGGCCCGAGACCTTGGGCTCCCCGGGTTTGCTTTGGTCTGGGCCTTCGGCCCGAGACCTTGGGCGTGGGCCTTTCTCGTCGGCTCGAGCGCGAGGATCCCCGGGCCGCGCGCGTCTCGGAGGCGAGCTCTCGGTCTGACGCTCTCTCCGCGCGCGAACTTTTTCCGGCGCGTGGGCTGCGCTCACGTTTTGAAATGGCAGCCCACGCGCCGGAAAAAGTCCCGTGCGGAGGGTCGCGGAAGCGCGAGCGGGCGCGGTTCGAATCCGCACGGAGCGGAGGCGAGTTCCGAGAGTGACCTAGACCGTTCAATGGGCACCTGGACCGTTCAATGGGGCCCGAGCGCCGGCCAATGGGGGCCCGAGCGCCGGCCAATGGGCCCGAGCGCCGGCCAACGGGGGCCCGAGCGCCGGCCAATGGGGCCCGAGCGACCGGCCAACGGGCCCGAGCGGGCGCAAGAACTGGTGCCCGAGGGGGCCTGGTGTAAGGTGAGCGTGTGAGCGTCGAAAGCGGCCTGGATGTGCTGTGCCGTGAGCGTCTGGACCTGTTGCGCGGGCGCAAGGTGGGGGTGCTCTGCCACCCGGCCAGTGTCGCCTCGGACCTCACGCACATCGTCGACCGGCTCATCGAGGTCGGGGTGAGGCCAGTGCGGCTCTACGGGCCCGAGCACGGGGTGCGCGGCGAGGCGCAGGACATGATCGGGGTCGACGACGACCACGACCGTCGCACGGGGATCCCGGTCGTGAGCCTCTACGGCGAGACGTTCGAGTCGCTGGCGCCGAGTGCGGCTGACCTGGCGGACATCGACGTTCTGGTCATCGACCTGCAGGACGTCGGCAGCCGCTACTACACGTACATCTGGACGATGGCCCTGGCGCTCGAGGCGGCGTTCCGGGCTGGGGTGGCGGTCATCGTGCTCGATCGGCCGAATCCGCTCGGCGGTGTCGCGATCGAGGGGGGGACCGTCACGGAGGCGTGCGAGTCGTTCGTCGGGCTGGGCGCGGTCCCGGTCCGGCACGGCCTCACGATCGGCGAGGTCGCGCGCCTGAGGCTCCCAGGGATCTCCTGGGGCGGGGCGCGGTTCGCGCGGCCCATCGAGGGGGATCTGACGGTGGTGCCGATGCGCGGCTGGCGGCGCAGCATGAACTACGTCGAGGCGGGCCTGCCGTGGGTCATGCCGTCGCCCAACATGCCGACGCCGGCGACAGCGCTCGTCTACCCCGGGCAGTGTCTGTTCGAGGGGACGAACCTCTCCGAGGGGCGGGGGACGACGCGGCCGTTCGAGATCGTCGGTGCGCCGTTTCTCGACGGCTACGCCTGGGTGGCGGCGCTGGCCAAGCTGGCGCGCGAAGAGCTGCCGCTGCCGGGCGTGCGGTTCCGGCCGCTGTCGTTGCGGCCGACGTTCCACAAGTTCGCCGGGCGCTCCTGCGGCGGCGTTCAGCTGCACGTCTCCGATCGGGGCGCGTTTCGCCCCTACGCCACCGGGATCGCGCTCATCGCCACCGCGCGGCGGCTGGCGCCCGCCGACTTCCGCTGGCGCACCGAGCCCTACGAGTTCGTGGCCGATCGCCCGGCCATCGATCTGCTGACGGGGAGCGACGAGGTCCGCCGGGCGATCGACGCGGGCGGCTCGCTCGCCGACCTGGTCGCGACCTGGGAGCCGTTCGAGCGCGCGTTCGCCGAGCGGCGCCGCCCGGCGCTCATCGCCGACTATCTCTGATGCGCGTCGCGGTCTTCGGAGGGAGCTTCAACCCGCCGCACCTCGCGCACCAGATGGCGGCGCTGTACGTGCTCGAGACGGCGCCCGTCGACGAGCTGTGGATGGTGCCGACGTTCCAGCATCCGTTCGGCAAGGCGCTGGCGCCGTTCGCGGACCGGCTGGCCATGTGCGAGCGGGCGGCGGCGGCGCTGGGGCGGCGCGTGAAGGTCAGCGCCGTCGAGCGGGAGCTGGGGGGCGCGAGCCGCACGCTGGAGACGATCCGGCGTCTGCGGCAGGACTTCCCCGGGCACGCGTTCTCGCTGGTGATCGGCGCCGATCTCGTCGCGGAGGTCCCCACCTGGTACGCCGCCGAGGAGCTTCAGCGCACCGTCCCCTTCATCGTCGTGGGGCGGAGCGGGTTCGATGTTCCTGGACAGGCCTCGCCGGAGGCGGAAGCCCGGCTGGCGCTCCCGCGGGTGAGCTCCAGCGAGGTGCGGGAGGCGCTGCGGACGGGGCGACCGGTCGAGGGCCTCGTTCCGCGCGCGGTTCTCGATTACATCTCCGCGCACAACCTGTATAAGTCTGCCGAGGATCATTCATGAGCTACATGTCCGAAGCTGAAGTGAACGCCCGCGCGATGGCCGAAGGGCCGGCCGAGCCCACGCCCTCGGTCTTCATCATGGGCGCGGGGATCGTCGGCACCGCTCTGGCCGCGCGGCTGGTGCGCGCCTCGGTGCCGGTCACCGGCCTGCACGGGCGTCAGGTCGAGCTGACCGACGCGGCCCGCGCGATCTCCGGCGTGGTCGGCTCGACCGGCGAGATCCCCGGGATCCTTTCGGAGTCCGACGTGGTGATCATCTCGGTGCGCGACGAGCGCGTCCCCGAGGTGGCCGAGCGGCTGGCCAAGGAGGGGCGGCTTCGCCCCACGCAGATCCTGCTCCACACCTCGGGCGCCAACCCGGCGCGCACGATCCTGAAGCCCGCGCTCTCGCACGTGCGGGCGGTGGGGACGCTGCACCCGCTGGTCTCGTTCGCCGACGCGCGCGTCGCGGTCGAGGGGTTGCGCGAGGTCGCCTTCGGGATCGAGGGGGACGAGCCGGCCCGCGCCGCCGCCAAGCGGATCGTCCGCGCGCTCGGGGCCCGCGCGGTGTTTCTGGACGCCGAAAATCTGGCCCTCTACCACGCCGGGGCGGTGATGGCCTCGAACTACGTGGTGGCTCTGGCGGACACGGCGCAGTCGCTGCTCATCAAGGCGGGCGTGCCGGCCGATCAGGCCTTGCCCGTACTGATCCCGCTGCTGTCGAGCGTGGTGCAGAACCTGGCCCAGGTCGGCCTGCCTGGCGCGCTGACCGGCCCGGTCGAGCGGGGCGACGTCACCTCGGTCGAGCGGCACCTGGGGACGCTGGCGGCGCGGGCGCCCGAGCTCATCGAGCTCTACCGTTTGGTCGGGCGCGACGTGCTGCGGCTGGCGCGCGAGAAGTCGAAGATGGATCCGTCGAGCGCGGCCCGGCTGGAGGCGCTGTTCGCGGGGGGCGCGCCGGCGCCCGGCTCCAACGGCAACGGGCGTTCGGGGGCGTAAAACGTTCCCCAAAGTGTGACGAGCCTGGCATTTTGGCGGGCTCTTCGCCTAATATCGGGGCCCGTTTCAACCGTCGCGCCGGCGACGCAGGAGCTACGAATGCACAAGGGATCCGCGCTCCGATTTGCGACTGTTCTCGCCCTGGCGATGCTGGCGTTCGCCGGCCCGACCTCGGCCGCGAAGCCAGAGGACGTCTTCAAGGGGAAGATCATCATCACCAAGAATCGCCTGCCGATGCACTTCTCCTCTGCGGGGGGATTCGTCAGCGCGCTCCAGCACGGCAAGATCGACAAGATCTGGCCGGTCGAGGAGAAGGGCGACGACAAGGGGACCTGGCACCTCGAGTACCTGGCCTTCTTCGCCCGCCCGCTCGACGACAGCGAGATCGAGGTGAAGTTCTACGACATCACCCAGGGGAAGAAGTTCGTGGCCGGCGATCCGCAGTACACGCGCGAGAAGGGCTCGCGCATCTTCGGATCGAGCATCGATCTCACCAAGCCCGACTTCGACGTCCGCAAGCACTACCAGATGACGATCGAGTCGCGCGGGCAGACCATCGCCACCACGCAGTTCTGGCTGCTGGGCAAGGGCGCCAACTACAGCGGCAAGGTCGAGTTCTCCGACGCGGACGCGCGCGCCAAATGAGGCCACGGGGCAGCCCGGTGGTCCGGTCTTCTCCTTGAAGCGCGTCGTCCTCTCACTCGCGCTGGCGGCGGTGACGGCGGGGGGCGGCGCCGCCCGGGGCGCCACCTCGCCGTCCTCGTCCGAGGAGACGCCGCAGCCGTCGCGCAAGAGCAAGAGCAAGAGCAAGGCGGCCCCCAAGGCGACGGGCGCTCCGTCGCTGCCGCCGGAGAAGATCGAGACGCTCCGCCTCGCGCTGGTCGGCCCCGACGATACGGCGGCCATCGAGGCGGCCGCGACCCTGGGCAGCTCGGGCACGGCGGCGGCGGTCGAGCCGCTGCTCGAGGTGCTCGCCGCGGGCGCCGCGCCGGCCCGCCTGCAGGCGGCGCTCGACGCCCTCGGCAAGCTGGGCGACGCGCGGGTGCTGCGCGCCGACCAGACGACGCTCGACGCGCTGACCCTGTACGCCGGACACCGCTCGCCCGACGTGCGGCGCCGCGCGGTCAAGGTGCTGGGCAGCGTCGACGATCCGCGCGCCACCGCCACGCTGCTCGAGCGGCTGGGCGACGCCGCCTCCGACGTCCGCGCCGCCGCCGCCCAGGCCCTGGCCGCGCGCCACGAGAGCAAGGCGGCCAGGCGGATGTTCGCGCTCCTGGCCATGGGCGACGCCGGCGTGGCGGGACCGATCGCCCAGCTCGCCACCCCCGACATGGTGCCGCGCATCGCGGAGCTCTCGGGCACCATCGACGACGGCGTGGTGGCCGACGCGCTCGGCGACTACGTCAAGCGCGCCGACGTCCCGGACAAGCTGCGCATCGACGTGCTACGCACGATCGGCGGGCTCCAGGGGGCGGTCGCCACCACCGCGCTGGTCGACTACGTCGCCTCGGTGCCGGCCAAGGATGATCGGCCGTCCAAGAGAGAGGCGCAGAAGCTGCTCGACCAGCGGGGGTCCCAATGAAGCGCGCCGACGCCCGGTGGGCGCGGCTGGCGCTGGCCCTCTCGGTCGCGGGGCTGGCCTGCGCGACCAGCGCGTATCAACGCGCCGGGAACGCCGACGACGTCGCCGCCGCCGTGGCCCGGTCGCAGGCGCCGGCCGCCTCCGCGCGGGGGGTGGCCTACCTCGTCCTGGGCGGCGCCGGCGGCGCCCGGCTCGGGGCCTACGATCTGGCGGGCGCGCGCCTGCTCTGGACGCAGGCGACGGAGGTGACGACGCGGGTGCAGGTGGGCCCCACTGTCCTCGTGCACGGCGCTCGGGGGACCACCCCCAACGGCGAGCTCGTGGCGCGCGACGTGGGGACCGGCGCGGCGCTGTGGCGGCACGCCTTCCCGTCGTCGGAGCACCTCTACGGCTACACGATCGACGGCACCTCGCTCTACGTCGTGACCCGGCTCGACAAGACGCAGAGCAAGCAGACCGGCGCGCTCACGGCGTACGACCTCGGCACCGGCGCGCTGCGCTGGCAGGCGGCGCTCCCCTCCGCGCGGGTCGCCGGCCCGGCGGCGCGCGGCGGCCTGGTCGCCGTCCCCGTCGAGTCGCAGTACGTCCTGCTCTACGACGGCGCCTCGGGGTTGCCGCTGGCCCAGGTGCTCTCGACCGAGGAGGCCGCCACCTTCGTG
>Ga0070734_10003642_pt1 | contig 15773 bp, 13 predicted proteins | sample Coa_R1_8_FD_66444 | JGI IMG/M metagenome (GOLD analysis project Ga0070734, IMG submission 66444) | Surface soil microbial communities from Centralia Pennsylvania, which are recovering from an underground coalmine fire - Coalmine... | ecosystem: Environmental > Terrestrial > Soil > Unclassified ...
CTGCCGCTTCCGACCGACAATTTCTTTGGCCTTACGGCGACGCCGCTGACCATACAGCAGAACACGGCTGCCGATCCCTCATGCCAGTGGGCGGTGCAGTTGAATGTCGATGATCTGGGTGGGTTTGGCGTCAATTTGATCACCACTGTAGTCGCTGGCCGGGTGGGCCTCTCGGCTGCCCAGATCGCGTCCACGTTCGGAAGTACGCGTCTCGATGCTTGGAGCGATCAACACGGCACGCTTTGCTTCAGCGGCATCACCCCTCCGGCGAGCGATGCAATCAACGTGGGATTGAGCGACGGCGCTTCTTACAATCTCGCGGTTTCCTTCACCGGCCCGTCTCCGGCTCCCGTGGCTCTTTCGGCTACGCCTGCGAGCGTCAGCATCGCTGCAGCCTCGGCGAGCCAGCCAGCACAGGCTACGTTGGCGGTGAATCTCCCTGCTCCCACACAACAATGGACCGCAGCGGTTTATCCGGCCAATCGGACGACCTCGTGGTTGAGTCTGTCGTCGCTTTCGGGAACCGGGTCGTCTCAGATTACTTTGGCCGCCAACGGCACGGGATTTGAGCCCGGTGTTTACAGAGCTACCATCGTGATTCAAAGCGCGAACTCCGTTCCTCAATTCATCAACGTTCCGGTGATGTTGGTGCTGGGCGGAAGCACGTCGGGAACGGCCATTACTTCGGTGGCAAATCCCGCTTCCGATTACGCTACCGTCAGCCCTGGCATGCTTCTCAATGTGTTGGGATCGAATCTTGCAGCCGCGACAAAGACGGCTTCGGGGAACCCGCTTCCGTTCTCAACGGGCGGCGTGAGCGCGACGGTGAACGGTCTGGCGGCTCCAGTGGTATCGACGTCGCCAACGATGCTCACCATTCAGGTGCCGTATGAGGTTGGGGCCGGCCCGGCAGTGCTGGGCGTCAACAATAATGGCCAGATCGCTGGTTACCAGATCCAGATTGCGGCCTCCTCGCCGGGGATTTTTGCGGACTCCAGCGGCAATGTGTTGCCAAGCTCGACCGTGGCTCAGGGGGGTTTGACGACGCTTTATCTAACGGGTGCGGGAGATGTTACGCCGGCCTTGAAAACGGCGTACGAAGGTCCGCCGGTCACTTCAGTGACCCCAGCGTCGACTTTGCCGAAACCGGTCTTGCCTTTGTCGGTGACCGTGGGCGGCGTCCCGGCTTTCGTTCAGTTCGCTGGAATTCCTCCGGGGTTGATCGGGACAATTCAGGTAAACCTTATTGTTCCGGCTTCGGTTCCGGTGGGGAGTCAGCCGGTGGTAGTTACAGTGGGTGGGGTTTCGAGCCCCGCAGTGAATTTGACGGTCAATGCGGTGGCGCTTAGCGTTCCCGTTCCTAACAGTCCGGGGGGGCCGCATTAGCTTCAATCGCTGAGGTCCGTGGGACCGGTTGATTGCCGGCGGCCGATTGTCAAATCGGCTCACGTCCGTCGGATTGACAGCCGACGTGGCAAGCTGGCAGCTCGCTCCGCGTTAGTGCTCCATGAGTGGGCGGATTGGTAGGATAGAGGGTAACCTCGCTATGGCCCTCCGGTTCTACAACACCCTTACGCAACAAGTGGAGCCGTTCACTCCGCTGTCGGGTAACACCGTCCGCATGTACACTTGCGGGCCGACGGTTTACAACTACGCCCACATCGGGAACTTACGGGCTTTCGTTTTTCCAGACCTGTTGCGCCGGTGGCTGCGGGCTCGTGGCTACACTCTCGATCACGTGATGAATATCACCGATATCGAGGACAAAATCATTCGCGACGCGGCGGCGGCGAACAAAACCATCTACGAATTCACCGAGGTTTACACGCAGGCTTTTCTCGAAGACACGGCCGCGCTTCGCCTGGAACGGCCGGAACACCTGGTCAAGGCTACCGACCACATTCACGGGATGGCGGTCGCAATCCAAAAGCTGGGCGAGCGCGGGTTTACCTACGTGAGTGAAGGATCGGTTTACTACCGCATCGCGAATTTTCCCTCTTACGGCAAGTTGTCCCACATCGATGTCAGCGGCATGCGCGCCGGAGCTCGCGTGGACGTGGATGAATACGATAAAGCGGACGCTCGCGATTTCGTTCTGTGGAAGGCGCAGAAGGAGGGCGAGCCAGGCTGGGATGAAGGGATCGGCAAAGGAAGGCCAGGCTGGCACATCGAGTGTTCGGTAATGTCGATGGCTTACCTGGGTGAGACGCTCGATATCCACACCGGCGGCGTCGATCTGATTTTTCCGCATCACGAGAACGAGATTGCGCAATCGGAAGCCCTCACGGGCAAGCAATTTGTTCGGTACTGGATGCACTCGGAGCACCTCAGCGTCGAAGGGCAGAAAATGTCTAAGTCGCTGGGAAACGTCTACACGCTGCGGGACTTGGTCGCGCAGGGATATGCGCCGGAGGCGCTGCGGTACCTGCTGGCGTCGCAGCCGTATCGGACCAAGCTCAATTTTACTTTTAAGGGCCTCAAGGATGCGGGAACCAGCATCGACCGGCTGCGGAATTTTAAGTTGCGAGTCGAGACCGGTAAGTTTGCGGAAGGAGTCAACGCCGCGCTCGCGGACCGCGCGGATACCGCGCTGAAGGCTTTCGAGGACGCGCTCGACGACGATTTGAACACAGCCGAAGCTCTGGGCGCGACGTTTGAATACGTGCGCGATATCAACACGGCCATGGACGCGGGCGAGTTTCTCGCGGGGAACGTTACGGGCGCGTTCCGGTTTCTGACGCGATTCGATTCCGTGTTTGACGTCTTGAAACCCACGGCTCGCGCGCAAGGATTTTCAGACTCCGAGATCGACTCGCTGATTGCTGAGCGCGCTGCCGCCAAGAAGGCCCGCAACTTCGCGCGGGCGGATGAAATACGCGGGGAACTGGCCGGGCGCGGCATTGTGCTGGAAGATACTAAAGAAGGGGTGCGCTGGAAACGCCAATGAAACCTGAATCGAAAGCCGTGCATTGGGGCGATCGTCAGCGGAAGGGCGAGGACTACGTTCCGGCCACCACACCGATCTACACCGCGACAACGTATTCCTACGATTCGATGGAGGATCTGGACCGCGTTCTCGGGGGCGAGCAGGAAGGTCCTTCTTATACGCGATTCGGCAACCCCACACGCGCGGGGCTGGAGGAGTTGGTACGGGAACTCGAAGGCGGCTCGTATGCGGCGGCGTGTGCGTCCGGAATGGCGGCGATGCACCTGGCGATGGTCGCGGCCCTGATGGACCGGCCCAAACGAGTCCTCGCGGCGGACGCGTTGTATGCTACCACGCCGACGATGCTGTTGAATATTTTCGGGCCGATGGGCGTCGAGACCTCTTTCGTGGACATCTGCGATCTTGAGGCTGTGGAGGCGGCGGTCAAGGAGTGTAAGCCGGGCGCGATTGTGATGGAGACGGTGTCGAATCCGTTGCTGCGCGTGGGGCAAGTGGACAAGATCGCCGCTATCGCTCGTGCCGCGGGCGCGGTTCTCATTGTCGACAGCACTTTTACGACCCCGTTAATGGTACGTCCGCTGGAGCTCGGCGCGGGAATTGTAGTGCATAGCGCGACCAAGTATCTGGCGGGGCACGGAGACGTGCTGGGTGGCGTGATTATCGCCGACAAGGAGCACCAGGAGGCGGTTCGATCACTGGCGAAAACCCTCGGTCCGGTAATGAGTCCATTTGAGTGCTATCTGACGATGCGGGGGATTAAGACTCTGGCGGTCCGGGTGGAGAAACAATGCTCCAATGCTTGCCGCGTGGCGTCTTGGCTCGCGGCGCATCCTCGCGTGGAACGGGTTTACTTCACAGGCGATCCGGGTCATCCGGACGCGGCGACGATCCGCCGGTTGTTTCCCGCAAATCTGCTCGGCGCGATGGTTTCCTTCGACTTGAAGGGAGCGGGACGTGAGGAGGTATTCCGGTTTATGGATAGCTTCAAGATGATTGTGCGAGCCACTTCGCTCGGCGACGTGCACACGGGAGCTTCTTATCCGGCGATTTCGTCACATCGCGAGCTTTCGGCGAAGCATCGGCAGCGGTTGGGAATTGGCGATGGCCTGGTCCGGTTTTCGATTGGGATCGAGGCGGTTGAGGATATTCTCGCGGACGTTGAGCAGGCTTTGGCGTAGCGCGCAACGGGCTGAAGGCCCGTCCCACCGGTCAGGCGGTCTACAATGATTGACCTGCCCGTGTGGTTAGAACTTCACTTTAGGCGCTTCTTTCGAAGCGGCGTCGGCTTTGAAGTAGGCGTCTTCGCGATGGAAGCCGAAGATCGACGCGGCGATGTTTTGGGGAAATAGCTCGATGTCGGTGTTGTATTTTTGAACGGTCTCGTTGTACTTGCGCCGCTCGATCGCGATACGATTCTCGGAGCCCGCCAGCTCGTCCTGTAACCTCAGGAAGTTTTCGTTGGCCTTGAGGTTGGGATAATTCTCGACCACCACCAGCAGCCTCGAGAGCGCGGAACTGATCTGATCGTTCGCGGCGATCTTGTCCGCCGGCGTCTTCGCTCCGGCCATTTCCGCCCGGGCTTTCGTAACGGAGTCAATGGCTTCCTGCTCATGAGTGGTGAATCCTTTGACCGTCTCGACCAGGTTCGGAATCAGATCGGCGCGGCGCTGCAACACCGTGTCGACTTGCGACCACGCGCCGTTGATCGATTCACGCTCGGCGACGAGCGAGTTTCTTGCGCTCAGCATGCTTCCGCCGACGATCAGGAGGCCAAGGACCAACACCCCCACCACAATCAGAGCAATCATTCCCGTCTTCATATTTGTTCCTCTATTCTAAACAGGCAGTTGATCCACAAATTCGACCAGTCTGCGGATACATTCGAGATAGGCGGCGAACAACTCCCCGGGATCGCCGGTTTCAGGACCAGCTTTGTCTTCCCTCAAGTCCAGTAAGATCTCGAACGGTTCGACGTCCATCTGGAGCTTTTTGCCCAGCTCATGCACCACAGCGCGCCGATCTGTCTTATCTTCCGCGCCGGATATTAATAAGGCATGACGGGCCAAGACGCAAAATGTGGTTACGGAATCGAGGCAGAGCTTGAGCAGCGCCGGAGGATCGGAAAGCAGGTGCGCGCCTTGCTGGCGCAGGCGGAATAGTTTCGCGCGCAGGTCGTGTTCGACCTGGACCCGGTGATATTTCAAATCGACCTTAACGTCCGCGATCACATCCGGCCCGTAAAGCACGCGGCGGTGATCTTTCATGTCGCGAAATTCGATGGGAAAGCAATCGACGGAATTGTGCGCTTCTTCCTCACTCATCAGCAGGGGTGAGGGATGCCCCCGGCCACGCCACCAGCGCAGCACCGGCTCGGCGTCTACTAATTCCTGCGGCGCGATCTGTTTCAGAACGCACAGCACGTTGAGATCGGAGAATTTGGCGTGGTGCTCACCGGACGCCGCCGAGCCGTACAGGACCACGGAGACCAGACGGCCGCTGAGGGCGCGATCCAACTTCGTCACCAACTCCTTGAGTTCTTCCATAGGCTTACCAGTCCGAAGATGCTCCTCCCCCGCCCGAATCGCCTCCGCCGAAGCCACCGAATCCGCCACCACCACCGCCGCCGCCAAATCCACCGTCCGACCAGCCTCCCCCGCGGCCACCGCGTCCCATCAGATTACCGAGAAACATTCCGGTCAGGAAGCCAGTGAATCCGCCGCCTCCGCCCCCGCTAATGCCTCTCAGGAACAGGAACAGAAGGAAGATCCCGATGAGGATCAGAGGAAACGGGATGGAGACCGGCACACCGCGATCCTCGCCGCCCGATGGGACCGGAGAGTTGGGGATGGTCACGCCCTTGGCCTGCGCGATGCGCGAGCCAAACTGTTGCGCGGCGGCGAGCAGCGCGCCTCCGTAGTTCCCTTGCCGCAGTATCGGCCGGATTCCGCGCAGAACGCTGCCGGCGTATCCATCGGGGATGATCGGCTCCAGACCGTAGCCAACTTCGGCCCGCTGTTTGTGATCCTCGAGGGCAAGGACCAGGAGGATCCCTTCGTCTTTGCCTTTCTTGCCGATGCCCCACTGCCGGTAGATGGTATTAGCGACGTCATCAATGTCGTCGCCTTCCAGGGACTTTACCGTCACGAAGGCCATCTGCACACCTGTGGCCTGTTCCACACTTCCGGAGTACGCTTCGAGCGCGCGGGCGCTGCGCGCATCCAGAGCTCCGGCAAAATCGTTGACGTAGCCTTGCGGCTTGAGCTTGCTGGTATCGAGCGCGAGAATCCCGGTTGAGAGGAGTGCCGCGAGCGTGGCGGCGCGGAAAAAGGCCATCTAACGTGTGAGATCCGCGCGTCTGACGCGAAACCCTTCCAACCTTCCCAGCATCGCCACCGCCATGTTTTTAGGATCGAAAAATTGTTCCGCCAGCTTCTGCACTTCTTCCGGCGTCACCTCTTCAATACGGTTCAGCATCTCGTCGAGGGAGAAGAAACGCTTGAAGTATAACTCCTGACGCGCCAGGCTCATCATGCGGCTGGAGGTGGATTCGAGGCCCAGCACGAACGATCCTTTGAGGTGATCCTTCGCCCGGCGCATTTCTTCTGGCGAAACCAGATGTTCGGTCACTTCGCGCAGTTCATGGACGATGGACTCCACCACCTTCCCCGCTGACTTGAGTGACGTTCCAGCGTAGATTAACATACAGCCGGCGTCGCGATACATCGCCAATTCTGAATAGACCGTGTAGGCCAAGCCTTGCTTTTCGCGGATGTTTTGGAACAGACGGGAACTCATGCCGCCGCCCAAAATCGCGTTGAGAATGTAGCAGGCGAAGCGGGATTCGTGCGGCATCGGGATAGACGGCACACCGAGATAGACGTGGACCTGCTCCAGCGAGCTTTTTTCTTTAAAGATGAGGGGCGCATGGGCGCGCGGGGCGACCTTCTTGGCCGGAGCGAGCTTGCGCCGCTTGAGGTCCGCGAAACGATCTTCTACGAGATTCAAGAGCTTCTTGTGTGTAAGGTTCCCGGCGGCCGTGATCAGAATGTTCGAAGGCGTGTAGTACTGGCTGTAATAGCGCTCGACCGACTGTTGGTCAAAGGAGCGGATGGTTTGCTTGGTACCCAGGATCGGACGGCCTAGAGCGTGGCCTTTCCAGAAGTTGCTGGAGAAGATTTCATGGATGAGATATTCAGGGTTATCCACTTCCATCTTCAGCTCTTCGAGGATGACGCCTTTTTCTTTTTCGATGTCGATCTTTTCAAAGAGCGGATTACGGACCAAGTCGGCGACGACGTCGAAGGCCTCGGGCAGATGCTCGTCGAGAACTTTGACGTTGTAGCTGACCAGCTCCTTGGAGGTGAATGCGTCGAGGCCGCCTCCGATGGAGTCGACGGACCGGGCGATTTGTTCCGCGGAGCGGTTCTTGGTGCCCTTGAACACCATGTGCTCGACGAAGTGGGAGATACCGAGTTGATGCGGTTGCTCTTCGCGGGATCCTGTGCCGATCCAAACACCTACGGAGACGCTTCGGACGTTCCGCATACGTTCCGTAATGACGCGCACTCCATTGGGGAGCCTGGTACGTTCGATCTCGCGGTTTTTGGAGGCCATTCGTATCTATTCTAGCCCCTGTCTTACAAAAGCCGCCAAGTTCGGTAACAAAACGCTCTCATCGCCTTCAATTCCATTATCATGAACAGGTTGGTCACAGGTTGACCTGAGGAGGGGCCATGTCTTCCCGTCTTTTCAACCGGCGCGAGATTTTGGGGGTTTTGGGCGCCACGGCAGTCGCGCTGGCGGCCGATGAGTTGCGCTTTAGCGGGCTCGATCATGTGCAGATCGCAGCTCCGGACGCGGCCAAATCGGCTGCGTTCTTTGTTTCGGTATTTGGCGACCCGACTTGGAAGAACAATCGCGCGATCAGGCGTTATGTGAAGCTGGGCTCGGGATACGTTGGGATCGATCAGGGACCGGCTCGCGTCGACCATTTCTCTTGCGGGATTCAGGGGTTCCAGGTGGATGAGGTCCATGCTTTCCTGAAGCAGCGCGGGGTTGCCTACATGGACTTTCCGAGCGGACGGGACATTAGCATCACAGATCCGGACGGGATCAAGCTGGAGCTTTCCGCGGAGAACAGTTGGGCGCAGTTAGCAAGCGCTACGGCTTCTCCCGAACCAGCGACCGCGGCCGGTGAGCCGATTTTTCGGCCGTCCGGACTGGACCATATCCTGCTCCATGTTTCGGACCCGGAGAAGTCGGCGGAGTTCTACGCCAAGATCTACGGACCCGTGACCGAGCGCCGGAACAATCGCATCTGGTTCCGGATCGGGAAATCGCGGATTGGGTTGCTAAAAACTCCCGCCGGGCAGAAGGCGGGGGTGAATCACTTCTGCGTTGCGGCGATGACGTTCGATTATGACTCTGCGGTCAAGCGGCTAGCATCCGCCGGCGCGGCGATCGAGACTCCTGAAGTGGCTGGGGCGCCCGAATTTCGGGATCCGGATGGACTCTTGGTGCAAGTCAACACAGGCGGCTGAGGTCAGCGCTCTTTCTCTTTCGGGTCCATCGTCATGTGGAACTCGCCCGTGAGTTTGGAATCCACAAACTCAATGTTGACGTTGGTTCCAATCCCTTCGATCAGGCGGTAGCGCCATTTTTCGAAGGGAAACGTCGTGGTGATTCCGCCGCCTTCTTCGATGGTCCGCTGGTATGTCCCGCCCGAAAGATGTGAATCGATTTCGTCCGGCGGACCGAACATGATATAGATCCGGCCGCGATCGGTTTTCCAACCCGGCGTCGCATTATCGGAGAATCGCTGGGTCGCATACGCGATGCGCCGGTAGTGCTCGTCTCGCATCTCGTTCGCAGCCGTGCCCGGCGTCGGGTCGCGGCGCAGCCAGAACTGCTCGATGAACTGCTGACGCTGTTCATCGGTTTGGAAGCTTCGAAAGACTTTCCTCTCCTCGTCGCTGATGATGTAAACGACGTCCTCGTTCAGCCATCTCCGATACGCCGGCGGCATCTGGAGCTCCTGCACTACGGGGTTTGGCGCCGGGGTTGCGGCCTGAGCGAGCAGCTTCGGTGGCTTCGCGGCCGGCCGAGCCGGGGCCGAAGCTGGCGTTGGAACTGGCACGAGCTTCGGCGCAGCGGGCGGCTGCGGGCTTTGGGTGGGCACCGAAAGCGGCGTGGTTGCGAGAGTCAGCGAGGCGATGAATAGTCCAGCGAAGAAGACCGGCGCGGCTGTCGCGCGCGGCGCTTGGTTTCCTTCGAGTAAGCGTCGAATTCGATTCATAAGATTACCTCCATTCGAGGCGAGAGCGGCCCCGCGCGCGGTCCAACGGTAATGTTCGAGTGCGTTTAGGGCGGATGCGAGTCCTTTCGCGTCGCCGCCGGCTGCGACCACCACGTCGTCGCAACAGTTTTCTCGCTCCGCCCGTACCAATCCCGAGACCCACCACACCGCGGGATGGTAGAACAGCAGATCCTCCATCAGGCTTTGGAGCAAATTGACCAGATAATCGTAGCGCCGAATGTGCGCGAGTTCGTGGGTCAGAAGGAGCTCGACCTGCCCGGGCGGGAAACCCGTAAGCAGACCGATGGGAGCCAGGATCACTGGCCGGAAGAAGCCGATCACCGCAGGCACCTCGGCCAGGCAGGACTCCAGCAAAACCACTGGCCTTGAGATGTGGATGCACGCGGCGAGTTGTGCGATTTTCCTCTGCCAATACTCCGGCGCCAGGCAGGCTCCGACCCTACGCAGCCGCTGGACAGCGAGCCAGTTCCACGAACTCCGCAAGGCAAATAGGGCGACTCCCAGGATCCAAAACGGCACCAGCCGTTCGAGGCGCGAACCTTCGTCTACGGCTACGCGGACCGCTTCGGGCAGGAGGGCGGGAGCGGCTGCAAGACCAGTTTGCGGGGGCTTAGCTCCCCGGCTCAAATCAATGACGCCGAAGCGCGGCCACGTCAAGGTCAAGGTCAAGCCGAAGGAGACCAACATGGAGAGCATCGCCGCGCAGGCCAATCCATATCGCATGCGCGCCGAAGGCGGGCGCAAAATGTACAGCCCAGCCGCCAGCGCCAGCGCGATCAACGAGCCCTGCCAGAGGAAGTGGAACAGGGTCCATCCCAATGCGTACAAGAGCGGTGTCTCAGCCGGCGTCATATTGATCTAATAACTCTCGAATCTCAGCCAATTCCTGTTTGGAGGTTTTGCGCGCCGAGAGCGCTCCCAAAACCAGGCTCTTCGCCGAACCGTTAAAGGCACGCTGGAGCAAGTCTCCCGCTAGCTGCCGTTGCGTCCATTCGCGCGGCCGGCTGGCTTGATAGACGTGCGCGCGTTCCTTCTCATCGCGATGCACCAGGCCCTTGCCGGTCATGATTTGGAGTAGCTTCAACACGGTGGTGTACTGGGCCGGTTTGCGTTTGGCGATGGTTTCGTGCACGTCGCGCACCGTGCTGGGTCCGCGGCTCCATAGGACGGCCAGGATTTCGAGTTCGGCGTCGGTGGGCCGAGGCGGATCGGGGTGTCTTGACATCTACGAAGATCCTACTACGACGATCTTCGTTCGTCAAGAGAAAATTCATTTACTATACTGGGAGGCATGTCCCTAGGCTCCGACGTCAGTGCATCCGAGATCCAAATCACCGCGCCTGTAAGCGCGGCGCAGGCTGAAATTCTCAGCCCGGACGCGCTACGATTCGTCAGCAAACTGGCTGTGGAGTTCGACGGACGGCGGCGGGAGTTGCTCGCGCGGCGGCGAGAGCGTCAGGCGGCGATCGACCAGGGCTGGCTTCCCGACTTTCTGCCGGAAACCGCGGACGTTCGCGCAAAGGACTGGACGGTGGCGCCGATTCCGGCCGATCTGATGGACCGGCGCGTGGAGATCACCGGCCCCGTGGATCGCAAGATGATCATTAACGCCCTGAATTCAGGCGCGAATGTATTCATGGCGGATCTGGAAGACGCGAATTCGCCGACTTGGTTCAACAATATCGACGGGCAGATGAATCTGCGCGATGCCGTGAACCGGACCATCGGCTTTACCAGTCCGGAAGGCAAGACTTATAAGCTGAATCCGAAGTTTGCGACCTTGCTGGTGCGGCCGCGGGGATGGCATCTCGAAGAGAAGCACGCACTGATGGAAGGTAAACCGGTCTCCGGCTCACTGTTCGATTTCGGATTGTACTTTTTTCACAACGCGAAGACGTTGATGGCCAAGGGGACGGGTCCTTATTTCTATTTGCCTAAGCTCGAGAGCCACCAAGAAGCGCGGCTATGGAATGACGTATTCAACTTTGCCCAGGACACGCTAGGGATTCCGCGCGGAACGATCCGTGCGACGGTTTTGATCGAGACCATCTTCGCCGCTTTCGAGATGGATGAGATTCTGTATGAGCTGCGCGAGCATTCCTCCGGCCTGAACTGCGGCCGCTGGGACTATATGTTCAGCTTCATTAAAAAGTTCCGCAACAATCCGCATTTCGTGCTGCCGAATCGCGCGGAAGTTACCATGGAGCGGCACTTCCTGAAGTCGTATGTGGATCTGCTGATCCAAACCTGCCACCGGCGGAACATTCATGCCATGGGTGGCATGGCGGCACAGGTGCCGATCAAGAACGATCCCGTGGCGAATCAGGAGGCGCTTGATAAGGTGCGGCAGGATAAGCTTCGCGAAGTGCTGGCTGGACACGATGGCACCTGGGTGGCGCATCCTGGCCTGGTCGCAGTGGCGAAGGAAGTTTTCGACCAGTATATGAAGGAGCCCAATCAGATTTCCAAGAAGCGAGAGCCGGTGCAGGTGACAGCGAAGGACCTGTTGGAGGTTCCGGACGGGACTATCACTGAGGCGGGACTCCGGCGCAATATCGATGTCGGTCTGCAATATCTGGAGGCTTGGCTCCGTGGCGTGGGATGCGTGCCCATATACAACCTAATGGAGGACGCGGCGACGGCGGAGATTTGCCGAGCCCAGGTTTGGCAGTGGGTGAAGCATGGTTCGCGCCTAGATGACGGACGGGTGGTCACGGCTGAGCTGGTCCGCAAAGCTACGGCGGAGCAGCTCGCGAAGCTTGGCGCAGAAAGGTTCGCCCGCGCCGGCCGCATCTTTGAGGACATGATGACGACCGGCGAATTTCCGGAGTTCCTAACGTCGGCTGCGTATGGCTCGCTAGAGTAGCGCCTCTTTCACAGCCACATCGGTGGTTCTAGCCGTGAACCAGTTGGGGTAGATCTGGGCCGGGGCCGTCATTTCGTCGAGTTCCGCAACCTGCTCCGCTGTGAGTTTGATCTGGCTGGCTCCGAGATTATCCTCTAGTTGGGACATTTTATTCGCCCCCAAAAGAATCGAAGTCACGTGCGGTTTGGCTAATAGCCATGCCAGGGCGATTTGTGCGGGCGATGCTGTGTGGGCTTGCCCAAGCGCTCTGAGCTTGTCAACCACGGCGTGGCCTTTTTCGCGATCGTAAGGGAGCATGTCGAAGCCGGTCAGACGGCCGCCGTCGCCCTTGGGATTTTCGCGCGTGTACTTGCCGCTCAGGAAGCCTCCGGCCAGAGGACTCCACACCATCACTCCAATGCCAGCGTCCTTCACGAAGGGCACGATTTCGTGCTCAATGTCCCGTCCGAGCAGGGAATAATACAGTTCGGCCGCACGAAACCGGGCCCAGCCGTTCTGATTCTGAAGTCCCACCGCTTTGGACGCGAGCCACGCCGGCCAATTCGAGAAGCCCACGTAGCGCACCTTGCCTTGCTTCACCAGATAGTCGAGAGCGTCCAGCGTTTCTTCGACTGGCGTAAATACGTCCACTCGATGCACCAGGTACACATCAATGTAGTCGGTGTTGAGACGCTGGAGCGATGCGTCCGCCGATTCCAGAATGTGGCGGCGCGAAAGACCCTGGTGAATGAGCGGCTCACCCGCGCGGAAGCCGACCTTGGTTGCAATCACCACATCCTTGCGGCGGCTGCCGAGCGCTTTGCCCAGCATCTGCTCAGACTGGCCGCCCGTGTACACGTCAGCCGTGTTGAAGAAGTTGATGCCCGCGTCAAGGGATTTCGCAATAAGTTCGGTGGCCAGATCCTGACCGACCTTCGCGACCGATGCGAAAATTCCTTGCGAGGAGCCAAACGTCATCGCGCCAAACGCCAAGCGCGAAACTACCAATCCTGTATCGCCTAGTCTTGAATATTGCATTCCTGTATTGTCGCCCAACGCCGCGCGGCATAGGCCGCAAAAATGAGCAACAAAAGTCCTCCGACTCCGTTGGCGACCGCATCCACTCCCATCAGGCCGCGCGCTCCGGAACGCTTGTAGCCTACTCCATCCAGCCAGGTCATGTAGACGATGGGCAGGTTTCCGCTCGCGCCGAGAAGCGAATAGGCCGTGCCTGCTGCGTGGCGGCGTTTCCCCAGCACTTCCAGTTCGACGGCGGTGAAGGCCGCATAGGCGATGCCCGATGCCAGCGCATATCCGGTGTAACCACCCGCGTACGTAAACGCAGATGCCGGTCCCAGCGCCATCCAAGCCGAGAAGACTGCCGAGAGCAGGCCTGCCATTGCATAGGCGGTCATGCGGTTCATTCGGTCGCAGAGAAAGCCGCCCAGAAGGCAGCCCAGCGCGGACAGCAGTCCGCCGGCGAGACCGGATACCCACGCGACCTGCGCGTCGGTGGCATGATAGTCTGGGCCCACACTCGATATGAGTTGGCTCACCGCCGAACTCCCGACGGGCGATAAAAAGAACACCAGGCCGATCAGCGTGGCGGGCGAGCGCAGCACCTCCCAAACGTCGCGTCCCATGGCCCGAAATAGCGGCCCTGCCGACATCCGTGGGACTCGTTCTTCGGAAATGGCGAGCGCCGCTAACGCGGGCAGGAAGACCATGGCAGCGGCCGCGAGCGCCAGCGTCAGCGCAGGCATCTTATCCGCGAGCCAGATTGCCGCGCCCGCTCCCAGTGCGCCTCCGCCGAGATTCCCCGCCTGATACCAGCCACTAGCTCTACCACGCACGGTGGGATTCAAAGTCGTGAGCACCGCACCGCAAGAAGAAGAGAGCAGCATGCTAATGACGTTGCCGCCCAACAGCAAGATCGTGAGCTCGAAAACGGATAAGGAAGGAACGGCGATCGCGACCGCGCCGCAAACTGCGGAAACGCCCGCCGCAATCATCACCCATTGACGGCGTAGCAAGCCAATATCAACGACAGGCGACCACAGGAAGTACCAAACATTCGGAATGGACGAAATCGCAATAAGGTTTGCGATTCGGTCGGGAGAGATGCCCCGTTTACGTAACAGGAACGGGATCAGCACTACAAGAATGGCGTTGAAAGTGCCGTATGGAAGCGAAAGAATCCCGAACAACCACGGGGGATTGTCTTTTTGTGGAGTACCGGAATCTTGAGCTGTCAGCGCCTCGGCCGGCCGCCTCGGTCGCCGCCGCCCGCGCCTTCCCGGGCGGCCATGGGACGCGCCTCATTCACTACCACGGCGCGGCCCATCAGGTCCTTGCCGTTGCAATTGTCGATCGCGGCCTGCGCCGCGGCATCGTCGTTGATTTCCACAAAACCGAACCCGCGGGCTTGGCCCGTGAAGCGGTCACGCATAACGGTCACTGTGTCGACCGAAACTCCTCCATCGGCAAAGAAATTTTGTAAGTCCTGTTCATTGGCCGCATACGGGAGGTTTCCCACGAAAAGCTTCTTCACCCTATCACTCCTTACTGTAGCTGGAGCCACACGGGCCGACGGCCGGCAGGCCCCAATACGCACGTAGTATGCCAGAAAGCAGTTTCGGAGTCAAAGAAAAAGATGGGTGGGTTTATGAGCTTAGCATCAGCAGGAATAAGGTAATGTAGCGCTTAACGTTACCGGTTATCAAAAACTGTTCACGGACATGCTGGTGACCCTGTTCACCCAGGCGCTCGGCGATCTCAGGATGGGACAGCAAATATCGGATTTGATAGGCAGTTCCCTCCACTGAATGCGCTAAAAGGCCGGTTTGCTTGTGAATCACCTGCACCGGGATGCCTCCCACGGCCGAAGCGACGACTGGCCTTTTCTTCCACAGCGCTTCGGCCACGGTCAAACCAAAGCCTTCCCGGAGGCTTTTCTGGATCACCACCGTCGATGCCGTCTGCAAGGCGTTAACTTCCAGCGGGCTCGCGGCCGGCAACTCCAGAAGGTGGATATCGGGGTCATCTCCGGCTTCTTCCTTGGTTTCGTGAAGAACGGCAGCACCTTCCGGATCGTCGTCGGCGCTGCCTCCAGCCAGCACCAACTGGCAATCGAAGTAACGCTTGACGATGCGGTACGCCCGCACCACGCCTACGGGGTCCTTCAGCCGGTCAAAACGTGAGATTTGGGTTAAGATCGGGCGCTGGGGATCGATTCCGAAACGCTCGATCACGGAGCGGACGTATACCGCGTCAAGCGGGCGGTTCTTGTCGGAAAGAGGATCGATAGAAGGGTAGAACAAGTACTGCGGGATGGGCAGTTGGCGGGCAAAGGCAGGCGACGAGAAGATAGACGCATCGTAGCGCGCCACCCACGGCTCAAGAAAATCCCAAACCTCCTGCGAGGGCTTGGATAGATCGATATGGCAGCGCCAGACCCAGTGGCCCGATTTATCCGCGCGGGCGTCGATCAGCCCCGCCGGTTGCGGGTCGTGAATCACCACGAACTCGCTATCCAGGCGAATACGGCTGCGATTAAATTCGTTGTAGGACCGGAAAATGTCAAACGAGTTGGGCGGCAGTTGCACAGGCGCACCGTGCAGCGCATTGTGGAACGCCTTTGTGACTTCGAAGAAGTCTTTGTCTCC
>Ga0070734_10003643_pt1 | contig 15762 bp, 15 predicted proteins | sample Coa_R1_8_FD_66444 | JGI IMG/M metagenome (GOLD analysis project Ga0070734, IMG submission 66444) | Surface soil microbial communities from Centralia Pennsylvania, which are recovering from an underground coalmine fire - Coalmine... | ecosystem: Environmental > Terrestrial > Soil > Unclassified ...
GAAAGCTTCTGACCATCCTCAACGCCATCCTCAGAGACAATCGGCCATGGCAAACCGCTTGACACGCAAGACAGTCGCTGAGGAGCCGTGCGCAGCACGGCGTCTCGAAGGATGGCCAGGCGCTGTGTGCGACTTTCTTCCATTTTCACGGCTTCGCATTGGATGATCCGCCTCTCCGCTTGGAGAGTTCGGGTAGCCGATTCCATTCGCCCTTGATCATCGCGTCCTTCTTGGCACGCGACCAACCCTTAACCTGGCGTTCCGCCGCAACGGCATCCGCAATCGCTTCGAAATGCTGAGCGTAAACGATTGCGACCGGTCGGCGTGTTGCGGTGTAACCGCCGTGAAGTCCTGCATTGTGTTCGGCGAGTCGTGCTTCGAGGGGCTTTCGGGTGGTGCCCGCATAATAGCTGCCATCAGCGCAACGCAGAATATAAAGGTACGCCCCGGAAATCATATATTTCTATTTCCCCTATCTTAGGGCCAACTAAGTTCTACGCTCGCTGCCATCCTTCGAGACGCCGTGCGTCGCACGGCTCCTCAGGATGAGGTCGTTGTTTGTTGACAGCGTTCGCAATTGAAAGCACGGCTGTGTTCTCGAATGGGCGATAGAAACCCGCCCTACCGCGCCGTCCGCGCGAGCTCCAGCACCGCCGCGGCGGTTTCCTTCGGAGCTTCCTGGGGCACGTCGTGGCCGATGACCGGGATGAGCCGATATTGGTAGGGTCCGGTGAAGAAGCGCGATTGCGAAGCCGCGCCGCGGGCCGTCGCGATTCCGTCGCCTTCACCGTGCAGCACGATGGTCGGCACCGTGATGGGTGGCCGTTCGGCCAGCTGGCGCTCGTATTTTTCGTAGGCCGGATCGCCCGCCGCATAGCCGAAACGATGGCGATAGGAGTGGATGACGACGTCGACGAAATCCGGATTGTCGAAGGAGGCCGCAGTGCGCGCGTAGGTGGCGTCGTCGAACTTCCAGTTCGGCGACCACAGCTGCCACAGCAGCTTGCAGAACTCGCGGCGGTTGGTCTGCAGCCCGGCGCGGCCACGTTCGGTGTGGAAATAGTACTGGTACCAGAGCCGGTGTTCCTGCTCGGGCGGTGCCGGCATAACCGAACCGGCGATGTCCTGGATGTTGTAGCCGTTGGCCGACACGAGGCCGCGCACTCTGTCGGGCCACAGTGCGGCAGTGACGCAGGCGGCGCGCCCGCCCCAGTCGAAACCGGCGAGAACAGCGCTCGGCAGCGCCAGTGCATCCATCAGCTCCACGAGATCGCGCCCGATCGCGGCCTGCTGGCCGGAGCGCGGCGTGTCGGCTGCGAGGAAGCGCGTCTGCCCATAGCCGCGCAGGTATGGGACGATCACCCGGTGTCCAGCCGCGACCAGCGGCGGCACCACCTCGTCGAACGCGCGCGGATCATATGGAAAGCCGTGCATCAGCAGCACCGGAAAGCCGGTCTCGGGCCCGCTCTCCTCGTAGGCGATTTCCAATACGCTGGTGCGCGCGCGCTTGAGCATGGCGGCTCCGGCTTGCTGAGAGAACGCGGCAGGCGCCGCGGCGGCGGCAGACATAAGTCCGATCAGCAGACGGCGGTCAATCATAGCGGCATCTCCCGGACGGTCGCAAGCAGCAGGGTATCACACCCGCTGCGTCCGTTCTCCCTCTCCCGCTTGCGCGGAGAGGTGACGACAGCGCGTCACATTGGCTTGAGGAGCAGGTGGCGCTTCTTGCCGAGCGACAGTTTGATCACGCCTTCGGGCGTCAGGTCTTTGGGCGTCAGCACCATCTTCTCGTCGCTGACGGTGACGTCGTTCACTTTGAGCCCCCCCGCCTTGACCTGCCGGCGCGCTTCGCCATTCGAGGCAACAAGACCCGTATATACCGCTGCAGTGAGCAAGCCGAGGCCAGGAGGCTCGACGAAGACGCGATGAAGGTCAACAGTCATAGTCACTGTCGGCAGAGATTCGGCCAATATCCCCTCTTCGAAGGTCTTGCGCGCCGTGGCGGCGGCTTCCTCGGCGGCGGTGCGGCCGTGGACCAGGGCGGTCGCCTCAGTCGCCAGCACCTTCTTGGCCTCGTTGATGTCTGCTCCGCGCAGTGCCGCGAGCCGCGCGATCTCCTCAAGCGGCAGCACCGTAAACAGCTTGAGGAAGCGGGCCACGTCGCCGTCCTCGGTGTTGCGCCAGTATTGCCAGTAGTCGTAGGGGCTCACGAGATCGGCATTGAGCCACACGGCGCCCGCCGCAGTCTTGCCCATCTTGGCCCCGGAGGCGGTGGTGATGAGTGGCGATGTGAGGGCGAACAACTGCGCGTCGGCGATGCGGCGGCCGAGCTCGATGCCGTTGACGATGTTGCCCCATTGGTCGGAGCCGCCCATCTGCAGCACGCAACCGTGCCGCTGGTAAAGCTCCACGAAATCGTAAGCCTGCAGCACCATGTAGTTGAATTCCAGGAACGACAGCTCCTGCTGCCGCTCAAGCCGCAGCTTCACCGAGTCCTGGGTGAGCATGCGATTGACGGAGAAATGGCGGCCGACGTCGCGCAGGAAATCCACATAATTGAGGCCGTTGAGCCAGTCGGCATTGTTGGCCATCAGGGCCTTGCCGTCGTCGAAGGAGAGGAACTTCGCGAATACTGCGCGGATGCCGGCGAGATTCTGCGCGATGTCCTCATCGCTCAACAGACGCCGGCTTTCGTCCTTGCCGGACGGGTCGCCGACCCGGGTGGTGCCGCCGCCCATCAGCGCGATCGGGCGGTGCCCGGTCTGCTGGAGCCAGTACAGCAGCATGATCTGGACGAGGCTGCCGACGTGCAGGGAAGGGGCGGTGCAGTCAAATCCGATATACGCAGTGATCGACTTTTCGCGCGCGAGGGTGTCGAGCGCTTCCGCCGGCTCCGATATCTGCTGGATGAAGCCGCGGCTCGAAAGCACGTTGAGAAAGTCGGATTTGAACGTGGTCATCAAAGCGTTCTCTTTTCAGGCCGGGTGGTTTATCAGTTCCGGCAACGGATTCAAACCGGGCAGTGGTTTCAAACCAGGCGATTGCGTTTCTTTCGGCCAAGGCCGTGCACGAATTGCCGATTGCGGGGCTCCAGCGTTATTGCGGGGGCTTGACCCGGCAATCCATCCTCATGCGAAGCAGATGGACCCGCGGGTCAAGCCAGGTCGAGCCCGCGGGTGACGAGCGGAGGCTGACAAACTTCAAAGGAACAGGCGCTGACATGCTGCATTTCGCTTACGGCTCCAACATGAGTGCCGCGCTGATGCGGCGCCGTTGCCCTGCCGCTCGGGTGGAAGGTTGCGCTTGTCTGCCGGGTTATCGTTTCATTGTGATGCGGTGCGGCTACGCGTCCGTGGTGCCGACGCCGGGCTCCTGTGTCCACGGGGTGCTGTGGCGCCTGACGCCGCGCGATGTGGCGGCGCTCAATACCTATGAGAACCTTGAGGGCGGGCTCTACCGGGCCGTCACGATCCCGGTCATGGCGCCGGATCGCCGCCGTGCCGCGCTGGTCTATGTCGGGAGCGATCGGGCTTGCGGCCGCCCGCAGCCCGGTTATCTGGAGATCATAATCCAGGCCGCGCGCGATGCCGGGTTTCCGGCACCCTATGTGCGTGGTCTGGCGCGTTGGGCGTGGTCGCAGGGCGTCGCGCCGCGGACAGGAGCAATTCTTTCATGACGGCAGAACCTCGCGAGATCAAACGGCTGACGATCCGGGGCGTCGTTCAAAAAATAGGCTTTCGCGTGTGGACCGAACGTACGGCCCTCGGGCTCGGCCTCAAGGGCTGGGTCCGCAATCGGCGCGATGGCTCCGTCGAGGTTCTGGTTTCCGGTCCACCACCCGCAGTGGCGCACATGATCGAGCGCTGCCGGTTGGGGCCACCGCTTGCCAGAGTGGATTCGGTCGACATCGAAGAGGCGTCCGCGCTCGATCTCGGTTATCGCCGCCCCGGTGAAATGTTCTCGCTGCTCCCGACCGTGTAGGGTTGGGCAAAGGCGCTGGGACTGGCATTCTTGGATGCGATGCCTGTCCGCGCCTTTGCCCACGCGGTCAGATGGAGAGGCCAGCAGCGTAGGCAAGGCGGCGCATTTCCAGCGCACGAGCAGAGCGGCTCGCAGGCCGCCTTCCACACCTACGGTTCCCCCCGCACCGGCCCGAACACATCCGTGAACGCGCGCTGCAGCGCGGCGTCGACCTCCAGCATGCTCACGGTGTGGCCGAGGTCCAGAAAGCTCGTCACCCCGAAGTGCGGCTCGCCGACGCCACATGGCACGATGTCGGCGAAGTGGCCAAGATCAGGATCGACATTGAGGCTCACCCCATGCAGGCTGACCCAGCGTTTCACCCTGATGCCGATCGCCGCGATCTTGTCCTCGCAGCCGTCGCCCTTGTCCGGGCGACGGACCCAGACACCGATCCGGTCTTCCCGTCGCTCGCCGCGGATGTTGAACGCCGCGAGCGTGCGGATCAGCCATTCCTCCAAGCCGGCCACAAAACGGCGCACGTCGCCGCCGCGCCTTTTGAGGTCAAGCATGACATAGGCCACGCGTTGGCCCGGCCCATGATACGTGAACTGGCCGCCACGGCCGGCCGAATACACGGGAAACCGCGGCGTCACGAGGTGCTCGGGCCGCGCGCTGGTTCCGGCCGTGTAGAGCGGCGGATGCTCGATGAGCCAGACCAGCTCGTCGGCCTCGCCGGCCGCAATGGCGGCAGCCCGCGCCTCCATGACGGATAGCGCCCTCCCGTAGGCGACCGGCGCGGCTTCAACGCGCCACGCCGCCGGTGCGCCAACTGCAGCAGGCGCAAGCGTTGCGATCTCATCGCGCGTCTTAATCATTCGCTAACGATATTGGTGCAGGTGTGACATGGCGCCGCGAGCCGCCGGACAATAAGCGAAGGACTTAGCTTTGGGCATTCTGGAGAACGTCTCCCTCGATATATCGGTGGTGCTGGGCACCGCCACAATGCCGGTACACCAGGTGCTGCGCCTCGGCCGCGGCGCCATCATCGAACTTGAATCGACCGAGGATGACGAGGTCAAGATCCTCGCCAACAACATGCCGGTTGCATCGGGCATCGTGGTGGTCAACGGCAACCGCATTGCGGTGGAAGTCAAGGAGATGCTGCCGCGCTCACCGGAGGTGCGGGACGCCTAAGCCGCCCTTGTACCGGCATTCCCGATTTGTTACATGCTGCGCGTTGCCTTGATGCCTTGGGCCCTCGGACCCGGCGTCCTGCGAATGCGGTCGTGGCGGAACTGGTAGACGCGCTAGCTTGAGGTGCTAGTGGGGCAACTCGTGGAGGTTCGAGTCCTCTCGACCGCACCAGTTACAGATAGCTCCTTCCGTAGTGGCAACATTTGCTGACATTGCTAAGCATTCGGCCAGCCTTTCCATTCAGAAGGATCATTAGAGAGCCGTGGCACGGGGCGCTAAGCGGCGAGGCGAGGGGGGGCAGGACCTAGCCCAGCGTCAGGCCCACGCCCTGCGCGCGCTGACGGTAAAAGTGATTTACGGCAGTAAGAAAGCCCAAGCGGACCGCTCGGCCAAGCTGAGAGTGGCCTTGCTAGTGCGGATGGAATTTGAGTCTGTGGTCTTTGTTCAATAGCGATTTTGGTCAGCCATCTGGTTTCGTTTGTTGAGTGAGCTCACAAAGCTGGAGGCATTCAGGATTGAGGTAGTATGTTCTTCCTCCACGCAGATTGCCCTCGGCCCCGCTGCTTCGGGAACACATAGTTCCGTGTGACGTTACCTACGTGGAGCACGACGGACGCACCTTATGGCGGACAGGATAGTTGCATATCGCGAGAGGGCGGTCGCCTGTGACAACTGGGCTACCAGGGTCCGTGATGAGGCCGCTAGGGAGCAGCTGCTGGGCCTTGCGGCGGAATGGCGTCGTCGGGCCAGTCAAGTCGAGCGATTTGGGCTTTCCACCCCCTCGGTTGGGAGCCACCGCTTCGTGGCGGTGATATTTACGCTTGAAGATTTGAAGTGTGTACTCGCGTTATTGCGAGCTCGCGGTGATGAGCATCGCTCCAATATTGTGCCGAATGACCGTCGGCGCCGAAAGACGTGGGGCGAAGCCGTACCGAGACGTGCTTTGGCCGAGGTACGCGATCGCCTCGCCGGTTGATCATTTTTTCGTCATATTTGCCGACCCAATCACTCCAGTGCGTAGCTTTGGCATCGGCGTCGTCTGCTACGTGCGGCCTTGCGCCGTTATGCAAGTGGCTGCCCGTGCGGTGGCGATAACTTAGTGAATTTGGCTCAACCGCTCAGTTGGTTCGCGCAAACCCAACCAAGTCTTCTGTCACGGCGAGACGACGATTTCGCACACGAGGCCTTCAGCGTGCCAGTCGAGCCGCACCTCGCCCTTCAGGTCGTGAATCATCGCCTCTATCACATTGGTCCCGAAACCGTTGCGCGTCGGTTGGTGAACGGGCGGACCTCCCATCTCGGTCCAGAGGAGTATGAGCCGTCCGTCTGCTGCGCGCGACCACTCTACGCGAACCTGACCGTCCGCTGCCGATAGGGCACCGTATTTCGCCGCATTTGTAGCCAACTCGTGCAGGACGACCGCCATCGCCTGTGCCAGGTCAGGCTTCAGCGTAACGGCAGGTCCGTCAATCCGAGCACGCCTTTCCTGGCCTCGCGAATAGGGCGACAACTCTTGTCTAACCAGAGTACCGAGTTCGGCTCCTGTCCAACGCGACCGCACGAATAGCGAATGGACACTTGCAAGCGCTCCGATGCGTCCCTCGATCGCTTTCTTGAAGCCGTCGAGCGTGTCGGATTTCGACAGACGCACCATGGCCTGCACGTTCGCCAACAGGTTTTTCGCGCGGTGTTCGGCCTCGCGAGCAAGAACCGAAATTTGCGCCTGGCTTCGCTTGCGCTCAGTAATGTCGCGGGCGATCTTGGAAGCGCCGACCACTTTGCCTTCCGCACCTCTCATAGGGGAAACGGACAGCGAGATGTCGACCAGGCTTCCATCCTTGCGCTGACGCACGGTCTCATAATGCTCGACGCGATCACCGCGTTGGATGCGTTCGAGAAGTGCATACTCCTCATGTAGGCGCTCCGGAGGAATCAGGATCGTCACTGGTAGCCCGACGGCCTCTTCGGCCAGATATCCAAAGAGCCGCTCCGCGCCCTTGTTCCAACTCATGATGATGCCGTCAAGGTTCTTGCTTATTATTGCATCATCACTGAATTCGACAATAGAAGCGAGCCACCGAAATTGCTCCTTACTTTCGCGCAACGCTGTTTCCACCTCATTGCGCTCAATGAGATCGGCGGCTTGCCTGGCAAGCACGTCCAAGGACTGCAGCTGGCGTTCTATGGGCTGGTGTGGCTTTCGCCAGTGGGTTGAAATCATACCCAGCAGGCGGCCGTTCCGTGAGACAAGCGGCGTGGACTGCACAGCGCGAATACCTGACCGACGATACTCTTCGAGGTCAGTCTCGCCCACCACGCTGTCGGTGGCCTCGACGTCCGGCTTTATGACCCGACATCCGGTGGATAATGCTATTCCACAGCTACTAGCGGAATCGACACGAACCCATTCCCAGTGCGCGGCTGATTTAGGGTGAAATCCTCTCTGGACCAGCAGCCGGAGTTCACGCTTTTGGGGGTGAAGTTTCTGTATGCTGCCCATATCGGCAGACATCAACCTAATGGCGGCATCGAGGACGTGGTTGTATAACGCGCCGATGTCGCCCTCGCCGATGAGCAGGGTACTGATTTGCTGGAGAAGCAGAGTGGTGTCGCCGCTCGGCGCTAAATTCTCCGGCCTCGTTTCGAAGTCATCATCAAAGAGAGCCAAGCTCTATTTCCTCTCAGAGGTCTCAGTGATCTGAGCTGCTCTGAATTGCTGCCGTGAAAGCGCATGGCAGCGCGTGAGAGCGAACCGCCACCTCTCAATGTCGAGCGAATTGCGGCCCTCGGCGCCCAGCGCGCGTTTGCCCTCGTTTTGAGCGAATACAGAGGCACCTATCGGCGGTCGCTTAGCGCACATTCTACAATCATTCTAGTGCGAAAGCAGTCGCCAGCCCGATCGGCATGCGACGGCCTACATTTTCGGTCCTCAAATCCATTATCAGTGCCAAAATGATGGCCTGCAACTCGGCGGCGTGACCACAACAAGTACGGTACGAAGCGCGAGAACGCTTACCTGAAATCGCCAAAGCAGGTTCAGTCTGTCGGGCTACCGTGGGCAGTGTCCTCGCGACCACCAGCTAACGAACCGATTGTGCGGATTCCGACTCTCCTCGTGAATTTGACTGGTGATAGCGCCATTAGCGGCTGTCCCTCCGCCGCGTCGTCCTCGCGATTGCGATCCATGGAGCCCGAGTCCTGCGACAGCTGCTGTGATGAGTCACAGGCCGTCATGATCGCCGGTTCAGCCGCGGTTCATCGTTTTTGCTTCAAATTTAATCTCAAGTGACGCGCATAACGTCACGGAACAATGCGTATAAGGAGGCACAACGCATGATGCGCAGATCATTCTTCAGGAACAAACCGGCTTTGGCATTGGCCGCTATTCTCGCAGTCGGCAGCCTGACGCTTGGGACCGATGCTTTCGCCGCACGCGGTGGAGGCGGAGGCGGCGGACATGGCGGTGGTGGAGGCGGTGGAGGTCACGGCGGTGGGGGTGGTGGTCACGGCGGGGGTGGCGGCGCCTTCCACAGCGGCGGAGGCGGTGGAGGCCGCTCCGGGTTCGCGGTGCGCGGCGGCGGAATCACCAATCCCGGCTTTGCGGTTCGCAGCGGCGGATTCACGGCTCGCCCGGCAACCGTATCCCCCCGCATTGCCCCTCCCGGCGGGGCATTCACGGCTCGTCGCGGGGTTGTTGTGGGCCGCCCCTTCGTTGGCCGTCCCTTCTTCCACCGTCGGTTCGTCCACCGCGGCTTCCGCGTCTTTCCCTACTACCCGTACTACTCTTACGGCTGCTACCGCTGGCGCCGCGTCCTCACACCATTCGGCTGGAGGCTCCGCCGCGTGAATGTGTGCCGTTACCCGTATTATTACTGAGAGCGCAGGTCGGTATACAGGCGGGGGAAGGCCGGAGCGTCAGCCGGCCACCTGGCTCGCCGGCCGCGCGCTCGTCTCGCGGCCGCGCGCGGCGCGCGCGAAGACACGGCCGATCATCACCACCACCGGACCGGCTGTGGCTGCGGCGGCGAGGTGTTGCGGCAGGTCCGCAATGGTGGCCCGGATCGCGGTTTCATTCAGGCGCGTGGCATTGACCATTGCGACAGCAGGAGTTGCTCCGTCGAGGCCGGCGGCTATTGCGGCGGCCGAAAAGGCCGCGAGTGTTTTCGTCGGCATGTAGACCACGGTGGTGGCGCTCGGGTCTGCGATGCTCCTCCAGTCGATATCGGCCGGCAGGCGGCCATCCGAACCGTGGCCGGTCACATATTGGACGCGCCGCGCGCGTTCACGGTGAGTGAGCGAGACGCCGAGCCGGCTTGCCGCGCCCTGGGCGGCGCTGATGCCGGGCACGACCTCGACCGGGATGCCGGCGGCGCGGCAGGCGGCGATTTCCTCGGTGGCGCGGCCGAAGATCATCGGGTCGCCGCCCTTGAGGCGCACCACCCGCTTGCCGGCCTTCGCCAGCATCACCATGAGGGCGTTGATCTCTTCCTGTCGGCATGAGGGGCCGTGGCCGGTCTTGCCGACCAGCATCTTCTTGGCCTCGCGGCGTGCGAAATCGAGAATTTCCGGTGCCACCAGATCATCGACCAGGATGATGTCGGCCGCCTGCAGCGCCCGCACGGCACGCAGCGTGAGCAGTTCCGGATCGCCAGGGCCGGCGCCGACGAGCGTCACCGAACCGTTGTCCGGGTGCGCCGTCTCGTCGGTGGTTTCGGCCAGGAAGCCATCGAAATCCGACCGGGTCGGCTCCCGGTCCGGGTGGATCGCAGCATAACTTGAGAAAATCTGCCAGAAGCGCCGGCGGCGCGTCTGGGGAAGGCCGGTGGCGAACAGCGTGCCGCGCCACCGTCGCGCCGCCTCGGCCCAGCGCGCAAAGCCACGCGGTATCATGGCCTCGATCTTGGCTCGGATCGCCATTCCGAACACAGGAGCAGCGCCATCTGTCGATATGCCGATCACGAGCGGCGAGCGGTTGACGATCGCCCCGAAAGAGAAATCGCAGAACGCGGGCTTGTCGATCACGTTGACGGGCACGCCGCGCGCGCGGGCCGTTGCGGCGAACTGCGCGGCGTCACTGTCGGCGACGCATGCGCCGACCGCGACGGCAGCACCGGCGAAGTCGTCTGCCGCGATGGCGCGCCGGTGAATCGTCAAGGTGCCGCGGGGTGGCTTTTCGGCGAGCTCGACCAGCTCATCGGTGGGGTTCTCGGCAAAAACCGCGACATTTGCGCCGGCCGCCGACAGCAGCTCTGCCTTCCAGGCCGCCGCCGCCGTGCCGCCCGCCACGACGGCGCGCTTGCCGTCAAGGGCAAGAAACACCGGCAACCGCGCCAGCGCGTCCATGCGCGGCGGCTGAAGATCGGTCGGGAGGCGCGCGTCGGTCATCGGACTCTTTCCGTATGCTGATGTGGCGCGACGCGGGCAGCGCGTCAATCGGCATTATGCTGCGCTACAGCAAATTCCGTGCCGACCTTGATGGCCCACAAGGAGGGTGCCTCCCCGGCGGCCAATCACACAGGAAAAAAGCTTTAGTGTTTTGGGCTTAGCTTCGAAAGGCTTCAATTTGTGAACAGGCCGCCCGGTACGGCGCCGAGCTGGTCTTGAACCTCGATTCAACCTCTCGTGACTAACCGGCACGGTACGCCACTTTTGCTGCCATCCTGTGAAGTGGGGAGATGACGCAGAAGCGCTGGCGCGACCTGAACCAGAGGAGCAGCCGAACTGGCTGACCAGCCATGGGCCTTCCGCAACTTTCCGCCACACCACGAACCGCCGCATCGACGCGCTGGATTATCCCGGCGGTCATCGGATTTGCCATCATCGCCGTCGCAAGTGGCTCCTATTACGTGGTGCCACAGACCGACGTTGCGTTCGTCAAGCGCTTCGGGAAGGTCGTCGATCCGCAAGCCGGCCCGTTGCAGCCGGGCCTGCATTTCAAGCTGCCGTTCATCGATGAGCCGGATCTCATCCGCATCACGACCGATACCTTTGAATTGCCGGAGAAGAAGGCGTTCACCAAGGACACTCAGGAGATTACCCTGCGGGTCGGCGTTACCTTCCGGGTGCCGACGAGCGCCGCTTATCATCTGCTCTACGAAATCGGTAAAGCCGGCAACGTGGACATTCACAGCAACATCATCCTGCTGTCCAACGAGGTCGTGCGCGAGGTTCTTTCCAAGCACTCCATCACGGAGATCGCCGGCGAGCAGCGCGAGACCGTTGTGACGGACATCAAGGGCAGGCTGTCCGATGTGCTCGCCAACATCCTGCGCATCGAAGTCTCGGCGGTGCAGATCAATTCGCTCGATTTTTCGCCGCAATACAAGGATGCCATCAACCAGGCGACGCTCGCGCGCACCAAAACCTTCGCGGCGCAGCAGGACGCCGAACGCGCCAAGGTGGAGGCGCAGACTCGCGTGACCCAGGCGCAGGCCGAGGCCGATGCTCAGGCGGCGCGTGCGGAGGGGCAGGCGCGTGCCCAGCTCGCGCAGGCCCAAGCCGAGGCCAACGGCAATCTCGCCCGCGCCCGCGCGGAAGCGGAAGGCAATCTCCTCAACGCCAAGGCCGACGCCGAGGCGCTGCGGCTACGCGGTGAAGGCGATGCCGCCGCGACCCGGGCCCGCATCGAGGCCGCCGGCGGAACGGACAACTACATCCGCCAGATCGAAGCGCAATCGAAGCTGCGCTGGAACGGCCAGGTGCCGCAATTCATGGTCGGCGGTGCCGGCGCGAACGCCCCCACAATGCCGATCATCCTGCCGCTGCAGCCGACTGCACCGAGTACGCCCGCGCAGGCGGCCCGGTGACAGAGCATCGGACGCGTTGAACGCGAACGAAAGCCTGCCGGCGCAGCTGCCGCCCCGAGCAGCTGCGCCCGAAATCGTGCGCACGCGTGCAGCATCGCGCGATCGGGGCTATAAGCGAGCCATCCGCAGCCATGCAGGTGGATCGAGATGGAGCCAGCGCTCGCACAATTGCTTCACGATTGGCACGACTTCTACGTCCTGGTGGGCACCGCGTCGGCGACGCTGGTTGGCCTGATGTTTGTTGCAGCGTCGATCAGCACGAGCATTTTCGACGAGGATCACCGCGCCGGGATGGCGGCATTCCTCACCCCTACCGTGGTGCACTTTGCGGCTGCGCTGTTCACTTGCCTGCTGGTCACCATACCGACCCAGAGCTGGCGCACGCTCGGTGGTCTGCTCGCAGCCGGAGGGCTTGTGGGCGTAATCTATTGCGGGAGACTGCTGATCGAGATCATCATCCGGCATGGGTTCGAACTGGATCTGAGCGACCGGTTATTCTACGTGCTGCTTCCGTTTCTGGGATACCTGGTCGCGCTGTATGCGGCCGTGCTGTTGCTCATGCAGTCCGCCGCAAGCGCCAACCTGATCGCGGCCGCGGTGCTGATATTGCTTGCCGCGGGCATTCGTAATGCGTGGGACATGATGGTGTGGATCGTGTTGAAGACGCCGTCCGGCGGAGCGCGTCCACCTTAAGCCAACCAATGAATGCAACCGTCAATGTCCTGGCACACTCGCAGCGTGCCTTGATCAAGGGCGCGACTTGATGCAGGTTGCCGCGCCATTTCTGGCAAGTCGCCTCGAAAAACTGAGCGGGAATCTTCGGAGCTCCAGAGTGCAAGCAATGTACGTTGCCGCCGCCAGACGTCTCACGCACCATGGGGCTAAGCATATGGCAGCCGTTGCGGTGAAGCGCGCCCGCGAGGCCGGCATCGCCATCGCGGTGGCCGTCGCAGACGCCGGCGGGCATCTCATCGTGCTCGAACGTATGGATGGCGGGCGGTTTCACACCGTGCATTCGGCCACCACAAAAGCCGTGTGCGCAGCTTCCAACAGGCGTCCAACCTCGGCCCAGGGCGCGCAGGCGCAGCCACTCGACGTTGCTCATGCGATCGGGCTTGCGCTCGCCGCCGGTCCCGAGCGGTGGACCGCCATGGAGGGCGGCTTTCCGATAGTTGTGGAAGGCGAATGCATCGGCGGCATCGGGGTCAGCGGTGGCGATTGGGAGACCGATGCCCGCATCGCCCGCGCGGCTGTCGAGGCGATCGGCGCGGCGTGGTCATAGTAGTTGGAGAGTGAAACCGATGGCAAAGCTGCGTGCCGCCGTGGTCGGCATCGGGTGGTGGTCGGACGTGCTGGCGGACGGCGCGCTGCGTTCGAACGCGATCGAGATCGCTGCCTGCTACACCCGCTCCAGCGACAAGCGCGCAGCGTTCGCGGCCAAATACGGCTGCCGGGCAGCTACCAGCTACGAAGAGATTCTGGCCGACCCCGAGATCGAGGCGATCATCAACACTACGCCCAACAGCGTGCATCTCGCCACCACCCGCATGGCGGCCGAGGCCGGCAAGCACGTTTTCCTCGACAAGCCGATCGCCAACTCCGTTGCAGAGGGCAGCGAGATCGCACGCCTCTGCGAGGCCGCCGGTGTGGTGCTGGCGCTTGGCTATCAGCGCCGGCGAGAAAATCATTTCCGCTGGATCAAGTCCGAGATCGATGCCGGCCGCTTCGGCAAGCTCGTGCAGGCCGAGTGCAATATCAGCCGCGATCGGCTCGGCAAGATCGATCTTTCGTCGTGGCGCTATCAGGCCGCCGGAATGCCAGGCGGTGTTATGCTGCAGATCGGGATTCACTACGTCGACGTGTTGGAAATGCTGCTCGGGCCGATCAGGCGCGTATCAGGCGCGGCGGCGCAGCTCGTGCTGCCGGGCGACAATCCTGATGTCGCGAACCTGATCCTGGAGCATGAGTGCGGCGCGATTTCAAACCTCACGGCGTCCTACGCATCTGCGTCCGAGTACTACATGATGAACATCTACGGCAAGGAGGCGAGCGCCTATTACGATCTGTTCGGCGGCCTGCGCCATCTGCGCCGCGGCGAGACGGCGCCGCGCGCAATCGCTGTCGCGGCAAACGATACGATTCGGGAGGAGCTTGAGGAATTCGCCGTCTGCATTCGCAACGGCCGCAAGCCCGAGACCGACGGCTGGTGGGCATCGCGTAACCTGGCGGTCGTCATGGCAGGGATTCAGAGCGCGCGCGAAGGCCGCGCCATCGAGGTGGCGCCCCTTGCCGCGCCGGAGGGTGGATCAAGTCGCGGAGCGCCATCGTAGGCCGGGTTGCGCCTTTCGGCTAACCCGCCTCCGAGCCTTGCGTATCCGTTAACCAATTTCCGTTTTGAATCAGGCCGATAATTTTGCTGGACCACGGTGTCTAATTGTGGAAAATCTTCGTCGGCAAATTGACCACCCCTCAAAGCAAATCTGAATCTCAACACAAAATAGGCTAATCGTACCGGCAGGTTATAGCAAGACTTTCATGGGGAATTTATAGTTTCGCAGGGGAGTATGCCGTCATGACGAGCGCGTGGAGGGAGCCGCCCAGCCGGGACGATCGCGCCGAAGGCGACCTAGTCGAGCCCAACGGAAATCAACTTGAAATGTTCGAGACCGCGCCGCGCGGCAAAGTCGAAACACTGCCCCCGCTTGCCGATCTGCTAGGGGACGCCAGCCGCGAGACGGGCGCCCAGCGGACCACCGACGTGACGATTTCCGGTGCGTCGAAGCGCGATTTTTTGAATGTCGCGGGGGCCGACACGGATGAACTGCGGCGACTCGAAGACAGCATTCGCTGGTTGATGAACGAAAGCACGGTCCGCCGCCTGCCGCGGGCCGCCACGTTGCCACCGGTGCGCGGTCTGCCGCCGGTCCCGGAGAAGGACCCCGCGGACGATGCGCTCCTTCTCAACCCCGAGGCGCTATTTCCGCCGCGGTCATCGCGGCGCCGTGGCGGTGTGATCCGCGGGGTCGCGAAATTCCTTCTGGCGAGTGCGGTGGCGGCTCCGACGGCGTATTTCGTTGCCAACTGGATGCAGCGTGCAGGCTCGGTGGCGCCTTCCGACGCGTCGGCTGTCGCGCGTTCATTCGAGGAGCGGGTCGCCGCGATGGCGCCTGTACCGAAGCTGGCGCCGGCTGAGGGGGCGAGGCTAGCCGACGAACTGTTGGGCGCTCCTCAGCCCGAGCCGATGGGGATGCGCGGAATGCTCCCCGCCGAGGGGAGCTCCGACGCCACGGCAGACGCAAGTCCCGTGGAAGTGACCTTTGCGCCGGAGCAGCCACCGGCAGCCTCTGCGCCGCCGCCTGATCCTCCGCCCAGCTCCAACGGCCGCAATGATCTTGCGGCCAGCAATCCGCCGCCGAGTCCGGCCGCGCCTGCAAAGCTCGCGTTGAGCGCGCGGGAGATCGCGACTTTGCTCGAGCGAGGTCGCGTCCTTTTCGATGCCGGCGATGTTGCAGCCGCGCGCCTGTTCTTCCGCCGTGCCGCCAACGCGGGCGACGCGACGGCGGCGCTTGCCATGGGATCCACCTATGATCCCGATATTCTCGCCAAGCACTTCGTTCGCGGCATCGGGGCCGATCCTGAGGAAGCGCGGATGTGGTACGAGAAGGCGCGCGTACTGGGTTCTCCTGAAGGTCCGCGCCGCATCGAGATGCTGGCGCACCGCTGAGCTAAGCCTCACGTTTCTTGGCGCTCGCCGGCAGCGTGGGCGCCGGCAGGGTGGGCAAGGCGCAGCCGGCCGACC
>Ga0070734_10003647_pt1 | contig 15745 bp, 10 predicted proteins | sample Coa_R1_8_FD_66444 | JGI IMG/M metagenome (GOLD analysis project Ga0070734, IMG submission 66444) | Surface soil microbial communities from Centralia Pennsylvania, which are recovering from an underground coalmine fire - Coalmine... | ecosystem: Environmental > Terrestrial > Soil > Unclassified ...
AGGGACGATTGACAATAGCCCACCATGGGTTCGGAGCCGTTTAGGCGACGAATCCTAATGGTGGGAACCGTTCCAATAGAAATAAAAGTCCCGTTAGGGACGACTGAGGTTTAAGTCTCATAGCCATGTCCGCTGCCTGGTTCACATCGCCTTCACTACCGCCGGCCTCGCATACAGGAAGAAATGCGAGACCGGCTTCATTGCTTTCTTGGCGGGATCGCTCGGAAGAATGGGATGACCGCTGTAGCGGTGGGAGGATCTCGGACCACGTCCATGTGTTGCTCTCACTCTCGCGTACCACTTCGGTCTCCAAAGCGGTGCTTCAGAAACGAGTGAGTGCACTCGATTGTGACAATTGTGGTACGTTTCTGGAATTGGCGAGAGGACAAAATGTGTTTTGTACTTTATGCAGGGACGGTCAAGCCAATACCGCGCAAGCAGTGGCACAAGGATGCTCCCGACTTGTCGGTTAAAGCACTGACCGACCGCGAGAGTCCTATTACCACACACTTCAGCAAGCCAGAAGTACAGTACATCGGCTCGACATCCGATTGCGGATGTGATTTCCCGCATGTCATGTTTCAGAACGGCGAGTGGCCGTGGTTTGAGGATAAGAACGAAGACGACCTTGAATTGCCAGACGAAGATCGCCAGACGAAGGCGACTGAGCAGCACAACCGAGAAGGTTTAGTTATGCTCCTGCGACAGACCGGTGAATCGAGCGTCGAATTATACGGAGTTTGGGATGGAGACTTCGACTTTACGACTCCACCGGCAGTTCACGAAGAAATCCACTTGGAAGCAATTCTCGACCCTGCTTTTCGCTTCAAGGAGCAAGGGTTTTACACAGTGCGTGTGGCCTGATTGTTGTCAGATCGCCGTTATACTCACAACTCCCGATGCACTCGTGTCGCGCCGGCTCCTAGCCCAGGCAATCGCATGAAAGAAATGTTGCTCGTTGCGCCGTCTCGAAATTTGCCTTACAGCTCGCGTGCTGCAGCTTCCTAAAAAATCACGAGGAAAGACATAGACAAGATACTTTGGAAAAACATCTTCGCCAAAACATCTACCTTCGCGGGACATGAGGCTCTGTCATCTTTGCCGGATCGAGAATCTCGGCAATCTCTTTCTCACCCAGCAGTTTCTTTTCGCGCACAATCTCCACAATCGACCGCCCCGTGACTACCGACTCCTTGGCAACCTCCGCCGCCTTGGCATAGCCGATATAGGGATTGAGCGCGGTCGCCAAGGAGACAGTGCTGTGCGCGTAATACCTGCAACGCTCTTCGTTGGCCGTGATACCCGCCACGCACTTCCCCCCAAAAACGCGCAGCATGTTGGCCATGATCGTGATGGACTGCAGAAGATTGAGGGCCATACACGGCATCATGACGTTGAGTTCCAACTGACCTGCCTGAACCGCCAGAGCCACCGCCGCATCGTTTCCAACCACCTGAAAGCCAACCATCGCCGCCAGTTCGGGTATTACCGGATTGATCTTTCCGGGCATGATGGACGATCCGGGCTGCAGCGCAGGTAGGTTGATTTCCGCAAGCCCCGTATTCGGGCCCGATGCCAACAGGCGGAGATCATTGGAAATCCGGATGATTTCGAGGGCTAGGCTGCGCAGAGCCGAGGAAACATCGGCAATCGCGGCGTTCGACTGCATGGCCCAACGCATGTCCGGCGCTGGAAACAACCTCTGGCCGGAGATCACCGCCAGATTTTCAATCGCTTTTTCCCGATATTCAGGATGAGTGTTGATGCCCGTCCCCACGGCGGAGCCGCCCAAGCCCAACTCCCGCAAGGAGTCCGCGGCTGCTCGGATAGAGCCGCCCGCTTTCCGCATCGCCACTCCATAGGCGGCAAACTCCTGCCCAAGCCGAATCGGTGCCGCATCCTGCAGATGGGTGCGTCCCGATTTCATGACGTTGTGAAATTCCCTGCCCTTGGCTTCAAAAGCCGCCGCCAGCGAGTCCAGCGCGGGATAGAGCGCCTCCAATTCCAGCAGCGCAGCAAGGCGCATCGCAGTCGGGAATACATCATTCGTGGATTGCCCATAGTTCACATGGTCGTTCGGATGAACCACGTTGTAGTCCCCAAGCTGGCCGCCGAGAATCTCAATCGCCCGATTCGCAATAACCTCGTTGGCGTTCATGTGCTGGCTGACGCCCGCGCCTGCCTGAAAAACGTCCACAACGAACTGGCTGTTCCATTTGCCTTCTACCACCTCTCGTGCCGCCTGAATCACAGCGGCTGCCTGCTTGCCTTCCAACAACCCCAGGCTTCGATTCGCCTCGGCGGCCGCCTGCTTGATCATGCCCAGAGCGCGAATCAATGCCGGATGCGCCCGTTGACCCGAGATAGGGTAGTTCTCAACCGCCCGCGCGGTCTGGATGCCGTAGTACACATCCGCCGGCACTTCCTTGGAGCCCAATGAATCTTTTTCCAAACGCGTGCTCTTTGAACTCATGGCTTACCTCTCTTGTGTAGCGTGGAAGGAGCTTGAAAATGCCGAGTGGGGGGCACAGCAGGGCAATCGCATGAAGAAATGTTGACCGGTTGTACCGTTTGATCTTGTTATTGGCAAACTCTCTCGATCGACATTGCTGTTGGAAAAGAAGCTGGTGTTACACAAATCAGACTGCTGCTTCGGCGCACACAAGAAAATCGGAGGTTGGACAAGAGAGCGTCTCATGCGATGCCCCGAGCGCCAGAGGCGCGACCAGAGGGTAGCCCACGGTGAAGCGTAGCGAAACCGTGGGTGCATGTAGAACAAAGAATCGAGTGCCGGAGGCACGGCAGAGGAATTTCCGCTCAAACCACAGTTAATTTTGCGGTGGTGGGGTCGGTAAGGGATCGCCGTCGCAAGTGAACGAAAAATAGCCGGTTCTGGTATCGCAAACAAAAGACGTGACACCTCTTGTACCGCACCTCATTCGCGCAATGAAAAACTGCGAACTGCAATCTGTAATATCAGCCATGTAAAGCTCTGACGGTTCTAGTGGCGCAGTCGGCAACTGGAGGTGGTGAGAGTCCTTCAACACAGTGTGCAGGTCTCTTGATTGAGTGAGTCTCTGTAAAGTGCTTGGAAGGGCGAACGTTAGAGTCAGAATGGTGAGAAGAAGGCTTGCTTTCATCTTGATTGAGCCCCGCGCGTTGTGGACTTAAATACCGAGGACGCATTTGACATGTTGTAAGGTTGTTTGTCAACTGCGATCTCTCATTGTTTGAGGTCCGGATGAAAGACATAATCCAGCCGAAGGACGAACGTTACTGCTCCAAAAAGCTTGGACTCTTGAAATTGATCTTTGAATTCACGCGTTCCTTCGCTGTCGTGGACCACGAGCGTGTTTAAGGCGGGATAAAACACCCATACAGATTTACAGCCGGCTTTCAGATACTGATGAACTTTCAGCAGCATGTCTTGAGCTGAATTGCCCGGAGAAATTACCTCAACCGCCAATGTGGGTGTTCCTTCAATCGGCGATTGATCCAGGTCATAAGTTGCGAATTGTTCATTGGTAATAAAGGCGACGTCTGGGTTGCGCACGATCTGCGGAGCCAGGCGGAAGTCATTCTCCACGGTAACAGCGCCTAAGTCGTGCTTCTTCACAAAATTGTCGAGAACTTTCTCAATACGGCTACGGATCACGTTATGCCTGAACGTTGGCGACGGCTCCATGACAAGTTCTCCTTCACTTAACTCGTAGTGCTTTCCTGGTTCTTCCGGGAGCTGCAAGAACTGTTCAAAGGTTATCTTGGTGGTCGTGCCCATGGCCGTCCTCCATCATGGCTCGCAAATCTTCTTCAGAATATTGTCTTCCGCGTGGCCAGCGAGCGTCAATTATTCTGTGGCTGTCCAAAAACTCTTCGGATGTCTGGATAAGGCGTACCCTCGCACCATTTAAAGCGTTTCAGCATGGGTCTAAACGGGAATCAAGCTCGCTGCGCGGCTGTTCCGCCAAAGAAAAGCCGCACGAGAACTGTGCCAACAGGATCAAGTAATGCTGAAAACGCTATAAAATAAATCTGCGAACCATGCCGACTCAGGAAAACTCTTTCGATCTGCTGGTGATTGGCGCGGGCCCAACGGGGATGGCATCGGCCATTGAGGCGCAGCGCGCCGGATTTTCGGTGGCACTCGTCGATAAAGGCTGCCTCGTGAACTCGCTGTATCACTACCCGGCGAACATGGTGTTCTTTACCACGCCTGAGCTGCTCGAAATTGGCAACATCCCCTTTAGCAGCGCAAACCAGAAGCCCAACCGTCTGGAAGCCCTCGAGTATTACCGCAATGTGGCCCAGCACTACAAACTCGATGTCCGCCAATACCAGCGGGTCACGTCGGTTTCCGGATCGGACGGCGCGTTTCAGGTTCACGCCCTCGACCAGTACGAAAAACGGAACAAGTACATCGCGAAAAAGCTGGTGGTCGCCACCGGGTACTACGATCTTCCAAACTACATGAGGATTCCCGGCGAGGAACTGCCGAAAGTCCTGCACTATTACGGCGAACCGCATCCCTACTTCGATACGGACGTGCTGATCGTGGGTGGAAAGAATTCGTCGGCCATCGCCGCGCTCGAGTTGTGGCGCAGGGGAGCGAGGGTAACGCTCGTTCATCGCGGCCCCGGCATTCACCAGAACGTCAAATATTGGATCAAGCCCGATATCGAGAACCGGATCAAGAACGGCGAAGTCACCGCCTATTTCCACAGCTCTGTCGATGAGATCTTGCCGGAAGCGGTTCGCATTACGACGCCCCAAGGTCCATTGACCTTGAAGAACGACTTTGTCTTTGCCCTTACCGGATACCATCCCGACTATGAATTTTTAAAGTCGATGGGCATCGAGTTGCAAAACCACGAGATGCGCCCGGTTTGCGACCCGCAGACGTTCGAGAGCAATGTGCCAGGCATTTATGTGGCGGGAGTCATTGTCTCCGGAGCGCGCACCAGCGAGATATTCATCGAGAATGGCCGCTTCCATGGTGGACAGATCGCCGCCGACCTGAAGACCAAGCTTCAGCCCGCGGGCGTCGCCGTATAGACCCTTTCGCGAGCATTCTTCGGCATAGCAAACAAGCGGAATAGCGAACAAGACTTTATCGCGTCTTCCTCTGTGCCCTCCCGGGCTTTTCTCTGTGCCCTCTGTGGTAGCGCCGCAGGCTCCACAGATCATGCCGCCAACCATGCCTCCCGCTCTTCCTCTGTGACCTCCCAGGCCTTTCTCTGTGTCCTCTGTGGTAGCGCCGCAGGCTCCACAGATCAAGCGCTTTCTTCAAGATAATCCATCACTGCATGGAGATCGTTCTCATCGAGAACCAGCCCAACCACGCGTGCCCGGCCTTCAGTGTCGGCCCGCCGCGCGGCATTCTCCGCCAGCGGCAGCTCCACCCGCATCTCTTCATGCAGGAACATGACGAGTTCCTGCGGCTCCAATCGTGAGACAAACGAACCGCCCGCATCTCTTTCGAAGGTGATTTGAAATGTGACCGGAGCGCCCTCCAGTCGCAAAATGTCCAGCGTGCCCTGTGTCATGCGCCCTCCTATGAGGTAGGACGCAAAAATTCCTCTCCAGGCTGTGGGGAGGCGAGTCGATCGCCCGATGGGCGTTTCCCGAAGCGATTGAAAAATAACTGGCATCCCGGCCGATGCGGGAATTTCAGGAATCGCTTGAGAGAAAAATCTCCTGCCGCAAAAAAACTTTCTGAAAAAGAAGCTTCTTTTTTTCGTGAAACTCAATCTTATTTACAGGGTTTTAACACTGGCTCTTAAAACCTGGGCTTCCGAAAGATGGGCTTTTAAAAAAGTGGGCTTCTAAAACTGGGCTTCTAAAAATGCATGCGCGCACCGAGACTCTCGAACAGAAATATCTGGCCCCCGGCAAAATCATCGTGTTCATCGAGCTGCTGATAGGCTATGGGCTCATCATGGCGTCCGTGTGGACGATCGGACCTATCCAGCGTGTCTGGTTTCGAATCGCCGCGGTGTGGTTTCTGCTTTCCGCCGTTCTGGCAATGTTCCGTAAGGATCTCCCAAGTCCGAAATTACCGTCGCTTCGCCTGATAACCGGGATCTTTGGCCTGACGCTGTTTGTGGTGGTCCTGACCGTGGCCCCGGCGGCGGCACTGGGAACGCTGCATGGCCTGTTCGGAACCAAGGATCCTCTGATGCACGCCTCCATGTATGTGCTCTGGGCGTTTGTGCAGCAGTACATTCAGCAGGCATTCTTCTTTGCCCGGCTTGAACAAATTACGCGCAACGGCCTCCTCGCCGGATTTTCCGCAGCCGCCCTGTTCGGTCTGGCGCATATTCCCAATCCGATATTGGCGCCGGTTACGTTCCTGGGTGGATGGATTCTAAGCGAGATCTACCGGCGCTGGCGCAGCATCATTCCGCTGGGAATCGCTCACGGATTGATCGGGATCGCTATCGCGATTTCGGTGCCCGATGCGCTCCATCACCACATGCGTGTAGGCATGGGCTATCTGTATTATCCCTATTAGGTAAAGAGCCGTAATTAGGTAAAGAGCCGCACCGATTGTCCCTATTAGGAAAGCACCGCGCTGAGAAAACGGCCAAGGCGCACAAACGGCGGCTGAATCAGAGCTCCACGTGGCCGCGAAAGCGAAGGACCAATCACAAGCTCGTGCCCGCCATTGTCACCGCCCTCACAGGCAGGCCCATTCGCAAATGCAAGAACCGAGACCCACAGAATGACTCACAAGAATGAAAGGATCGTTACGTCCCACAAGAATTCCGTACAATTTTTTTCGTAGACTTCAGGGACTATGGAAAGAAAGCAACCCCAAAAAGCAAAGCAAGAAAGAGTACACCTGAAGCAAGTAGGACCGCCAGAAAAGCAGTCAGCCAGCTATCGAGCGGGAAGCTCCTTTCACCCTTACTCCTCACGCAGCATAGAAGAGTCCTAGTTTCCGCTGCACAAACCGATACGGCGAGCTTAGCCGCATATGTGCTAACCTTCCGGGTCCGTGTAATATTCCCAGCCCAAAAGAAAAATCTATAGATCATGTGCCCCAAGCGCCAGCGCGTTACCAGCCTGCGGTAGCCTGGAATTGGGGTAGCCAGGAATCAAGGGCGGCGCGCGGCTTACCCGTCAAAGAAAAGCGGCACAGAAACAATCAAGATGAGGCGGCCTGGTAATGCAAGGGCGGCGCTGCCGAGGAATTTCCGCTCAATTCACATCGCGGATTTGCGAGGGTATTTCAAAAGCGCTCAACCGCCCGTGGAATTTTCATGCGATTTCTATGGCAGCAATGGCAGCATGGCAGCAATGGCAGGAATGATAAAAGCAGTCGGCCGGCTATAAAGCGGCGAGCTCTCTTCAACCAGCGTAGAGCTATCCTAGTTTCCGCCGCACAAATCGATGCGGCAAGCTTATCCGTACATGTGCTAACTTCCCAGGCCCGTATAGTATTCCCAATCAAAACGAAAAATGTGTACATCCTGCCGGTCGCATCCTTTCGATTCGAGTGCGCTGTGTATCTAGCTTGCTGGCCTGAGACCGCGATCGTTATCGTGGCGAACGCAAGAACGCAAGGCGCTGAAATAAAATTTCTGTAAGCGGCATCGCATGAGACGGCCTGCTTTTGCGGATAAATCATTCCGGTAAATGGAATTTACCTCCCGTTCCGAGACTGAAAATAAACGTTTTAGCAAATTGAGATTGATTGCCAATCGCGGGCAATTGATTCCTATTATTTCTGAAACCGGAAATCCAGGAACCGGGCACGCAAAGAGCTTTAAAAACTAGGCTTGCGGTGCCCTGATCGGCTTGAATACTATCAAGGTGCATTCTCCATGGCTGTGATATTCATACAATTCCACCTAGGGAAAAGTACATCCATTGGCCCGCTAGATAGCAGCTTGTGATGCGGTCTATAAAAAGGAGCACGTTGTACGAAATACCTGTCATCCTCGGAAGTATCCGCAATCGTCGGGAAAGTGCTAAAGTTGCGCGCTTCGTTACACGACTGCTCAAAGAAGCTTATGCCGTCAACACCGAGTTGCTTGATCTGAAAGAGCTTGGTTTGCCGATGATGGAAGAGCGGCTCCGCTTTGACGACTCTCCGCCCGCCGGCGTAAGAGCCTTTAGCGAGAAAATGCAGCGCGCCGACGCCATTGTGATTGTTACGCCCGAATATAACAGCGGCTATCCCGGCGTTCTGAAGAACGCCCTCGACTATCTTAAGGACGAATATAAAAGGAAGCCCTTTGGGATCATCACCGTGTCGTCCGCGGGGCTGGGCGGAGTCTTATGCCTTTCTGCGCTGCGGCAGGTAGTCTTGCATCTGGGCGGAGTGCCCATACCGGCGATCCTGGCAGTCCCCAACGTGGCGGAGTTGTTTGACAGCGACGGCAGCCCGCGCGACCCGAACTTCGAACGAAAAGCCCGGATCTATTTTGACGAGTTGCTCTGGTTCACCGATGCGATCGCCGAACGAAAAAAAGCCGAACGAAAAAAGAAGGATACAGCGTCGATGGCGGCGAAAGCCTGAGAAATTGGCAACAGACATTGAAACCAAGAACGATAAGGACTGCGGCCTAGGGGCTAAAGATGAGTGACGGAAGATAGAAGATAGATGATGGGTTATCGATTGTGGATTATGGATTACAGATTACGGATTAACGACGGGCGAAAGGTGCGTTTAGCGGTAATGGATTCCTGCGATTCCCATTTTGGAACCAGCCTCCATCGGCGCTCTTCATACTTTCTGATAACTAAAGGAAGGATATTACTGAGAATGCTATTGACAAGATTCTAACCCTGCCGTAGCCTCCTACTCACTTTTGGGGAAATACGCATGAAATCTTGTCTCGTAGCGGTCTGGTGCCTTCGATCCTTTGATTGGTGACGAATGATTGGTGACGAATGATTGGTGACGAATGATTGGTGACGAATGACTAAGAATCGGGGTGTAGCGGTGGACTTGCGAGGCGTTTGGATATCCCGGCACGGCACTCTTCGTCAATTTGCGCCGGCTGTTCGGTAAAGACCATCGCCGCAAGAAATGGACCCCGGGGAAATGAACTGTTGATGAGCGCTCCCGCCATGTACGGAGAACCTGGGGTGGATGATGGTCTCAACGTCCACCTGCAGAAGCGTTACCGCAGCGAAGCCTCATCCTTCCATCTGGATATCGATTTCACTGCCCGTCCCGGAGTCACAATCTTCCTGGGACATTCGGGTGCCGGGAAGTCGACGATTCTGCGATGTATAGCCGGCCTCAGCACCCCGGAAGCCGGGCGCATCGCTATCGGAAACCGGACGCTCTTCGACGCGGACCGGCGCATCAATCTCGGACCCGCCGAACGCAAGATCGCCTTCGTATTTCAAGACCTCGCACTTTTCCCGCACCTTACAGTCGAGCGGAACGTGGCCTATGGCCTGCGCAAGCTCCCATCCGCCGAACAAGAACACAGGATCGGCACGATCCTGGAATCGTTCCACATCCGCCATTTGCGCAAGCGCCTTCCCCGCGAAATTTCAGGAGGAGAGCAGCAGCGCGTGGCGCTGGCCCGGTCGCTTGTCACCGAACCTTCCGCACTGCTCCTGGACGAGCCTCTTTCGTCGCTGGACATCCATACCAAAGCGGACATCATTGAGGATCTGCGCGCGTGGAACGAAGCCCGGCGCATTCCCATGCTCTATGTCACCCACAACCACGAGGAAGTTTTCGCCTTGGGAGAGCGGGTGATCGTTCTGGAGCAAGGCAGGATTGCCGCTGAGGGTGCGCCGCTGGAAGTTGTGCCGACTCCACGGCGGGGCGCGATGGCTCAGATCGCTGGATTTGAAAATGTTCTGGAAGCCATGGTCATCGACATCCACGATGATCAGGCCGCCATGGTTTGCCGTCTCGCTGGAACCGCCATCAAGATTCATACGCCTCTCACCAAGGTTGAGGTTGGCACGCAGGTCTATATCGGCATTCGCGCCGATGAAATTCTGCTGGCCGGCACACTGCCGAAGATGATCGGCCCCTGCAACCTCATTCGCGCGCGCGTGAAGCAAGTGAAGCAGATGGGCATGCGCACCGAGGTGCGCATGGATTGCGGAGCGGAATTTCGAATTCATCTGCCCACCGCAACCCTGGGCGCTTCCGGCATCAACGTTTCCGATGAAGCCTGGATGCTGATCGGCACGCACTCCTGTCACCTCATACAAAGCCGCCGGGTGCGGCCTCCGCAGCGCCTGCTCGTTTTTGTCTGCAACGGCAACACGAGCCATTCGCCTTTGGCGCAAGCCATCTGCAATAAGGAAATTGCCCTTCGCCTCGGGCTGCCTCCCTCCGCCTCCGCCGCAATGAGCCTATGCGCTGTCAGCGCGGGACTCTCCGCGAACTTGGGCGATGCTTTGACTGAGTCGGCCCAACAAGCGCTTGAACGGATGGATATTCCCGTCCCCAGCCATCAGTCTCAAAATTTGAACGCGGGACTAGCCGCTCGTGCGGAATTTATCTTTTGCATGACCGACTCCCAGCGCAAGATCGTTCGTAGGCTCTTTCCGGAAGCTGCGTCGAAAACGTTTTGCCTTCTGCCGGGTATTCACCTGGATCAACCCGGCGAGCAAACCCCCGAAGGACTTCTGCTCCTGGGCCAACAGATCTATGAAGCAACCTACCATCTCATGGATACCCTCATTCCACCGTCGGAGATCGCGCAACTCGCCGAGGCCGAACAGCAATCTGGAGTCGGCGGCCAGCAAGGGAAGGCGCCCTTGGCGCTGGGAACCAGGCAACAAAACGATTGAGGAAACGGGGAGCGGCCCCATCCTTTGCGGAGATCTTTAACGAAGACTGCGCACTTGGATTTGCGCTCGGAGCAACGGGTGGGTCTCAATCGACCCGGCTGGGCCTAGAGATTTCGACGAATCGAGCGTGGCGATACTCCGATCATGCGCTTGAATGCCCGGCTGAACGCCGGTTCCGATTCGTAGCCAAGTCGCTCCGCAAGATCGGCGAGTGTAACCTTTCCGTGTTGGAGCCACATAGCGGCGAGCTCCATTCTGCATCGTGTTACATAGTGCATTGGGGTCTCGCCGGTCAATGCTGCGAATCGCGCCGCAAACGCCGAACGTGACATGGCAACGTGGTCGGCAAGAGAGTCGACCGACCAATCCCGTCCAGGATCGTCCGCAATCGATGTAATAGCGCGTCCAAGCTCTGGGTCGCGCAACGCGGCCAGCCAGCCTGTTTCGACCTTGGACTGCTGGCCGATCCACCATCGAATAGCTTGTATAATAAGAATGTCGACGAGACGAGTGATAACAGTCTCTCCACCAGGCCGTAGTTCCCTGGCCTCCGTGCCCATAAACCGCAAGGTTGTCTGGAGCCATTCGTTTTCCCCCAGCGACCACGAATCCATCAAGATCAACTTCGGCAAAAGATCGATAAGTCGAAACGCAACGGGATGATTGAAGCGAACAGCCCCAGAAACAACAACAGCGGGAGCGCCTCCTCCGCCATACCTCAGGATTTCGTAACGAGGAGAAACTTGCTCACCGGGCAGATCCCCACCGAGTGGATCAAAGACCCGCTGAACGGAGATCCCCGGCTCGCTGACCAGGTGATGCCCCTTGCCATGGGGCACCAGAGCCAGGTCGCCGGTACGAAGCAACGTTGGGTTCCCTGCTTCCACCTCAAGCCAGCAGTGCCCCGATGCCACCACATGGCACGTAAGGAGTCTTCCCATCGGAGGCAAGGCAAGTCCCCAGGGCTCTGTGACCTCCAAACGGCGGTACATCACGCCGTTCAGGTGAAGCGAGTGAAGGATCTCTCCGAGTGGGTCTGCGTGCTGCGGCGTCGTAATGGTCATGGGCTTGAGCGGCGTTTAGGGTCTAAGTTGTTCATTACACTTGATGAATTCCGTAATTTTACTGCATACCCCACGAACAATCCACAGTATCTGGACGAATAGACAGTAATTTAGGATTTATAGGCATTAATAATCCTAATTGAATCATGATACATGGATTTTAGGAAAAGTGATTCCAGTTAATCAGAACACAAGAATGAATGTGCCTTCGTCAGCTTCTATTGAGGCCGTTACTGAATCTTGACCACGAACGAGACCGTTCCCGTCTGCGAGGGATTCAGAGTTCCAGTAAACGTCCACTGGATGTTACCGGTCTGGCCGGCCGACGGCGCCGTCATCGCGCAAGCAGTAAGGGCGGCAGGCAGAGGGCTTCCGCAGACGGAGCTTACGAAGGTCGTATAGGACGGTGTGGAGTCGTTGATCTTGAGGTTCGAGATAGGCGACGTACTATCGTTGATAAAGGTAACCGTGTAGGTGAGAGTCGCCCCAGGCAGGGCGCTGGCTTTATCGACAACCTTCTCAAGACGTAAGCCGGCATTGGTTCCCGTGCCCACTGTAGTGAGATCGTTCACCGTATAGTTGCTCGAAAGGGCCGGACTGGCATTGGTGTAGTTGAAAGAAGCTGTAATGGTGGTGTTGTCCGTGGCGTCAAACGGAGCCCCGCTGGGAATCGTCACCTTCATAATGATGCAAAGGTTCGTTCCCGCTGATGTGGTGATCGCCCCAGTGATGGCTGGTTCACCGGCATCCAGCACGCCGTTGCAATTGCTGTCCTGATAGAGAATGCGCGTGAACGGAAGATTGGCCGGAGCCGTGACCGACGCAAGGGAGAACGTAACCTGGCCCGCCGTGCCCGGCGCGAAGGTGTGCGCATAGAAAAGCACAGTACCGGGCAGCCCTTGTTGCGCTTCGTTGTTCTGGAAAGTGTTCTGTGGCACATCGCCAAAATTGACGCCTGTGTAGATGCCCTCACCCGACTTCGTGAACGTAACTATATCCGTCGTGCGATTGTAGGAACCTCCGGTAGTTCCGACGGAAGCTCCGGTTGAGACATAGCCTGCGGGGTTCGTCTCCGTGATTGCGACCGTGGTGGCTCCTGCCGCAATGTAAAGCGAATACGAACCATCGGAAGCGGTGGTTGTGGAGTCGTAGGTTGTGCTGGCGCCGTCCGTGGCCTTCACGGCAACGCCGCTCAACCCCGTCTCGGCGCCGTCGAGCACTCCATTGTTGGCGGTGCCGCCGCCGGTTCCAGTGTCCTTAAACACCCTGCCGCTCACCAGGCTGCCCTTGAACAGGCCGAAATTCTCATTGTTGACTACGCCGTTGGAGACGGTAATCTGCTGCTGGCCCGCGGCGGGAGCCACGAAGGCAAAGCCGGTCGGAGCCGCCGCGGTTGTAGACGTGGCGGAGTTCGTAATAACAATCGTGTAGCTTCCAGCCGCAACGCCCGTAAACGAGAATGTCCCAGCTCCAGCAGGCACCGTTACGGATTGCACGACTGTACTTCCGGAGACCAGGTTCACGAACACGCTTGATCCGCTCGTCCAGGTTTCACCGGTGTCGAGTAGGCCGTTGTGGTTAGTATCCAGGTAGACCGCGCCGTTGATTGTAGTGGCCACGCTTACTGTAACGTTGCCGCTGAACTCCGACGTCGCTCCCGAAAGAGTTGCAGTCGAGGTGAGCACCGTTCCTACAGGAAGGCTGTTACCCACGTTGAGCGCAAACTTGAACCTGTTGGTGGTATCGGTCCCCTGACTGAGGCCGTTGATCGCACCAGGACCGTAGGTTCCGGTTGTAGAATCCAGATCGGAAGCCGATCCTTCGGTCACGCTTGTGAAGTAGGTCTTGCCTTGGCCGAAGCCCGATGGATCAGGCGATGCGATGAATAGCTCGATCAAAGAGCCGGGACGCGCAAAACCCGTAAGAGTCAACGTTCCGGAACTGAGAGTTGCAGTCTGTAAGATCGGGAAGTTGAGAAGCCCGTTGCCGCCTGTGTCAACGTCGCCCGCATCGTTGAGCGTGACGAAGGGCGAGGTGCCCAAACTGGCGTTGTCGGTCGACGATTCCAAATCGATGCCGATCTCATGCGTAACCGAGCCTACGGTCCCGTTCAGGAAGATCGAATTCTGGCTGATGACAGTGGTTGAAGCACCAGACGTAACCAGGATGCCAGCACCCACGTTGGAAGAGATGATGTTCTTGCTCACGGTATTGCCGCTGCCGTAGATGCGAATACCCGGATCTACGAGACTGGCCCCGCTGCCCGTTCCATTTCCGGTGACGGTGTTGTCAGTCAACGTATAAGAACCAGAGCTTTGCGATGTATCGATGCCCGGCCCCAACGAGGCGACGAATAGGTTGCCGGAGACCGTGGCTGTCGATCCGGTTCCGATATTCATACCGCCCAATCCGGCATTGTTAATTCCGTTGTTCCGGACTTCGTTGTTCTGAATGGTCCAGCCGGTCGAGGTGCTCTCCAGCGCGATGCCTTTGCCCTGCGCGAATCCAATCAGGTTGTTCTGCACGGTTCCTGACTTGCCTCCAGCGGAACGTATGTTGTCGCCTAAGGAGCGCGTGCCGCTTCCGGGATCGGCAAAGCCAGTAGCAGTCGTGCCCAGGATATTCTGCTGGATGGACGCGCCCGTAATGCCGCTTTCAATTTCGATACCAGCGCTGCCGTTGGTGTTCGCCTCCGTTCCAAATCCGTAGATAGCGAACCCCTTCACCGTGGTGGTGTTGGCTTGAATCTGAATTCCCAAACCCACCGTGCCCTGGGTGGCACTCAGTTGGACTTCGGGCCTATTCACCGTCGAGAGGCTGAGCGCATCCACGCCGACAGTACCGCCAGTGCCCAGCGCCCCCGAGTTTGTATCGCCAATGTTCGTGGTCTGCGTGGTTCCGTCAATGGAGGTCGATGTGTCGGTGATTGCCGGTAGTTGGGAGGCGACCACGATCTGCGCCACGCCTGAGGTCAATTGATTCGTTAACCCGGCGCGCAATCCGGAGACCGCGCTGCCGTTGGAGATCATGAAGATGGTCGCTTCCACTCCCGCCGTCTGCCCGACTTGCGCTAGTCCGGAGTTGGTCAACGTGTTGCTGTTGGTGATGAACTGCCGCAGGGTGCCCTGGCCGGAATCGCGAACGCTCACAATCGTATCGAAGTTGAATCCGAAATCGATTCCCGTAACGCCGCTGGTTCCGAGGGTCAAGCTGACAATCGATTCCGGGGTGTTGTTGCCGCTGGTGAGCGCGGCGAGCGTAGTGCTGCCGTTACCCGCATCGATCTTGGTCGGATCTTCGCCGCCGACGCGATTGGTATCCGCCGTCCCCACGGTTCCGGTGAGACCGCTGGTGCGGAACGTTTGCACTCCAATCAGGGTGGATGTGGACCCCGGCCGCGAAGATGTTACGGAGGAATCAACGACGCGAATTGTATAGGTCTGCCCAGCGGCTCCGGTGAGCGTGTAAACGCCGGAAGAGTTCGTGGTGGTGAAGGTGATGAATGTGCCCGCGGAATCGTAAAGTTCAACTCTGGCATTCGGCCTGCCGACTCCGCTGGAGGAGGAAAGACTGCGTCCCGCCCCGCCTCCATAATTTACGTCTTCAAACACCGTTCCTGTGATCTGCACGCGCGGAGCGCTGGAGAGATCGCCCTGAGATGTGGTCATCGTCCCAGTGAATGCAGTGGCCACGCGCGACGGAAGAGCCACAGAGTAGAGTTGGGCCGGAGTCTGATCGTCCGCGACAAGCAGACGCCCACTTGCGTCAAAGGCGACACCCACAATCGCCCCGGCTCCACCGGAAAGCCCGCTGATCGTACCAACGCTTGTCACAGCGCCACCCGCGAGAGGGACCGTATAGATGGTAGTCCCGGCAACCATATAGAGGGTGCCGTCCGGGCCAAA
>Ga0070734_10003648_pt1 | contig 15739 bp, 10 predicted proteins | sample Coa_R1_8_FD_66444 | JGI IMG/M metagenome (GOLD analysis project Ga0070734, IMG submission 66444) | Surface soil microbial communities from Centralia Pennsylvania, which are recovering from an underground coalmine fire - Coalmine... | ecosystem: Environmental > Terrestrial > Soil > Unclassified ...
GGTTGCTGGACGCGATTGCCTTCCACACCGCCGCCGAGATCAGACTAACCAGCACCGAGATGATCGCGATCACGATCATCAGTTCCACCAGCGTAAACCCACGCCGCCCGCTCCGCCTGGCTTGTGATAGTTTCATAGTTGTCTCCGGGTGGCACGCCCTGAGTCTTCGAAGGGCGTGCTCCGCGCTGTCCGGTTCCTGCACGCCCTTCGAAGACTCAGGGCGTGCCACCCGCCATTCCGTTCGTCGGGCACAGAGGCAGAGGTTACTTGCTCAACGTCTCCAGCAGCTTGATCATCGGCAGGAACAACGCAATCACGATGCTACCGACGATCAGACCCAGGATCACGATCATGATAGGTTCGAGCAGGCTCAACAGGCTCTCGACGAGCACGTTGACTTCTTCATCGTACACGTCGGCGATCTTGGCCAACATGGTGTCGAGTTCGCCCGTTTCCTCGCCGACGTCGATCATGTTGACCACCATGTCGTCGACGAGCCGAGTCTCTCTGAGGGGCTGGGCGATCGTTTCGCCTTCACGAATCGAATCGTACACCCGTGTATACATGCGTTCGAAGACGGCATTGGTCGTCGTCTCACGGACGATGCTCAAGGCTTCGAGGATGGGTACACCGGAGCTGACCAGCGTTCCCAGGGTGCGCGTCGTCCGGGCAATCGTCACCTTCTCGATCAGCTGTCCCATGATTGGAATGAACAGATAGAGCCGATCGAGGATGTAGCTGCCGGTTTTGTTCAAGCGGATCAACTTGATCAGGAGCCAGGTCGCCAAGGGGAAGAGCGGGATAACGTACCAGTACTTGTAGAACCACTTGGACGTCTTCATCAGGGCGATGGTCATGCCGGGCAGGGTGATCTTGAAGTCATCGAAAATCTTCTCGAATTTCGGGATGATCCACACCATGATGAAGCACAAAATACCGGTGGCCACGCTGAGCACTGCGACGGGATAAACCATAGCCCCGGTGACGCGGCGTTTGAGGGTCTGGGCCTTTTCTTTGAAGTCGGCCAGACGCTTCATGATCACTTCCAGCGCGCCGCCCGCCTCACCCGCTTTGATCATGTTGACATAAAGGCGGTCGAAGCATTTGGGGTGCTTGCCGAAGGCTTCGCTCAGCGTGCTCCCCGATTCGACATCATCCACGACGTCCATGAGCGCGTTCTTGAGGACGCCCGGCTTCATTTGATGTTCGAGGATCTTAAGACTGCGCAAGACCGGCAGGCCGGCGTCTTGCAGCGTCGAGAACTGCCGCGTGAAGGTGCAGAGCTGCTTGTTGGAGACGCCCCCGAGCGTGAAGGTTTTGCTCTTCTTGCGTCGTTGCTGACCGGCCGCCGCCTTGGCTTTTTCCTTCTTCTTCTTGCCGTCGGCCACCTCGGTGATCTTCGTCACGAAGTAGCCCATCTGCTTGATCTTCTGCTGCGCCTCTTCTTCGCTCAGCGCACTGATCGAGTCCTTAACCTCTGCTCCGGTCGTGTCCAAGGCCTCGAACTTGAAACTTGGCATGGTCGCAACCTTCCTCTCCCGAAGAGGCCAAATTGAAAATTAGAAATTGAAGATTTCCAATGCATCCCGTTGCCTTTGCCCAGTTCGTTTCAGCGCCTTCGGCAATTCTCAAACCTCATCTTCTACTACGGTCTCGCGCACCACTTCATCAATCGTCGTCTTGCCATCGAAGATGGCCCGCAGCCCCGCCTCGCGCAAGGTGCTCATGCCTTGTTTCCGGCAAACGCTGCGCAACTGGTCGGTTGAAGCGCCGCCGGAAATCTGATCGCGGATATCGTCGTTAACCAAGAGCAGCTCAAAGATGCCCATCCGGCCTTTGTGGCCCGTGTTGTTGCAACGATCGCAGCCGCGGCCATAGTAGAACTTCTTGCCCACGACGTCGGCTGGCCGTAGGGCTAGTTCCATGAGCATCTCTGGACTCGGCTGAAACTCCGTCCGGCAATCTTCGCAGATCTTCCGCACCAACCGCTGTGCCAGGATTCCTTCCAACGTGGCCGTGATCAGGTAGGGCTCCAGGCCCATGTCGCGCATACGGGTGATGCTGCTGGGGGCGTCGTTCGTGTGAAGCGTACTGAAAACCATGTGTCCAGTCAGCGACGCCTGCACTGCAATCTGGGCGGTTTCCAGGTCGCGGACCTCACCCACGAGGAGGATATCGGGATCCTGGCGAAGGATGCTCCGCAGCGCCGAGGCAAAGGTCAGCCCGATCTCGTGGTGGATTTGGCACTGCACGATGCCATCGATATCGTATTCAACCGGGTCTTCGGTCGTGATGATCTTCTCGGAGATCTCGTTCAGCTCGTTCAGGGCCGAGTAGAGTGTTGTCGTCTTGCCGGCTCCCGTCGGCCCCGTCACCAAGACGATGCCGTTGGGCTTATGGATCATCTGGCGAAATTGCGTGAGCGTAGAGGCCTCCATGCCGACCTTGTTGAGGTCCAGCGAAACGACCGTCCGGTCCAGGACGCGAATGACCACGCTTTCGCCGAACATGGTCGGCAAGACGCTCACGCGCAGATCAACCTGGTTGCCACCCACGTTCAGCTCGATGCGGCCGTCTTGGGGCAGGCGGCGCTCGGCGATGTCCAGGTTGGACATGACCTTGATACGGCTAGCAATGGCCATCGCCAGGTGGCGCGGCGGCGGCACCATCTCATAAAGGACGCCATCACAGCGGTACCGCATCTTGTATTCGTCTTCGAACGGCTCGAAGTGGATGTCGCTGGCGTGGTCACGAATGGCCAGCAAGAACACCATGTTGATGAGCTTGCGGACCGGGGCGGCGTCCTGGATTTCCATCAGGCTTTCGAGATCGATGCTTGTCTCGTTGCGGCGGGGCCCCAGATCGGCGTCGCTCTCCAGCTCCTTGATGATATCGATGATGCTCTCTTCCTTGCCGGCATACGCCTTCGTCGAGGCCTCGGTGATTGCCTTTTGGCTGGCCACCATGGCAACCACTTCCTTGACACCCAGGAAGTTGCGCAAATCGTCGAGAGCTGCCAGGTTGCTGGGGTCGGAGAGAGCAATCGTCAGGACATTGTCGCGGTAAGTCAGCGGTAGGACCTTGTAGACGGAGGCCATCGTCTCGGGCACCAGGGTGGCGGCCTCGGGCGTCACCTTGATGTCTTCGAGATTGATCACCTTGAGTCCCTGCTGGTCGGCCAAGGCGATCAGAAGTTGATCCTCATTGATCAGCCCGCGCGCCAGCGCAACCTGGCCAACGGGCTGACCAGTACTCTTCCCTTCTTCCAGAATGTCCCAGAGTTGATCTTCGTCGAGAAAACCGAGATCAATCAGGACCTGGCCAAAGCGTCGCCCACTGCGACTGGCCTGGTTATGCCGCACCGGAGCCGCCTTGGGCGCGGACTTTTTGGCGGCGCCCCCTTTCTTGTTCTCACCCTTCTTGCCGTCGCCGCCACCTTGCGGTGCGGGCTTGCCACCCGCTGCCGGGGGCTTGGCCCCAGCCGCCGGCTTGGCGGGTGACGCGCCTTTGCCTCCCGGAGGAGTCGGCTTTTTGGCAGGGGGGGTCGGATCTTTTGGCGATGGTGTCGGCATGATACGAATACTCTCGTTCTTGGTCCGTAGTCCGTAGCAATTTGGCTACGGACTAAGAACTTATTCACGGCGGCGCTGTTGTGGCGGCGGCATCCGCCGGCGGACCTGCGGTTCGTCGTCGTAATCTTCCTCGTCTTCCGCGTCCTCGGCTTCCTCGTCTTCCTCGTCGAGATCCTCCTCGTCGGAAAGGATGCCCTTCTCGTAGGCGGCGATCTTCCCAGCCAGCTCGGCTGGCTTCGAGGTGCGGCCGAGCACGTCCTCCTTGTCCACCAAGCCATCGCGCCACAACTTGAACAAGCTCTCATCCAGCAAGAACATGCCGTGTTTGCGGCCGGTCTGGATGCTGGAATCGATACGGTACACCTTGTTTTCGCGGATGAGGTTTTGAATGGCAGGCGTGACCACCATCATTTCGTAAGCCGCCACCAACCCTTCCGGTTTGCGCGGGAGCAGCGTCTGGGAAAGAACGCCGATCAGGGCGGTGGAAAGCATGGTCCGGATCTGGTCTTGTTGCTCCTTGGGGAACACGTCGATGATGCGGTTGATCGTGCTGGCGGCACCGCTGGTGTGCAGGGTTCCAAAGACCACGTGCCCTGTTTCCGCGGCCTCGATGGCTGCATGGATGGTTGCCAGGTCGCGCATTTCACCGACCAGGATAATGTCGGGATCCATCCGCAACGCGCGCTTCAGCGCTTCCGGAAAATCCGGCACATCCACGCCGATCTCACGCTGGTTGACCGTGCATTTTTTGTGCGTGTGGTAATACTCGATCGGGTCCTCCATCGTGATGATGTGCCGATCGTAGTTTTCGTTGAGCCAATTCACCATGCTGGCCAAGCTCGTGGTCTTCCCGGAGCCCGTCGGGCCGGTCACCAGGAGCAAGCCACGCGGCCGGGTGATCAAACGCGGAATGGCGTCCGGCATGCCGATCTGCTCAAACGTCAAGAATCGGCTCGGGATGAGCCGCAGCACCATGCCAATGACGCCCTTTTGCTTGAAGATGGCACAGCGGAAGCGATTGCCACCGAAGGAGATGGCGAAGTCGGCCCCCCCTTTCTCCTGAAGCTCCTGCTGGCATCGGTCAGGGGTGATCGCCTTCATGAGGGCGGTGGTATCATCGGCATCGAGCGATTTCGTATCCAGGCGGCGCATGTGGCCGTGGTGTCGGACAACAGGAGGCTGGCCGACGGCGATGTGCAAATCGCTTGCACTCAGGTTGATCACCGTCGTCAGGAGTTTGTCGATCAACGGCGTTGTTGCGGGCACTGATGCTCCTCTTTGGGCTTAGCTGTACTCGAGGGATCGATCTCCACCCTTTTCTCTGATCGGCAAGACGGGTCCAGTTCGCGTTACTCCAGGCCCCAATTCTTGGGACAGGACGAAAGGTCCAGCACAAGTTGCGTTCGGATGGGCAATGGCTCCTTGCTTTATTATTTCAGTTGAGCCAGCGAACGATCAACGGATCGGAATAAAAAGTGTCAAATTCGCATGCTCAGTCACGACCAATGGCCAGCATTCCGTTCGACGAACGACGGGACAACTCTTGGAGTGTTACCCGACCGTCGCGGTTCAAGGAAGTGGCGCTGGCTCGACCCCCGGCGACGCTGGTGGCACCTCCGTCTGCTTGAAAATTTGAATCCGAGGATTGGAGCCATTTCGAGCTTTCCAGAGCGTCTCAGTGTTTCGATGTATAGTCCGGCGCACCCAACACATCGGTGGCCACCTCGTGATGGCATATGCTCAGGACTTCGTCGAGGGTGGTAACTCCTCTAAGTGCTTTGTTGACACCATCTTCCAACAGCGTCCGCATGCCCAGCAAGCGGGCTTGGCGGCGAATCGATTGGGTCGGCTCGCGATTGAAGGTCATCTCCCGGATCGCAGCATTCAACTTCATCATTTCGAAGATGCCGTTGCGCCCCCGGTAGCCCGTGTGGTGGCAATAATTGCACCCGCGGCCACGCATGAATGTGGCCGACGCCAGGCGGTCCGGAGTGATGCCAGCGGCTTCCAATTCCGATTCAGGCGGCTGGTCCGGCTCCTTGCATTTTGGGCAAACTACACGAACCAGACGTTGAGCCATGATGGCGATAACGCTGGAGGCGATCAGGAATGGTTGAACTCCAATATCGACCAAACGTGTAATAGCGCTGGGCGCATCGTTCGTGTGTAGCGTACTAAAAACCAAGTGTCCAGTCAAAGACGCCTGCACAGCGATCTCGGCCGTTTCTGGGTCGCGGATTTCACCAACAAGGATGATGTTCGGCGCTTGGCGGAGCATGGCTCGAATGATGCGTGCGAAGTCGAGTCCGATCTGATGCTTTACTTCGACCTGATTGACTCCGGGCAAGTAGTACTCGACCGGATCTTCTGCCGTGATGATCTTTCGATCAGGACGATTGATCTCATTGAGCGCTGCGTACAGGGTGGTCGTCTTCCCTGAACCGGTCGGGCCGGTTACGAGGAAGATGCCATTGGGTCGTTTAATGATCTGCTGGAAGCGCTGATAATCATCCTCGGCAAATCCCAGTTCCTGGATGTTGATTTGTATACTGCCACGGTCGAGGATACGCATGACCGCTGCCTGGCCATGCACACTTGGAAGGACGCTGACGCGCAAGTCGAAGTGTTTTCCCGAGACGGTCATTTTGATGCGGCCGTCCTGTGGCCGGCGTTTCTCGGAAATGTCGATGGACGCCATGATCTTGATACGGGACAAGATCGGGGCCAACAGCCGGCGGGGCGGACTGTCGCGCTCAACCAACACCCCGTCAATTCGGTACCGGACCCGCACCCGGTCGCTGAAAGGCTCGATATGGATATCGCTGGCCCGCAGGCTGATTGCTTCCGAAATGATGAGGTTGACGAGCTTGACGACGGGGGCGTCGCTCTCTTCGCCCTGCGTCAGGCCGGCGGTCGCTTCGGTCTCCGTGAAGTCGATGGCCGTATCCGTAAACTCTTGCAGCATCGAGTCCACCGATTCCGTTTCGGTTTGGCCATAGTGGCGGTTAATCGCCTCGATGATTTGCTCTCTGGGAGCGAGGACCGGCTGGATATCTTTGTTCAGGATGAACTGAAGCTTCTGCATGGTGTCGAAGTCAGTCGGATCGCTCATGATGATCTTGAGCGAGCCGTTTTCCTGCGACATGGGCATGACCACGTTTTCGCGGGCCACCGATTCGGGAACTAGCTCGACGACGGCTGCCGGGATCGTGACATCGGTCAGGTTGACGAACTGGAGGTTGTGAAATTCCGCGACCGCGCTCATCACGTCGTCCATCGAAGCGTAGCCGAGCTTGACGATGGCGTCCTGAAGCTTGGCCCCCGTCTGCTGTTGCAGGGCTTTGGCTTCCTGGATCTGGTCCGGGCTCAGAAGTTGTTTGCGGACAAGGATATCGGTGAAATCACCCCGAGATTTGGCCATGAAAAGCTCTCCGTTCAGGAACCGACCGGCCGACGCGATGGAAGAGAATTTGACATTATTGTAACGCCGGGCAATCGCGTTGAGTTTGCGAAAGTTGGCGTTGTTGCCGAGACAGGCGCGCAAGCGGCACGTGCGCCTTCGTTTGACTGTTTCTCCAAATTAGAGCAACGGCGCAAGGTATTCAAGAGAGAAATGAGAATTACGAAGTCGGCGAGTGGGCAATTATTTCCATGTATCCGGATGCCCGCGATCAAGGGAGGACTCGCTGTTCGAAATGGGATAAAAAAAGCCCCCGCCATTGGCGGGGGCAAGGAAACTAACAGTTCTCGGCTCAGGGGCTCCAGAAGTCGTCGAGGATGTCGAGGCTGGTCCCGGTTGCATCCACACCGCGGCGAATCCGCGACAAGGCGTTGTCCCAAGTCTGGGTCGCTGCCGAAACCGTGATCACCCTGCCATCCGCCATGGCACAGTTAATCACGCCGCCGGCGTGGGGGGATTGGGCTTTGAAGGGATTGCACTGGTTGGGCGGCGGCTGCCCCTGGAAAATGTCTGCCCCGCGCACGGGGATGTAGTCATCGACCGCGACGTTCCCAGAGGAATAACTGCCCGCTTTGTTGTACGCAAAGCCAACGAACGCTGAATAGTTTACCGACGGACTGCCCGGGAAAGGAGGCGACCATCCCAAGGCCGTCGGCGGCGGATAGGCCCACAGGCTTCCACCAATTAATTGGGGGCTGGCATTTACGCAACTGGATTGCTTTTCCGTGAAGAGCACCGTCTTGGACACACCGTGCGAGATGGAGTCGGGCAGTTTCACTTCGATGCTGAACACCTGCCAGTTGGCGGCGTAGCTGCTCGTGCCCCAGCTGTGGTTAGGGTCGCCGCGGTCACCTGGAATCGAGGTGCTCGAAGGCAAAGTTCCAGGCGTGCTGGTCTCGGATGGGCATCGCAGGAGTGGAAGTTTGAAAGTTTCGGCTCCGTTATACTGGTTATTAGTGCTAGTGCTCAGACCGATCGTCAGCTTCCCCGTCTTCGTTACGACAAAGGCAGGGGGATTGAGATCATAGACCGCCTGCTCATCCGTAAACGGAAGCAAGTGATAAAAGAGCGATTCTCCTTGCGACTGGCTGGAGGTCGGGCGGCCCCCAAAAAGCCCAAAGGCAGGCGGCATATGATGTTGCTGATCGTGGGCATGGACTGCGGCCAGTGCCAGTTGCCGAAGGTTATTCAGGCACGCTGTACGATTCCCAGCCTCGCGGATTTTCTGCACGGCAGGCAGGAGCATTCCGATGAGCACGCCGATGATGGCGATGACCACAAGTAACTCGATCAATGTGAACCCGCGCCGATTGCGATTGACGATTGGGGACATGTGGGTACCCTTTCAAAGTAGCGGCCAAGACCGAAAGTCGCCTGTGGGCCTGCTCCACAGTTCACTTTACGGGAAGCGTTGTCAGGTTCAGAACCGCAGGTGCGGCCTGCGCCGCAGTGCAGCAAACCTCACCCGGATGAGATAGGCGAGCTGACGGAACACGTCAGACCTTTGGGACGCCCCGGGAACATGCATTGCATCAACTACTATAGCGTAAGCAGGTGCTGCGACTCTGTCAACCAAAAACTCGGAAAACTTCGCAATGCAGGCCAGTTCTCCAGGGATATCACTTCTGGAAGAAGCCGACAGTCGATGTTTCCCCAACCCCGAGCTCGACTTTGCAAGGTTTCTGGATCTGTCCAGCCGTTCACTCGGCGTCCTGGAAGGCGGCGACCCACGCAGCGCAGGGCGTCGGCTTCCTCTCAAGGCTCCACAAGACCGTGCACTTTCCATCACAGAGGTCACGGATCGCTTCAGCGGCAAAACTGAACAAGCCACCCCGCGGCTTTAATTTCCTGGACTGGACTCCTGGGTGTAAATGCACCGAAAGGATTCCACCGGTGGCGTCCTGCCGCAAGCCTGAAGCGCAAGCGAAGGGATGCGTTGCGGCCCGTCCTCCGCCTCCGATTCCGGCTAGTGTCGGGCAGCACACTCGCAGTAACGGTCCCCTTCGCGGGTTTCGTTACCCTTCCTCTTCCTCCCGCAGCTTGGCGAGCACACTGTAATCCTCGAGCGTGGTCGTATCCTGCGATGTCTGTTTTCCGCCGGCGATGTCGCGCAACAGCCGGCGCATGATTTTGCCCGAACGGGTCTTCGGCAAGGCGTCGGTGAAGCGGATATCGTCCGGCCGGGCCAAGGCGCCAATCTCCTTGACCACATGTTCCCGCAGATCTTTCTTTAACTCTTCCGAGGGAGGGTTACCGCTCTTGAGCGTCACGAAACACGCAATTCCCTCCCCTTTGATTTCATCGGGCCGGCCGACGACCGCCGCCTCGGCCACCTTCGCATGGTGTACCAGGGCGCTTTCGATCTCCATCGTACTCAGCCGGTGGCCTGCGACATTGAGCACATCGTCCACCCGGCCCATGATCCAGAAATAGCCATCCTGATCCTGGCGGGCGCCGTCCGCTGTGAAATAAACGTGCGGGACTTGGCCCCAGTACTGTTGGCGATAACGCTGATCGTCTCCGTAAATCGTTCGAATCATGGCGGGCCAGGGTTTGCGAAGGACCAGGAGCCCACCCTGGTTCTGCGGCACAGGGTTCCCCTGCTTATCCACGACCTCAGCCACGACTCCCGGAAATGGCCGAGTTGCCGAGCCGGGCTTGGTCGGTATCGCACCCGGCAGCGGTGTAATCATGATCATGCCCGTTTCCGTCTGCCACCAGGTATCGACAATCGGGCAGCGCTTGTTGCCGATGACTTCGTGATACCAAATCCAGGCTTCCGGGTTGATGGGCTCGCCCACCGTGCCCAACAGGCGCAGACTCGAGAGGTCGTGTTTCTTGGGCCACTGGTCTCCCCATTTGATAAACGCCCGGATCGCAGTCGGAGCCGTGTAGAATGTGTTGACCCGGTATTTCTCGATAAGCGCCCAGAAACGGTCCTCGCGGGGATAATTGGGCGCGCCTTCATACATGACGGTGGTTGCACCGTTGGCGAGCGGACCATAGACGATGTAGCTGTGGCCTGTCACCCAACCAATATCGGCCGTGCACCAATACGTATCGTCCTCGCGAAGGTCAAAAACCCAGCGGTGCGTCAGCGCGCAGCCTAAAAGATAACCAGCCGTGGTATGCAAAACACCCTTCGGTTTGCCGGTCGAGCCACTCGTGTAGAGCAGGTAGAGCGGATGCTCGCTATCCAAGGGCTCGGCGGGGCAGTCGGCCGAGGCATCGGCCATCAATTCATGCCACCAAAGATCTCGGCCCGGCTTCATCTCCACCGGCTGATTGCAGCGATTATAAACGATGCATTTCTCTACCGTCGGGGACCGATTCAGTGCGGCGTCCACGTTTTGCTTGAGGGGAATGATCTTGCCGCGCCGCCAGCCGCCGTCCGCCGTAATCAGGAGCTTGGCCTTGGCATCGTTGTTGCGGTCGGCCACGGCATCGGCACTGAAGCCGCCGAAGACGATGCTGTGCGGGGCCCCGATGCGGGCGCAGGCCAACATGGCAATGACCAGCTCCGGGATCATCGGCATGTAGAGAGCGACGCGGTCCCCTTTCTGGACGCCGAGGCCTTTCAACACGTTGGCGAACTTGCAGACTTCGCGATGTAGGTCTTGATATCGGAGCACCCGGCTATCCCCTGGCTCGCCTTCCCAGATGATAGCTGCCTTGTTTTTTCGGGGTCCTTGCAGATGCCGGTCGAGACAGTTGTAGCTGGCGTTGAGCTTGCCGCCCACGAACCACTGCGCATGGGGCTCATTCCAGACCAGTACCTTGTTCCAACGCTCGAACCAGTGGAGCTGCTCGGCCTGATCTGCCCAGAATCCCTCCGGATCGTCCTTGCCCCGTTGCCAGAGTTGTTCGTAGTCGGCTAAGCTCTTCACCTGAGCATGAGCCGCAAACTCCGGGGGCGGCGTGAAAACCCGCGTTTCTTTCAGCACGCTGGTAATATTGGCCGAAGCGGCAGAGGACATTGCAAAACCTCCTAGGAGTCCGTAGTCCGTGGCACTTCGATTGGCAGATCTCCAATGCACACTGTACTACGGCTAAGCATCGCTGGCTACGGACCACGGAAGACGAAGTACGAACTCAGAAGCGTGATGTCCTTGGCCGTCCAAGAACCGGCTGTTAAAATTAGCCATGCGAAATTGATGACACCCTGGGCCTGCTGAAGACAAGCATGATTCCGTCGACCGACCAGTACCGGGTCACCTACTTCAAACGCTTCAAGATGGAGGTCGATCTGCATGCCGTGGGCCCCGTGCCGCCGTTGGCGGAAGGGTACGGCTGGGTCGCATGGGAGGAGATCTTACTGGATATCCACGCCGACGTGATGTTCCGCAGCTTTTATGGTGAGATTGATTCCTTCGTTTTTCCCAGCCTCGGAGATCGCATCGGATCGCGCGTGCTGATGCACGAAATCCGGCGCAAGTCGGGCTTCGTGCCGCAAGCGACCTGGTTGCTGATGTCCGGAGATGGCTACTGCGGATGCATCCAAGGGCTTGTCGAGCGGAGCGGCTTGGGGGCCATCCAGAACCTCGCGGTGACCGCGCGGCATCGCGGTCGAGGGCTGGGGAGCGCGCTCCTGCTCCAGGCATTGCACGGCTTCAACCGATTGGGTCTGGACCGGGCTGGGCTCGAAGTAACGGCTCAGAATGAAGGGGCGGTCCGCCTGTACCAACGGCTCGGCTTCCGGCGGCGAAAGACGCTCTACAAGGCTGTGGACTTTCCATCCAATCTGAATGACCTCTATCCAAGTTCCCCTGTCTCTTGCCCCGTTTCGCAAGCTTGACATTGGACAATTTCCAGACGCCCTCCTAGTCTGACTGAGCCAGCGCGTTTGGATTGTAAGGAGATGACGTGCCCCAGGCAGTAGTTCATCAGCACACCTTTGCCAATGGATTGACTCTTCTGGCCGAGCGGATGGAACACGTTCGCTCCGCCGCTCTCAATTTCCTGGTTCCCGCCGGTTGCGCCCATGACCCGCCGGATCAGCTGGGCATCGCTTCGGTCATCTCGGATCTGATCACGCGCGGGGCCGGTCCGCGGAATAGCCGGGAGCTAACCTTGGCCCTGGATACGCTCGGGCTCGACCGGGATGAGAGCGTCGGCTCGATGCACATCCGGTTCTGGGGAGCGACGCTCGCCCGCAATCTACCGGCCGCCCTCGAAATCTACGCGGATATCCTGCGCCGCCCCCATCTGCCCAAAGAGGAGATCGACGCCGTCAAGGCACTGGCCCTCCAGGATCTGCAAAGTCTCGAGGATGAACCGCGTCAGAAGGTCCTGGTGGAGTTGCGGCAACGGCATTACCCGCCGCCACTGGGGCAGGACCGGCGCGGCAGCGTGGCCAGCATCCAGGGGTTGACGATCCGGAAGATCCGCAATCAGTATCAGCGGCTTTTCAGCCCGAAGGGGACGATCTTATCCGTCGCCGGCAACATCGACTGGGAGCCACTCCGCAATCAGGTTGGCCGGCTATTCGGCGACTGGAAGGGCGACGAGGAATCGGCACTGCAATTTGGTGCCCAGCCCGGGAAGCGGACGCACATTGCCAAGGACACGACGCAGACGCAGATCGCGCTGGCTTATGACAGCGTGCCGATTGGCAATGCGGATTATTATGTCGCTATGGCAGCAGTAAATGTGCTGAGCGGCGGCATGAGCGCCCGGCTCTTCACCGAAGTGCGGGAAAAGCGGGGTCTTTGTTACGCCATTTGGGCCAGCTACCAGACGTTCAAGGATCGGGCCAGCGTGCTCTGTTACGCCGGCACGACCAACGAGCGAGCTCAGGAGACCCTCGACGTGACCCTGGGCGAGCTTCGCCGTCTGGCAGACGGAATCGAGCCGGAGGAAGTGGAGCGCATCCAGGCCGGGCTCAAGTCCGCCTTGATCATGCAAGAGGAATCGACTTCTGCCCGGGCCGGAACGCTCGCCTCCGACTGGTACTATCTGGGCCGCGTGCGCAGCTTCGATGAAATCGAGGCGGCAATCAATGCGCTGGCGCCGGAAACTATCGTCCGCCATCTCCACCGCTGCCCGCCGCGGAATTTTACGGTCGTCACCCTGGGACCGAAACCGCTCACGGTGCCCGTCTAGTGGCGGTACGCAGGACCGCCGGACTCTCCGGGCTGCCCTGAAACCGAAAACAAGGAGCTATCTGGTGCCCTTTCATACGCATAATCTCGACAACGGGTTGAAAATCATCGGTGAGACCAGTCCGTCGGCCCGCTCGGTGGCGCTGGGGTTCTTCGTTCGTACCGGGGCCCGAGACGAAGTACCCGCAGTCAGTGGCGTAACCCACTTCCTGGAGCACATGGTTTTCAAAGGAACGCCCCGGCGAACAGCTCTGGATGTGAATCGCGATTTTGATCGGATCGGCGCCCATTACAATGCCTTCACGAGTGAGGAGAACACCGTCTTCTATGCCGCGGTCTTGCCGGAGTACATTCCCCAGGCCGTTGACATCTTGGCCGACATCTTGCGCCCCAGTCTTCGGCAAGATGACTTCGACATGGAGAAGAACGTCATCATCGAAGAAATCGGCATGTACGAAGACCAGCCGATGTGGTCGGCGTACGATCATGCCAAGCGCGCCTATTTCGCCAACCATCCGCTCGGCAACAGTATCCTGGGCACGCCGGAAAGCATTCACGCTCTGACGCGGGACCAAATGCACGCCTATTTCCAGCGCCGCTATGTGGCCCCGAATATCACCGTGGTGGCGGCCGGAAACTTCGATTGGCAGGCGTTCGTGGCGGAGATTGAAAAACACTGCGCCGACTGGACGACGGGTCCAACCGGCCGGGAAGAGATCCGAGAAACTGCAGGTTCGGGTGGATTCGAGGTGCTCACCAAGGCCAAAGTGACGCAAGAGCATGTGTTCCTGATTTCCCCCGGTCCCCCGGCCGACTCGCCGCTCCGCTACGCCGCCGATACGCTGGCACTGGCTGTCGGCGACGATTCCGGAAGCCGGCTCTACTGGTCGCTGGTTGATCCTGGGCTCGCCGACTCCGCCGAGTGTAGCTTCCACGATTATGAAGGGACCGGCTCGTTCTATACCTCTCTCAGCTGCGAACCGGGCCAAACCCGCAAGAACCTTGGTATCGTTCTCGATCTCCTGCGCGACGTACGGCAGAAAGGGATCACGGAGGAGGAGCTGCAGCAAGCCAAGAGCAAGATCGGTTCGCGTGTTGTCCGCAGCAGCGAACGGCCGATGGGACGCATGCAAGCGATCGGCATGGCCTGGACCTATTTGCACCAGTACCGAACGGTCGATGACGAATTGAAGGCGTTCGATGCGGTGACGATCAAGAACATCCGCGAGGTGCTGGATCGCTATCCGCTCGATCGAGTCACGACACTCGCGCTGGGACCGCTGGAGAAGCTTGCCCCACCGGATCATTGAACGAAATCGCCGGCCCACTGCATGGCCGTGGGCCGGCGAATCGGTGTTCCCGTCTCAGTCGAGTCCGTTCAATCCAGCGAAAAAGGCGTCGATGGACGATTGTCCTTGCCAGCCCATGATCGAGTCGGGCGAATCCGAGCTTTGCGTTGTTTGAGTGGGATCCGGAGCCTTATCGATGCCTGACATCCCCAGTCCTGCAAGGGCCGGCGTCATCAGGGAGCTTCCCGATGGAGCCGCGGGAGCGATTGCCGTGGAGCTTTGCAAAGAAGGAACCAAGGAACTCGGCAATGCTTGGGATCCGAGCGAACCATCCACACTGCCCGCGGAAGTCGGGCCGTGCGCGAGACTGGCGGCGGCACCGCCGGGCACGCCCGTTGCTGTAACGGTGTCAAAATACTTGTCGTAGGAACTAGCCAGGAAGGCGATCCCGCCTGCCGTGATCGCATTGTCCGTTGCCTGGACACTCTTTAACAGCGTTGTGCCGTTGCTGTCATACAACCGCCCAGTAATGCTCCCGCCGACTCCCCAGACGACCTCCAATCGATACCAGTGATCGGGGAGATAGCTCTGCGAAGCGACGGCCAGGTTCCTGAAGCCGAATCCGCTATTATCTTGAAGAATCAGCTGATTGGTGTCCGCAGCCGCAACCAGGGACAACGTTCCGCTGGCGGACGCTCCAAATCCAAAATAGGCCCGACCCGCCGTGAAATTGGGCAGATTCACCCAGACGGAGAGCGTTTCTCCTTGCTGAACGTGAGCCGCGGGATCGTTGCGATATATCCAGCTGCCGCTGCTGGGCATGTCCAGGCCGTATGTGCCGTCGTGGGCGGCTTTGGTGGCCGTCGTGGCCGCCACCTGGTAGCTGCTGAAGTGGTACATCGACAGCCCGGGCGGCGTACGCTCGAAGTTTTCGATGACCGAACTCGTGGAAGCCACGGTTAGCGTGCTCGATACCGTGGCGGGTGCAGCGGTCTCATGGTTGATGGTTGTGGTTACAGCGAAGGAGCCCTGAGAGGAGTAGGTATGGGAGCCGCTAACCGTGAAGATGCCGCCGTTGAGCGTGATGGTGCCCGCGCTGGCCGAGCTGCCATCGCCCCAATTGATCGTGGCGCTGTAGTGCGTGGAATCATTGGCCTCCGGTCCGCCCGGATCGGTGAACGTCGCCACCGCCCCGCTGAACGGCGAGCTCGGCACGGCGCTCCCATTCACCGCGGAACCGACCACGGAGACCTCGGCGACCGTAGCGGAGCTGGTGATGGACTGGGGAGAGGAAGCTTCGTGGTTGATGGTGATGGT
>Ga0070734_10003650_pt1 | contig 15732 bp, 7 predicted proteins | sample Coa_R1_8_FD_66444 | JGI IMG/M metagenome (GOLD analysis project Ga0070734, IMG submission 66444) | Surface soil microbial communities from Centralia Pennsylvania, which are recovering from an underground coalmine fire - Coalmine... | ecosystem: Environmental > Terrestrial > Soil > Unclassified ...
GGATCGCTTCGACCGTCTTTTCACCCGATGGAATAATGTCATTCACAGCTACCGCCGCACCGTTAGCAGCGAAAGTAAGTGCAATGGCTTCACCAATTCCTGAACCGGCCCCCGTAACCAAGGCCACGCGTCTGTTGAGGTCAACCTGCATGATCCAAAGGTACTCCTTTCTTGGTGTGACGGTCTCTAGCACATGGGTGGGCATGCTGGAAAGCGCTGGCTCAGAGAGTTGCAACTGTATCTTTTACTCCAAAGTTTGTTTTTCTCGATAATGTCGGCCAAGCATAAATCTCCAAGTAGATTCATCCCTAACCTTCGTACGTAAAGGACTCGTGCCAGCGATCATCCCACAGACTTGGAAAAGAATTCTTCACGTAGGGGTGACGCAATATTTCGTCCTCATCCAATTCCAACCCAAGCCCAGGCCGTTCGGAAAGGTAGAAAACTCCTTGGCGAATCGGATTCCAACCTTGCACAAGGGCATCGCGCCAGGGAGCATCGAATTCACCAAATGCTTCCTGGATATTGCAGTTCGGAGTGCTGAAGTCGAAGTGCAGAGCAGCCGCCAGAGCGACCGGACCAATCGAGCAATGTGGCGATACGGTCAGCTCCTGAGCCATCGCAATGGAAGCGATCTTTTTACTCATCAGGATGCCGCCGCAATGCGCGATGTCCATCTGGACGATATCAGCCGCCCGTTTTGAGATCAGCCGGTAAAATTCCGACAAGGTATAGAGCCGTTCGCCCGCTGCGATTCGGACGGCGGACCTGCTTTTTATCTCGCTCAACAGATCAACCTGGTCTGGGCTGATCGGTTCTTCAAACCACGCGGGACGGTAGGGCGTAAGTGCATGGGCAATTTCGATCGCCGTCTCCACATTGAAGCGTCCATGTCCTTCAATCATCAATTCGATTTCATCTCCCACTGCCATGCGGATGGCGTCGAGGATTTTCAATACCCTCTCAAGGCCAGCCCGAGGCAACTCCTTCCATGCCACGCCGAAGGGGTCTAATTTAAGAGCCGTATATCCCATGTTGATGACGTTTTTTGCGCGCTCGGCGTAATCCTCCGGAGAGCGAACTCCGCCATACCAGCCATTGGCGTAAGCGGGCAGGCTTTCATGACACCGGCCGCCAAGAAGCTGATAAAGCGGCTTGCCGCAGTCCTTGGCGATGATGTCCCACATAGCAATTTCAACGCCGCTGATCGCTGTCATGGCCGTTGCGCCGCCCTGATACTGGTCCCGAATCATACGGCCGACCGTGGACTCTACATCAAATGGATTAGCCCCAATGACGTAATACTCCTCAAGGAACTCATGGAGAAATGTCCGAACAGTCTGCTCCTGCCATTCGAGTGACGCTTCGCCGATGCCGGTGATCCCGCGGTCGGTGTGAAGGCGGACGAAAAGGAAATTCCGCACTCCGGCATTCGCAAGGGAGGTTTCAAGTTTGGTGATCTTCATTCTCGTGGACGCGTTCGTAATTCCAGCTCGTTGCTTTCCCTACACCTATCGATGGATTTCCGCTTGCGCGGGAATGACCGCGCTCCATTATGTTAAACCGCAAAGGAATGCGCACAACAGTTCAATGCCCATGAACCTGAAACGAATCCACATAAATTTTGTATCCCGTCGCGAGCATATTCTTAAGATTTCGAGCCACAATCAAAAGAGTGTGCTGGCCAGGTCTGACCCATGTCTTCTCGAAAATAGGGACTTGCCACGCACCCTGAGCGTCATCGCGGAAACGGTGGAAATCAGGGGCGTAAGTATCAACTCGCGCCTCAAGCTGGCCGTCAACGTAGACATCCGCTATCCCGCAGGCCGGACAGCGCTTTCCAACCCAGGTAATTCCATCGCCGCGAAACACGCATTCAGCCGTATCCCCATCATGGCGGGTCCAGCTTGCGCTCTTTCCTGACGCGCGCCGCCATCCTTGGCTGTGTCTCCAGCCGGAGCCGGAGTATTTAATTCCCTGCCCGGGAGGGTCTTCAATCACCTGAAATTCCTCCTTACCTACCTGAAAGCCATCCACCACGATCCAGTTATCCGAAGAGCGCCAGTTATGATCTCCCCGAGCTAAAATCTTCACCGTGTGCTGGCCGGTTGAAGGAAAAGTCCTTGAATAAAGCGCTACATTCGGAATCTCGTCGGCATTATAAGTATCTACAACTTGGTCCAACTTGCCGTCCACATAGACGTCCGCCCTTCCCATTGCACTTCCAAGCCGCCCGTACCAGGTAAGGCGGTTGCCGACAAAAGTATACTCGACGGTATCTTTAGCGTTACGCGTGCGTGACTGTGTGCCGTCAAAAACAGCCCACACGTTTCGCTCATGCTCCCATCCACTGCCGGAGTATTTCAAGGCGTTATCTGCATCATCGATTACCTGCGCTGGTGGTGTTGCCGCACCTTGAGCCGCCGCTTTTCCAGAAATGTTGCCGCTGCCATCGATAGCGGCCACTTCATATTGAGCGGACAGATCGGCTCCTGCAGAGTGATCGAAATAATAGTCACCCTTTGCGACCTTATCGATGGCGACGCCATTGCGGAAAATCTGATAATAGGAAATCCAATTGTTATCCGTCGCTGGCGCCCAACTCAACTCAACTCCAATAAAGTCCATATTCGTGCCGATTGTCTTCACTACCTGCTGCGGCATGGTGGGAGGCGTTTTATCTGCCACGCTTCCGGGATGCATCGGCAAGTTGAAGTAAATCAATTCACCATCCGGTACGCTGGAAAACGAAATGCCTTTCGTCATTAAATCGGAACCCAGCCTTTTTTCGGCGCCTTTTGTCTGCTGGTAAGAGACGTTATAACTTGTTCCGGGCAGCAGGCCTTTGGGAAAAATCGTGATGCGGGTTTTAGGAGCGTGCGCTGGGATGATGACGCCCCGCAGGTTATCACGGCTCATGCGCTGTAAGTACCAACTGGGATCGTCTCCCGTTACCCTAGGGTGATAGACTTTCACCCAACGACCCACAACACCTTCATGACCGAGATAATGGTAGATGTCAATCAACTGCCGAAGGTCCTCATTTTTGTCCCGGTCAAGCGTATCTCCAGTCATCCCGATTGCGCTCCAAAGCAAACCGTACCAGCTTGCCTTGTCAAATTTGTCGGGATTCCAGACGTCAGGCATGTCCAGTACCTTGTCAGGAGGGAAAAGATACGAGGCATAGTGGTTGAGATACCGGCCTACACAACCATCCGAGTATTGCCAGGCTGTCGCCATCCGCAGAACCTCGTAGCCCAGATCGTTCCCACCGCCGTTGCAACCGTGAAAGGCGCTATGCGGGTTTTGATCGAGAAATGATTTCAGAAGTCTCCGGAAGTTGTGGTCTTGGGCCAGCATGGGAGTGTAATCCCCATTCACCGGATGAAGGGGAGCGTCATCTTTGCGCCATTCAAAATCGCCCCACTGGCGAACCTCGTTATTGAGCAACTTTAATTCCCAATCGATGACGCCCGGCTTCGATTGGTCAAGCAGGTACTCCCCCGCAAAGTTGCCACCTTTGTAGACCATCCAATCGGGATGATCGGTGACCACTTTCGATCCCTGCTGCGCATCGTAGACAATCGTGTAGATCGTCCGCCGCATGCCGTATTTGGCAAGATAACGCCCACCTTCAAAAAAATCGGGACCATTCCAATCGCCAGCAATGTCCCACCAGCCGTAGTCTCGCCAGTATATGTCCGCCCCCACGTAGCGCATCTCATCGGCCATGCGGAACATCTTGCGAAAGGTTGAGATCGGGTCCACCCCCATTCCTGGGTGTTTCGGATCCAAATCCGAAGCGCCATTCCACCAATAACCTAGCATTTGAACGCCTGGAAAATATTGATTGCGCGTGTAGTCCCACTTATAGCGATACTGATAGTCCAGCAGCTCATTCCCCATCTCGTCCAAGTCCTTTTCGAAGACTCCCGTGAAAGCCCAGGGGGTTTCGATTGAGGCTCTAGCGGGAAGCAGCTTCTGATATCCGGCAACCAGCAGACCCACATAAACAGGACCGCCGCGATAGTTCCCTACATAAGAACCCCATCGGCCAAGGTAATCCCAGCCTACATAGACACCATCCTGTGTCTTGCGGTCAAAGTAGACTTGAATGGGCGCATATGTTGAGTTTCCCATCGTTGGCCAGCCTTTAGGGCAGGGTTTTCCCGGCAAACATTCCGGGGGATCGTTCGCATCAAAGTGGCGGGCGTACTCGGGCGTGAGAGGCTGAGTCTTCAGAATCCAACTGCCCCAGAAACACATTCCTCCCGTCATATAAGAGAAATCGATATCGGAAGCTTCGTTCTTCATGACGTGCATTTCAAGGAAGTAAGGGGCCGCCAGGGTTTCATCGCGCCCGGAAATATTCCGGATGGTGAGTGATTCCTGGATAACGCTCTCTCCGGGATAAATAATAAAGTTTTTGGAAACCGCAACATCGTGGTTGCAAAAAGTGATCGTGAAAAGCAACTCTCCCTGGCGGAGCGTTTCGGTGTGGGCTCCCACAAGAATCCAGCGTTCTGACTGCCCACTGACTTCCCTTCCGTCCAGATCGAATCGGAATGGATCCGAAGCACCTTCCAAAAATTCATGGCGGGTAGTCTGATTCCTGAAGCTGACCAAAGCAAGGTGACCGTTTTCAAAGCGGATCTTCTTCTCGACTTTCGACGTGCCAAATGTCCAGACGGCCCCGCTCTGACGGACATAGGCATCACCGGAGCGAGCAAGCAACTCACCTTCTCCGCCGACAGCGTCGTGCGTCGGCGGTCCAGAATAGCAAATCCTTGCGCTTCCAATGGCAACCGGGATCCAAAGCATAAAGAGCAAACTAGCGCATTTCATTAACCTGATCTCCTTATTGTTCGGGTATTAGTGGTGTCGGACGGCCTCCGCCCACCTGTGCTCCCTACACTTGCTGAACGGCTTACCTTCGAGGTAACTCATGAGTAGCCCAGCTTAGGGATTGCTAAAACATTCATCCGTGCGGCGCTTCATGCCCGCCGCCTTGCGACGGCAGAATTTAGCCCACGGCTCAACCACTGGGTATTTAAATCTCGAATTTCTCTCGTTCGTGATTGAGAAGGGATTCAGGAGGGTGGTTGGATAGGAGCTGATCAACCCTCAGCTTTCAGCGAAAGCTCTTGATGCCACCCTGCTGATAACTGAGAGTAGACAAACAACCACTCCCCCTGTTCCCTCTCGAGAGGGGGATACAAAAAATCGTGACACCTCATGTCGAAAGGTCTCTAATCTCATTACGGCAGGAATCGTCGCTTCTCCGCATTCTCTCCCTTTCCGCAAGGAGGGAGGTCAGATCACACTTCAGATTGGCACCCGCACAACGATTCGTAAGCAAAGGATCATGGATAAAGGCAAAAGGAACGGATGTCAACTTTGTTCAATTGCACGAACAACTGTGAAAATGAAGGAAAAGGGCAAAGAGCCCTGACCGTTTCCTTCCCAGTGGAAGAGGGTAGCCCGCGAAACGGCAGGCGAGGGGTGGCGCGGAAGACTCATTCATTGGCGCGGCTTTCCCGAGCCTAGTGTATTTAATCACTGAAATACTCATCCAGCCTGTCATTCCAAGGATCTGCAGGTGGCGAGGAATTTCTGCATTTGCTTGATCATACAAACGCGGGGATTATTCGCTGTCGCTCCGAATGACAATGTCGGGATGCCCCACTCGGAGAGGCAGCGAAGGATCAGCAGCGTAACGCCAAAGAGTCTTTCAGCACCACGCTAAATCTGCTTCATTTTCTGACCGGCGGATAGGTTAGCCTCTACTGTAATGCCTAAGTTCCTGACTCCGATGAACTCCCAGTTTCCCTCTTTGCAAACCTTGCATTTGGGCTTAAATGCTCCTGGATATACCTATCATCTTCCAAAAACTTAAAATACGTCGCCACCACACGCCTCCTTTGAGATTAGAAACAGGAGATTTCTCACCTGCGCCTTTGTTCCGCAAATCTAACCCTACACAAAAAGTTTCCGTCAATAGCGTCTGCCCGTTCCCAGCTTCAGTCGCCCGAGGGTAAGCCCTACCCCGGACGAAGTTCAATGTATTGAATTCGCTTGACCCACTTGCAACCAAGATATACACCAATCGACGCAGATCCCTTAAAGGTTCTGTAAAAAGCCTTGCGAGAAAAGATAGTTTTATTAGGCTGTGTTGTTCCCGTGAGGCCTCTGCTTAAAAAGGAGGACAGGAATGGAGAAAGCAAATTTTGCTCTCACTCAAAGCGCTGGTTCTGAACCTTCAGCCGCACTAACGCGTCGAATCGCCCTCATGGCTATGATTGTTGTGGTATGGAGCCTAGGAATTATTCCATCTGCCCAAGCGCAAATTACCAGCGCGAGCATCATCGGAACTGTAATCGATCCTTCCGGAGCTCCAGTACCGGACGCGGCAATCACGGTACATAACGAGGCAACAGGAGCCATATACCGAACAGCAACGGGACCTAACGGAAGCTATCTTGTCCCGCTCCTACCAGTTACAGGAACCTATACTGTGACCATTAAGGCTAGAGGTTTTCAGCCATTTACACAGAAGGGGATTATCCTTCAGGTAAATGAAAACGTTCGGATAGATGCCAAGCTGCTATTGGGCGCCACGACGCAGGCAGTTGAGGTAACAGCGGAGCCTCCACAGGTGGAGACGGCCAGTTCCAGCTTGGGGGATGTGGTGACTCACCGTGAGATCACCGAGCTTCCCTTGAATGGCCGGAATCCCATCCAACTGGTTACTTTAACAGGAGGCGTTACGGCTGTCTCGATTCCGGCCGTCCTTGGGTGGCGTGCTGGTTCCACATGGTCCTCAAACGGAACGCGAACGGATGAAAACCAGGTGTTGTTGAATGGGGCTACTTACGAGGGGGCCTACTTCAATGAAGCTTTGAACCTTCCCGCTCCTGACGCCTTAGAAGAATTCAGGCTCATCACCAGTAACTACAGCGCAGAGTACGGCAGGAATGCGGGATCGGTATTGAATGCTATCGTAAAGTCAGGCACCAATAGTTTCCATGGGGATTTGTGGGAGTTTCTGCGCAATGATGCGTTAAATTCAAGGAACTTCTTCCTGAATGCGCCTGGCGCTAAGGTAGCCAAATTGGACCAGAACCAGTTTGGTCTGACGGGAGGAGGGCCTGCCATTAAAAATAGGTTGTTTTGGTTCGGGTCTTACCAGGGGTTTCGAATAAGTCAGCAAGCCATTTCGACCATTTTTGTTCCGACTGCCGACGACCGAAACGGACTATTCACCGCACAAGCTGGGCAGAAGCTCATCGACCCGGAGACACATGCCCCCTTTCCTCAGAACGCACAGGGTCAATTTGTGATTCCCATCTCCCAATTTAACCCAATCGCAACCCATTTGATCAGCACCTATTTGCCTTTGCCGAATGGCCCCAACGGAGAACTGACGCAGCTCGGAGCAGCATCGACATCTGTCAATCAGTACTTGGTGAAAGGGGACTTTGACATTACCCAGGAGAATAGATTTAATTTTATGTGGATGAGGGACCGAACCACCAAGGTGAGTCCATTTGGGTTGTCCAACGTTCTTAACTACAATCCTGAAAGCCCCTATACGCATATTAACCTCTACGTTCTAAATGACACGCAACCGTTTCGGCCGAATATAATTAATGAATTACGCGGGGCCTACGTCCGGCTGCTGAACGTGCTGGGGTGCGGTCCTCAGAAGAGCGCTAATGAATATGGCATCAATTACACTCCGGACGGGGCGCCTCAAGACCCTGACTTCAACGTGTCAGGCGCCTTCAACATGGCAAGCGCTGGATTGTGCAACCTGAGTGAGGGTACGCCAACGCGCGAGGTTTCCGACACAGTGACTTTGATCAAAGGTAGTCACGATTTTAAGATGGGTGCGGACTGGTTTTATAACACAAATGTCCTCTTCGCAGACTATCTCGAGGAGGGGAACTTCCAATTCAATGGTGCATTCACTGGGAATGCTATCGCGGATTTCATGCTCGGCGATGTTTCCCAGTATCAGCGCCAAACTGAAGCAGATTATGCCACTGCTTCCACTGAGTGGGCCGGTTTTCTTCAGGATGACTGGAAGGTAGCGCGAAAACTCACTCTGAATTTGGGGCTCCGCTACTTTGTCCAGACTCCTTGGGTGATCAACTCGGGTGGTATCGCATTTTCGGCGCGCGATTTCGGAGCCACATGGGCTCCGGGTTTCCAAACGCAACGTTTTGAAACGGTTCCTTCTGACATTATTTGGCCTGGCGATAAGGGACCAGAGGGGATTGTACCGCGCGGGCTCTATCGAACGCCCTTACACAACTTCGAGCCTCGGATTGGGCTTGCGTGGGATCCCCACGGAGATGGCAGAACCGCTGTCAGAGCATCATACGGTATTTTTCACGACATAATTGTTCCTGATGCAGTTGATCAAACAGGCTCCGTTCAGCCGTATGTGTATCGGGAAATCTTCCCAGCTCCGCCGGGCGGCCTAACCAACCCTTATTTAGGTCAGCCGGATCCTTGGCCCTACAGAGCGTATCAACAATCGAGTCCGCAGTTTTTCCCTCCAGCTTTCGCTTCGGGCCTTGATATTAACACGCGCAATGCGGTCATACAGTCATGGATGCTGGATATCGAACATCAGCTTACTGACAACTTTTTGGTAGATTTAGCGTACGCCGGCAAAGTGACCGACGGGCTGATTATGATAACAGATGCTAATCCAGCAAACTTTATTCCAGGAACAAACGCGCAAGGGCAACCACTCTCTACACTTGCCAATGTAAATTCGCGGCGTCCCTACGCTCCCACATGGGCTTCGATTCGCCTAGTTGGTTCTTACGGAAGAGCCTCTTATCATTCCCTTCAAATAAGTACCCAATACCGTCTGCGGCGCGGGCTTTCCTTTCAAACAGCTTACACATACTCTCATTCTCTGGACATGAACTCTAACTTCAATGTGGCAGCCTCGTGGCAGGAACAGACTCCGTTTTGCCTGGACTGTGAAAAGGGGAATGCGGATTTCGATCTGACTCACGTGCTTGAAGCATCGTGGGTCTACAATATTCCCACTGCATTTTCAGGAATTCGAGGCCCCGCGGGGTCAGCTGCCAGGGCCATTTTGGGCAACTGGGAATTGTCCGGCATCACAAGAATAACAAGCGGTTTTCCTTTTTCGTGCTTGGCTGGTACCGGACATTCTTTAAACGGGTTGAATAACGACCGCTGTGATACGGTGGGAAACTGGAGGCTCCCGAGCGGGCGATCGACCAATGCTAAAGTCCAAGAGTTCTTTAATACGGATGCTTTTGTCACGAACCCCATTGGAACCTTGGGAACGTCGGGGCGAAATTTTTTACGAGGACCAGCTCGACACAACATTGATCTTGCCTTGATGAAGAATTTTCCGGTAATGAATGACCGCTATGGGCGATTCCAATTCCGCGCAGAATTCTTCAATGCCTTCAACTGGGTTAATTTCAACAATCCCGTAAATGTGCTGAGCTCGCCTGCGTTTGGCCGGATCAGCAGTGCAGGGGACCCTCGGCTGATACAATTTGCTTTGAAGTACATGTGGTAAGATACGCTGATTCTTGAGGGCGGAGCTGATGTATCTTTGAGGTGTCACCGCGGTTTTTGAATCCTTGTGGAATTTGCGATGCTTCTCGAGAGTATTGGCAAGCGCCTGCTAATGTGCTGCCTGATCACATTGACACCGGCGTTTATGTCGGCAGGGTTCGTTGACGTAAGTCACGGTCCGCACGACCCGCGATCAGTTGTCACCGCCTGTAACGACACCACCTTAAAGCCAGCGCGTGAGCTCTTTAGAACGGGTCGGTTGGCATCAGCTGTGAGATTCTTGCTTCGGCTCGAGCAGCCCTGTTCTGATTTCGCTCCGTACCATGGACTTTTGGGGAACATTCTTCGCCAAGAGGGTCTAAGTGTGCGGGCCGCTCAGGAGTTTTACTCTGCCATTGATCTGGAACCACATCAGTCTGACTACTACCTCCAACTTTCAGAAATTCTCGTCCAGAACGGGGCATACGGAGAAGCCAGGGTGATTCTGGTAAGGGCCAACAGAGAATTTTCTGACCAGATCTGGACGTATTTGATGCTTGCGGATGTATATCGAAGATATGGCTCTTTCAATGAAGCTCACGACCTCCTCGAAAAAGCAGTTGAGCGCTGGCCTAGTAGCCCGGCAACCCATGTGTTGCTTGGAAATATTTTGGCCGGAGCGGCCAAGGACTCAGAAGCTTTAGCCGAATATAGAAAAGCCCTTCTGCTTGCTCCTCAACTTCCCCAAGCTTATTTGTTCTACGGAATAGAGCTAATCAAGCTTAATCAAACTGCAAAAGCTCTCGCCGCCCTAGATAAGTGTGTCACCCTTGATCCAAAGATGCCAAGCGCCCATTATTACCTCGGAACGATTTATCTAAAGCAGGGAAGCTTGCAGCAAGCCATCCGAGAGTTTAAGACTGCTCTTAGACTAAACCCGTCTTATGCCCTTGCCTACTTCGAGATGGGTAAAGCATATCAGAAACTAGGCGATAAAACAAAAGGGGACGCATATATGCGTACATACGGTAGGCTTTCTATAGCAGAACAAATGTTAAGTACACGCCTTGGCAAGAGTTTCTCTGAGTCTTTGACGAAAAGCCGTGGTTCGGGGTTCTCTGGATCCCCTTAGTTCAGTTGTTCAGCGCTTTTTGGTGTTTAAAATATGATTAGAAGGATGCACCTAAATGATGCGAAGGCGTTTTTTGAAGAATACCGCGCTGATTGGCCTTGTTATTAATAGCTCAGCTCTGGACGAACCGTTGGAGAAAGCGACGGCGATCTCAAAGAAAACTAGTCCGGGTGCAAATGCAGTCACAAAGGAAATTACCTTAGATGGTCAATGGCTGCTTCGTACTGACGAAGAAGATATTGGCCACTTGCAGAAATGGTACATGGGCATTCCGCGGGGGGCGAAGTCTGCGAGAATTCCCGGAATCATTCAAGAAATATTTCCTGGCTATCACGGGGTAGCTTGGTATGAGCGGGAATTCGAGCCGCCAAGACATCCAGAATCGGCAGGGCGGTATCTCATACATTTTGAAAGGGCGGATTACCTGGCGGAAGTTTGGCTCAATGGCACGGCTGTTGGTAAGCATGAGGGCGGAGAGACGCCTTTTACCCTCGATGTTACAGAAGCCATCAGAGCTGAGAATAAAAATCTGCTGGTGGTGCGAATATTAAACCCAAGCAATAATCGTATTGATGGTATTGTATTGAATGAGACCCCCCACTTGTGCAAGGTGATCCCTTTCCGAAACGGTGCTATGTACGACTATGGCGGCATCAATGGCTCGGTCACTCTGAGGATGGTTCCAGCAGTGTGGATTGAAGATCTTTACACACGACCAGATTGGAAGACAGGCAAAATTCGTATACAGATACGAGGACAAAATTCCACGAACCGCCCAGTGCGTTGCGGCGTTCGTCTAAGCATTGCGCCGGACCGTACCGGAGTGACGTCTCTAATGGCTTATTTTCATCAGGACCTTTTGCCAGGTATTGTTACGATTGAAAAGGAGGTAAGGGTAGAAAATGTCCATTTGTGGGATTTGAACGATCCATACTTATACCGAGTCACTGCCAGTATTCATGCCTTGGATCTCGGTAGCTCGCACGAGATCTCTGTGCGTTGTGGCTTTCGTGACTTCCGAGTTGAGAAGGGCTATTTTCGGCTCAACGGAAAGAGGATGTTCTGGCGGAGTACCCATACGCTTAACCACTGTCCTGTAGGTCAGAATTTGCCCCCCGCAAACGCGCCCGACTTACTTCGTCGCGACTTGTTTTACGCGAAGGCCTCTGGTTTTAACGGTGTGAGATTTATTGCTGGCATTGCTCGACCCTACCAGCTCGACCTATGTGACGAGATCGGATTACTTGTTTACGAAGAAACGATGGCGAGCTGGGAACTCCACAATTCCCCCGAGATGAAGAAGCGATACGAAGACTCCATTCGTGGGATGATATTGCGAGATCGTAACCATCCTAGCGTTGTAATGTGGGGCATGCTTAACGAGACAAGGGAAGGACCGGTGTTTCGTGAAGCTGTTTCAACATTGCAGGTCGTGCGATCGCTAGATGACACTCGGCTTGTACTCTTGGGAAGCGGTCGATGGGACGGGCAGTTAAGTATCGGCTCAGTTAGCAATCCGGGCAGTGGGCAGTGGGAATGCGTTTGGGGGAATGAGGGGGCCGGCAGGCCTTCGGTCGCCACTGCTCGAATACGCGATTATTGGTTGAAGGTGGGTGATATACACTTCTACCCCGAGGTTCCACAGACTCAAGTAACCGACCATGCCTTGCGAACGCTGGGGCAGTTGGACGAAAAACCTGTATTTCTTTCGGAATACGGAATTGGTAGCATGATGGATGTCATCCACAATTCCTTGAAATATCAGGAAACTAGAATGACCACAGAAACTGAGGATTATCAGTTGATGCGCTCCATGGCTGCTCGGCTTGTCGCCGATTGGAACCGCATGGGGATGGATAGTGTCTATCCTTTTCCGCAAGATTTTTTGCGCGATAGTCAACGGTGGGAAGCCCGGCACCGTAAGTTGGGATTTAATCTCATTCGTTCCAATCCCCATATTTGTGGGTTTAACTTAACCGGTATGCTTGATCATGTTATGACAGGCGAAGGAGTTTGGGGCTTTTGGCGTGATTGGAAACCCGGAGTTATGGATGCCATGAGAGATGGTTGGGCTCCTCTACGTTGGTGCCTTTTTGTGACTCCAACGCACACGTATGCTGGGCGCACTATTAAAATCGAAGCTGTTCTGGCTAACGAAGATGTGCTGGCTCCGGGTAGATATCCGGTTCGCTTCCGCATATGGGGTCCGAAAGGAACTGTTTGGGAACGTTCAGCCGTAGCCCAAATTCCTGAAGTGACCTCGGGGGAAGATGGGCCGCTCGCAGTTCCGGTGCTTACTGAGGAGATTCGTCTCCATGAGGCTCCGGGTGAATATTACCTTGTCGCCGATACTGAGGCAGGCTTTGCACCTGCTGGAAGAAGGTTGGAGTTCTATCTTTCAGATGCCGCAAACCTTCCGCACTTGGAACAGGACGTAACGTTTTGGGGAATATCAAAGAATCTCAAGAGCTGGTTTAAGACCCACGGCGTGACAGGAGAAGAATTCAGCAAGCCCCCCCAATACCGGCGGGAGATTATCGTAGTAGGAGACCTTTCGAGAGTCGGAGCAAGCGGCGAAGATTGGATAGATCTTGCGAGACGCATGGCAAAAGGAAGCGTGACGTTGTTCCTATCTCACTCAGCGTTTAAGCGGGAAGAAGAATCCACAGGATGGTTACCTCTTGCAAGGAAGGGGCGAGTCTATCGATTTTATGACTGGCTGTACCATAAGGAATGTGTAGCGAAGGAGCATCCGATTTTCCAAGGATTGCAGACTAAAGGAATTTTAAATTGGTACTACTACGGGCCGGTCATACCACACGATTTGTTTGACGGACAAGATACGCCACACGAGGTGGTGGCCGCAGCGTTTGCAGCCGGTTATCCCGTTTCAGGAGGTTACGCATCAGGAATTCTTCTGGGAACTTACTATTTTGGGAAAGGCCGTTTTGTAATCAACACGTTTCCTTTACTGGAATACGCGGGCAACCATCCGGCGGCTGACCGACTTCTCCTCAACTTGGTCCAATATGCGGCCAGCTTCGTGGGACAGCCCTTAGCAGCGCTGCCGATGGATTTCGATTACACCTTAAAGTCTATCGGCTATTTGTGATACCTGGACACCCCAAATGGCCTCTGCCTTTCAGGATATCTGGTTGTTGCGTCAGCAAGGTTCACCGAAGTGGCAAAGGCGCGTGCAACGAGAGCAACGCATTTTCCGCAATGATGCAATCGATAACCTACCATGGAGAACTGAATGGATCAGATAGAACCTCGTTTGTAGTCGTGGGCCGTCTTGAAGTGATTTCGATTTTAGCAAAGTGGATACAGTACTGTACTCTTTATATTAAACTCTTAATAATACAATCATAAAAGGCAGGTGACATGAGGGGATGCTCGAAAAATCTCCAGCAATCCTTTATACCGCACCGCCAAGCGGCGGAAGTTGCCCAGCCAGGCCATCGTTCGTTCCGCTGTACAGCGCCGCTGATAACTCCGCAGCGTTTGACCGTCTTGGGTCGCGGGTTTCCGCCGATTCCTCCGATGGGGAGCGATCCGTTCGATGCCCCGCTGCGCAGCATCCATAAAATCCCTTCCCACACCTTGAGGTCGGGGTGGTCGCTTGGGCAGCAAGGGCCTGATTTTCTCCCAACGGGCGTCCATGAGCGTCCGCTAGTATCGCGCCTCAACTCCTCCTTCCTCTGGCGCAAAACCGACCGACGAGCAACCCCATGGCAAAACAATTACAGCAAGTTCAATCGCTTGTACAAGGTTTTGAAACATCTTCTGTATTAATCTTATGAGACCAGTATAGAATATGGACCTGCCATCTCACAATCAACCTCGCGAAGCTGATTGAAAATCGCCGGTTCGTATGATTAAAATTACAGTCATCATAAATCTGGAAGCAGGTCAAAGCGATGGGCCAGTTCACTCAATTGTTTGCCGAGCGTGTGCCTGCGGTTGACCGCGCCTTCGATGTTTTGGAGATCCTGGGCCATTCTCACAACGGCCTCACGCTGACCGAGTTGAGCCAAAGGCTCTCAATCCCCAAGAGTAGTACCTATTACCTAGTGCATACTTTAATGGTTCGAGGATATTTGCAAAGGCTTCCTGGAAGTCGCCATTACTCTCTCGGTTCGCGGGCTTTTGACTTTGCCGCCACAGGAGTCGCGGAGAAGCATCTTCAACAACTATCCGCCGCGCACATTCAGAGATTGGCTGAAGAGCTAAAAATGACGGTACAGACGGCGGTTGTGAAGGGCGGGGAGGGTGTCATTATTGATAAAGCGGATTGGGCAGTTGAGCGCAGGATGGATAGCTGGATCGGTCGTCACTTCGATCTCCACTGCACAGCACAGGGAAAAGCACTTCTCGCTTGGCTTCCTGATCGAGAACTACAACGCCTGTTCGAGACTCGTGGGCTTGCTCGGTACACACCCAACACCATCTGCTCGCTTAATGAATTGAAAGCTCATCTGGCTAAAGCCCGTCTCAAGGGCTACACGGAAAATTATGAAGAGCACATCTTAGGGGTCCACGGCGTTGCGGCTCCAATTTTCAATGACGTAAGAATAGTAGTGGCCTCCGTATCTGTCCGGGGCTCTAAGTGGGAGATTCCAACTTCGCGTGTCCCCGAAATAGGCGAACGGGTCATTGAAGTGGCCCGTGAAATCTCCCAAGGTATCTCGCACACCTTCCCTATCAATGGATGAGGATTCTTCTCAGCGCTCGCCTATCTTGTTGGAGACTTCTATCACCTCGAGCCTGCGAACCTTGGCCAAAACAGACTATCGTCGGATGAAAGACATGTGGTGGGTCGTACCTCCGCTCGCAACGCGGATCCCTTCGTCACGCTTAGGCGATCGCAAAAACATTGCTTCCGTCCTGACATGGAATTTGATTGACTGGAAGCCTTTCATCACCGGCTGCCGAAGCTCAGGACCACAATCGAAAGGATCAGAAGCACTAACCCCGCAATGTTCAAACGGAACGTGCGCCGTTCAACATGGAGCCATTCGCCCGCAACCATGCCCAGGGTTGAG
>Ga0070734_10003651_pt1 | contig 15732 bp, 26 predicted proteins | sample Coa_R1_8_FD_66444 | JGI IMG/M metagenome (GOLD analysis project Ga0070734, IMG submission 66444) | Surface soil microbial communities from Centralia Pennsylvania, which are recovering from an underground coalmine fire - Coalmine... | ecosystem: Environmental > Terrestrial > Soil > Unclassified ...
AGGATCACTTTTCATGATCTCGAGGCGCTGTTCCTTGTCGACCTGGACAGGGCTCTCGAAACCGAGCACGAGGCGCTTATCAAATTCCGGCGCGAGGCGGTGCTGCACTTCGTTGCGCACGAAGCCCAGCTTCGGCAGCACAACGTGCTTGGTCATGAAGAACTCAGCAGCGTCGATCGTCGCGCGATTCGACTGCTCGAGAACGCCGAGGAGTTCCGGCGGCAGTCCGTAGACCTGCATAATCGTACCGCGCAGCCACTTGCGCAGCTCGACGAACTGCATGTCAGTCAGCGTGCTGCCAATCTCGTCGACCTTAATAGGGCCACCGCTCACAAACATCGGCTTGTGCGCGTGCTTCCATCCGCCGTTCTTCTCGAGCCAGCGTTGCTCGAGGCGGTCGGCGTCATCAGCATTCAGCGGAAGATCCGGATCGATCGAAGAGATGAGAAGATCCGGCCGCGCCGAGTTGTAGAAAAACGCCTTCACATGGCGTGCAGCGAACTCGTCCGTCTCTAACTCATCGGAGAGCACGGTTGCGCGGCCCGTACCGCGGCCATACGGCATCGTAGGGTTGGGTTCCCAGATATGCACGATGTCTTCGAACGGAATCAGCGCGCGCCACTGGCGGAACTGGAGCTGGTACTTTGACGGTTTACCATCCGGCCCGACGGCGAACGCCGGCGAGTAAATAACCCAGCTCGGCGGAAGCGGCCATAGCGCGATCGGCGTGCCGCTGCTATCGCGCTCTTTCAGCCAGAAGAACTCGCCGACGATGAGCATGTAGACGAACGAGATGTGCCGGACAGTATACCCACTGAACATCTCGTTGCCGTTGTTCAACAGGTCAACGAGCGGGTGGTTGAGCACCGGCTTGAGCGTGCCATCCTTGCTTTTGCCCGAGACGTTCCACTCAACACCGGCCGCGGTGTCGGCGATCTTGTTCACGACGGCGCGCAGCCATGGGAAGAGATTGTAGCCCTCGATGAGTTGCGACTGCCCCATCCGAGGCAGCTCGCCAGGCCGGCTGCCGGGGATGATGCCGGCCGCCATATTGTACGGCGGGCCGCCCTTTTGCTGCTTGGCCTTGGTCGAGAAAATGCTCGAGAACCGGTTTCGAAGTCCGTCTAGCATCGCGTTTATTCTACCATCCGAGTCTTAAGCAACTGAGTTACAACACTTCCCAGCGGACGTTGCGCCGCGACGCCAGCTCAGCGATCGCATAAGCTGTCGTGTCCACCAGCTCATCATGCTCGTGGAGGTCTTCATCACCAGTGAAGCTGACGTGCTCGTGGATGAAGTACTCGTTCCACGACCGCTTGAGCAGCTTCAGACGGCCGTCCTCAGCATACGCGGCCGAGATCTCCGCGCGCGTGCCCTTCGATCCAGTCGGGCGTACACCCTCGACGATGTAGCCATCCAGCAGGCGTTTATAGTCGTCGACCACCTGGACGCCCGAGGCGCCGGGCTCCTGCTCGATGAGTATCTTGGTGGCGATGCCGTCCGCCTCCGCAGTCCGGTGAACCAGTTCTTTGACGCGCGCCGGGGTAGAGAACACGCGCTTGACGTCGACCACGTACGCGTTCGGGTCGCCCGAAGCCTTTACAACCTTGACTCCGGCCGTGGGGTCGCCAGCCTGAGACTCCTTGCCAAAGCCGAAGTCCCAAACGCGCACGGCGCGGACCTTATCGGGGATAACGTCCACCAAGTTGTCCTCAAACCAGAGCCGATTGAAGTAGGTACCCTGTCGCGCGGCTTCCCAGTTGCCGTTGAGCAGCTGGTCACGCTCGATGGCGGTCATCTTCCCCAAACTCTTTACGTACTCATCCTTGTCAACGCTCGGGTTATCGTCGACCTTGGCCGGAAAGAAGAGCGCCTCGGGATCCTTAAACGCCGAGTCGATGAAGCGCCGCTTCACCCAGTCGTGCCCAGGTCCGCCCGGGTTCGATGCCGTGCGCATGCGCACCGGAACCTCAAAGCCCTTCAGCCGGCGCAAACGCGAGAAGAGATAGGAATACTGCGACTCAGTAAACTGCGTCAGCTCGTCGAAGCCCACGAACTGCAGCTCGGCGCCCTGGTAGCGCAGGCGGTCCATTTCAGTCTCGAGGAAACCGAACGTCAACGTGGCGCCGCTCGGGAACTTCCAGGTCTTCTCGTCCGCACTCCACTTAGCCGGCGTGCCGGATAGCCACTCGGCGGCGCGGTCCATCAGTGCGCCGGGCAGCGAGAGCATCTTGTATGTGCGGCGCAAGAGCAGCGCGCGGTAGCCCGGCTTGTCGGCATACTGCAGCGCCGCCATGAGCAGTGCGTCGGACTTACCACCGCCGGCCGCGCCGCCATAGAGCGCTTCGAGCCCCTGATAGAGCAGGAACGCCGCCTGCGGCGGGTGCGGCGTGTGAGGCATGTATTCCGGCAGCATGCGTGGAATCAGCGCGCGGCGGGCGGCCTGGATGTCGAAGTCAAGCTGCATCGTTGAGAGCAGCGGTCAAAGCAGTGTTCAAGCGTTCCCAGTCTGCAGCGGTCAGATGAAGCACGTTCTGACCGGCCCGGGTGAAAAAAGACTGCCGAAGATTCCGATTATTGCGACGCGCGCGTTTCCGGTTTGCACGCATCAGCCGCTGCTTATCACCGTCGGTGCGCAGCTCGGGCGGCTTACTGGCGCGCTCGCCGCGCTCCGGCGTGGTCAGAGTGATCAGTCGAAAGTGTCCATTCTTTATCCCCGCGAACTCGCGAGCTAAACCAACGCGCGTACCATTCGCCAAAATCCGCATAACCCCTCCGCTCAGCAGTACTTGGCGCGAGACGGCGGCTTGCCCCGCTCTTCGCGCTCAGACGGAATCCCGAAGAACTTGGTCTTGCGGCCGAACCAGTTCGTACCCATCGCTGCGGGCTCGGACTCGAGATGGATGGCAACGACCTCCGGAATCAGGACGCGATCCTTGCGATTCCAACGCAGTGAATGAACCATGTCGGAGCGGGCGACCGTGCGGCCTTCCATCGGATAGTCGTGGCGTGCCGTATAGCCGGGGTGCCAGAGCTGGAAGAACCCAATCGGTGTGAAGCCCTCGCCATCCGGCCCGAGGTTGCCGACGCGCACACCGAGCGGGAAAGCGTTCGCCTTGATGAAAATCTGGTCGTCGTGCTGGACCTCGGGGCAGCCTACGAACTTCACCCACTCTTCGAACGAAGGGCACATCATGCGATCGATGGTGTAGATGGCGTCCATTTTGATCGACGCCTTGTACTCAAACATCTCGCGCGCGCGAGGCGGGAGTACAATGTCAGCATCGATATGGCAAACGTAGCCATTGCGTGAGAGATGCTCGAGACCGACGTTAATCGCGGCGGCCTTGTGGAAAGCCGCGCCGTCCTTGTACATGATCTCGGTCAGCACGCACTTGATGTGATGATAGTTACACAGTCGCTGGGTGGCGTGGTCATGCGGCGAGGTAACAACCACCATGTGGTCAAAGTGGCGCTTGTTCCAGGGCAAGCTCCACGCGAGAAAGTCTGAGTAGTCAACGCAAACCACTACTGCCTCAAGCTTCACCTTTGTTCCCCCCAAGAATATGGTTTCCGACTATCGAAATTGCTTCGTTAAAATCGTACCGCGTGATCGTGATGCAGGTCGCGTACGGATTCTCAGTAAACCGCAGGCAAACCATGTCCACGAACTTGCGAAGTTTCTCATTCTCGAGCCGCAGGCGCGCGAGGGCCCTGACAGGCTGTTCACGGCGCCGCCCAACTGTTCCCCACGCCACCCCCGTGATCAACTGGCCCATATCAATCCTCCATCCGCGGAATAAGCCACGCCGAACCCGCGCCGCCACCGCCAGACCCAGGCGTCATCAATAGGCTTCCGATGTCCCACACTGACGGTGCAGTCGCGGCGAAGCTCGTCGGATTGTAGGTCAGCGAGAGTGATCCGGAATCCAAGCCGAGAATCTCAGCGTGATAGTTCTCATGATCTCCAGCAGCTTGCGGAGTCTGTGTTTTCGATCCCCATGCCGTCGAGTAGCGAGTCGTCCCATAGACGGTGTTCGTCGGGAAGTTGTGATACGTACCGGTGTCCGATCCGGCGCTGTCGGTCGCTGTCGTCGTGTTGACGTCGTTCAGCTTCAGCCAAACTGTCGGCGACAGGGCGGATAGCTGCGTGTCCCATGTTCCGTCGCTCTTGTGACTAAGCAGGGTCGTGAACTGCGCGCCGGTCAGTGTCGTGTTGAAAACTGCGAACGGCCCGATCACCGCATTCGGAATGAACCAGCTAAGATTCGTGAGGCTCTCCCAATCGCTGCTGATGCGGCCGCCGCCGATAGTCCAATAAAAACCAGAGAGCGTACTCGACCCACTGCCCGATGTGGTTGCTTGAGCCGTGCCGCTGTCGACGTAAATCTTGAGATTGCCGCCCGTCTGGTCCCACGTACACATCGCGATATGATAATTGCCGTCATTGTACGTGCTCGTCGAAATCGCAATGACGTCCGAGCCTGCCCAGCGCCCGCACTTGACGTGACCATCCGTACTCATCCACAACGTCGGAACCCATCCGCTCGCGCCGTTCGGAGACGAGGAGTTGGTGTTGTATAGGCCATTAAGGATGCCGCCGCTGGCGTAGCCGTTCGCAACTCGGAAGCCCTGAAGAATCGAAAAGTTATTGGTCAGCACGGTCGTCGAAACCGTGTTCGCCGTGCTGATGTAGGAAAGGAACGGCAACGTCGTGCAGCTTGAACCGCCGCACGATGCATTGTTCGCTGTGATCGCTGACGTATCCGGAGTAGTCGGCCCAGGCACCTGCAACACGCCGGCGCCGTTCACATACGGATAGGTCAACTGGCCCTGGTTGTTCATGGACTCGGCGTCGACGACGAGCGAACCAGCAGCCGTGGCGCTCGGCGTCGTATTTGTCATCGGGGGTGTGTTCCCGCCAGTATTGTGCGTGCCGGAGCAGGTCGCAGCATAGTTGCCGCACACATACTGGATATAAGCCTGCTGGCTTCCTCCGGTGACGTGCCACGTCCACGAGTCCGATGTCTCGGCACCCGTCACGTTGTGGCAATACATCCGAAGGCCGGAGATGTTGATTACCGGAGAGCCCCAGTTCGCTCCGGTATTGCTCAGCGAGTCGAAATCACCATACTGAGTAGTGACAAGCGCAGCGCAAGTATCACCGGCCGCAGGCAGCGTAGATGGCCAAGTAATGACGTCGGGCGAAGTCGGCGTGTACGGCTGCGCGTTTCCCGTCTGACATGAACCGCCTATGCTGCCGGCATTGCAATTAGGAACGACAAAAAGCGGGACGTTGGCCTTCGTCGTCGCGGGCTTGATGGCAAAGGTAAACCACTGGAGCGTCGTGCTGCCTGAGACACCCATCTGGGCTGCGGTCGAGGTTCCAGCTGCGTCTTGACCGTGCCACGAGATCTCGAAGCTGCTCTGATTGTCTTGCTCCGGAACGGACGGCTGAAACCAGCCATTCCATTTCGTGCTTACCGTGAACCCGCCGCTCGGAAGCGCGAACGGCAGGTCGTAAATGATCTCACCCTGTTTTGCAGTCGTGAGCGTCGGGCCGGTTACGGTCGTCGAGCCGGTCTCCTGTGCGAATGTTCCCGTATCGAAAGCGGGCGAGCCACCGTCCGCCTCGTTCGTAATGAAAGAGGCTATGTAGAGCGGGCGGTTTGTATCCTGCCCGAGCATGCAGTTCTGCGGGTCAGTGCCGTCACCCTTCGCATTCCAACTCCAGACATACGCGGTATAGCCCGCGCCGTTCGTATAGCTATGCTGCGGCGTGTTCGACGGGCAGTTACCGCCCTGCCAAGTAAACGTCGCTGCGCCCGTAGTGATAGGAACCACGACGACCGTGATATTCGCACCCGCAACGGGTTGCGGAGCCATACAGCCAGCCTGGCCGGACGAGTTGCCGTTCGTACCCATGAACGGAATCTGTCCGGGTACATCCGACCAGAAGTCCGCGCCCTCCGGCCAGCTGCCCGCGCCTGCGACGTTGCCGGGGTAGGCATCGGAGCAGAATCCGTGAAAATAGAGCGCAGTCGTCGTCGCGTGCGCTTGTGCGCTGTACAGGATAAGACCGAGAAGCAATCCAACGGTCGCGAGAAGTCGCTTCACCATTTCAAGCTCCCGAAATTTTCAAAACTCGCCACGTAGCCAAAAAAAACTTCAGCAACCGCCCGCGCGCGTATAGCCCTTCACAACGACCGACGGAATCGCTCCACCGGTAATCGCTGGAATGTTCCCAACCCAGTTAGTATTCGTCGCCGAGGACTGGAGAGGCGGCGAGAACTTGTACGAGAGATACCCACCGGCTGCGGTGTTCTCTACGATCTGAAAGGGTAACGTGAGAGTTCCGTCACTCAGTGTCGCGGTGCCTTGCTCGAGCGCAGCGGGAGCCTGCGTGGTGAACAAAATCTCAGTCACACAACTGTACTGCGACGACGCGCCGGTGAGGGTCGCGGAGGTCGAAGCAGCCGCAGCACCGGTGGCGTACGCAACGGCCTGGGTCGCCCCGTTCGGAATCAGGCCGGCCTGCACCGCCTTGATGGCGTGATTCGTCGTGTCCGTCGCATCGTTACCCGCGGAATCGTACGGCGTGACCTTCGAGCTGTGCGCCGTTGTGTTCGTCGCATCGCCGCCAGCAGAGTCCTGCAGCTTGACCGCGCTCGTCCCACCCGCAGAACAGCCCGACGTACAGTGAACGGCGAGGCCATTCGTACCGTCGACTGGCGCCTGCGCCCCCGAGGTCGGATCCTGGATGGCGACGCCGTTCGGAGTGGTGCCACCACTTGGAATCGGATTCGCACTGACGGCGAACGCATAGTCGCCGCCGTGAATTGCCGAAATTCCGAAAACTAGCGCGGCGAGTAAAATTTTTCCGAAGCCGACTTTATTGCGCACTCTCGTTCCCCTCGAGCAGTAATTTAGCCGAGTTGACCTGCCGCACCAGGCGCAGCAGGTCGTCTCGGGTGATGGCTACGTTATCCCCTCCATCATACCCGTGCTCGAGGACGTGACTAAGTCGCACGAACGGGTACGTCGCGACGCACAGCTCGGAGAGCGCCTTGCGTACGCGAATCTCGCGCCAGCTCTTCATCTACTTCTTCGCAGCCACTTCCGGATCGCCGACCACGCCCGGCATGGCGTTCTTGATCTCCTTACTCGCCGGCTTAGCGGCAGGAGCAGAAACAGCTGCAGCACTTTTAGGCTGCACCGCCGGAATTACGCACGCCTGCCGCGCACCGGTCTCGTCGTACAGCATCTCGGCCGAAAGGCATGAGCACCCTTCGTTGACCAGATACTGCAGGCAGCCCGCGACCGTCGCCTTCACGGCTGCGGTATCACCCTCAACCCTTATCCGAATCGTGTGTAAAGCCATCTTGTGCTCCTCCCTCGTTTATTTGATAAGTGCCCGCCGCCTTCTTGCAGCGCGGGCAGGTTCCCCTATTCCACCATTCGTCTGGATGGCCGCGGTACTTACACCCCTCGCATACGAACTTAAGTACGAGTGGATGGCACGAGCACGGCCACCGCACAAGTTCACGGCCTCTTCTCCGACCACACCCATTCACAAAACTTGTCGTAGTCCTTCACGAATGCTGGCAACTTCCAAAGTTGCCATCGCTTAGGTTTACGCGCCTCGAAGAACATATCCATGAGACAGTCGCGGCAGCGACAACGCCAGATGGCACAGACAAACGAGCGCGTCCCACCACAGATCCGTCCATTTACTACTCCAGTCATTAGTTACCCCCCGGCCAGTCCCTATTCGTCAGGTGCGTCTTCACTTCGTCGATATAGTTGACCGCGCCAGCGTCGTACCACCCACCGCTGTAGTGATTACCGACGCAGCCCCACAGAATGCGATCGAGGTCGCCATTAGCTATGTCCGCCGCATAGCCACAGGAAGTCGCAGCGCCATTCCTGCATTGGCTGGAGAAGTAGGTGGTCATGTGGCCGATCATGCACGAACGGATCTCGGCATACGTCAGCTCCAGCCCAAACGCGGTCGAGTTGATGGCATACGGGAACGCCGTCGGCTCGTAGTACAGTTTGTTTTGCGTCGGGCCCCACGACTGATAGCAGCAGCCTGGGCAGCTCACAGAAGCCCCGACCGTCGGTACCGTCGTGTCCCAGATCTGCAGGTTCGGGTAGTTAGGCTGCACGCACTGGCTTTGTGAAGTCCTCTTGTCGCCGGCGGCCGGCTGGCTCCAACTGTAGTTCTCCGTGGTCATCTCCGCGCGGACAATGTCTTCATCCATCCCGTACTTACACGCCACCCACCGCAGGATCATGTCGGTAGAGCCGAAGTAGTTGCCATCAACCATGGCATAGTCCGCCGGGATGCCTTCGCTATCTCCTTTGAAAGGCTGCGGATTGCTATGGAAGGCCAGCAGCTGATCTGCAGTCGGAATGACGGCCGCGCTGTTAAAAGGCGCGTTGCCCGGCATGACCTCGGGTATCGGATCGCCATTTACCTGCTGCGCGCAGTCATCTTCGGTCGGCAGGGTGGCGGTCAGCCCGAGTGTTCCGAAGTGCTGCACCGGGGTTGGCGTCGGACTCGGCGTCGGCGTAGGACTCGGCGTGGGCGGTGCAGGCGTTGGCGTCGGAGGAACCGGTGTCGGAGTCGGGGGTACGGGTGTGGGTGTAGGGGGCATAGGTGTAGGCGTCGGAGGCGCGAGCGTAGGCGTCGGAGGCGCGAGCGTGGGCGTCGGTGTGGGCGCCGCTTTGACGTACACGGTGACGACGTTCGCCCCGAGCTGCTGCGAGCCACCCCTGTTGTAAGAGCGGACCCCAACGCTGTGACTGCCGATCGTTACGGACGAGGTGTCCCAGATGAATTGCTGCGGGCTCGGGGTCGCGCAGAACTGGTTGGCGCCATCGACCTCCAGGCACTCGAACCAGCGCGCCGGGATATTGTCCAGAAACTTGATCGTGACCTGCGCGCCCTTAATGAAGCTCGAGCCGCTCGCCGGCGACGGGATAGAGACGCCCGTTGCCAGCGCCGGGCGCGAAAGTAAACAAACGAAACTTGCAATACTCAGTATGCGAGTAAAAAAATTCCTACTCATCCTCGAGATCCCCCTCACATTTTTCGCACAGATCCTTCATCACCTTTCCCATGATCTGGCGTTGGATGATTCCGCAAACCTTCGTCGACGCGTAGACAGGATCCTCCGTCGACTCCAAGCACGCTATGAGCACCGCCATCGCTACCTCGACGATGGCCTCCGTAACGGTCGTGCCGTCCGGCGACAGCTTGTCGAGGAGTAACTGCGCAACCTCGCGACTCAGCTCCTCGATGCCGGGTGAGTTCGGCTTTATCTTCCTTGGCATCGCGCTGCCAGGGTTTCGTAGTCGTCGACACACTGCGCGATTTCGTTACTGCGTTGCGTGAGCAGGCGCTGGGTGTCGTTCAAGACCTCTTTACAGGCGTGTAACTCGGTGGCTGGGTTGGGCGGTTGCTTGCCTTGGAGTGAACTCATGATGGTGCAGAACACCACCACTGTGGCCATCGCGACAGGAATCGTGAAGGGGTGCCGCTCAAACCAACGATAGATCACGCCGCTACCTCCGCTTCCACCACGAACATCGGGCACTTGCACGCTTCACACGACGCGCCACCAGGATGAGACCGGCGCGCGTGGCGACAACGCTCCGCTCCACACTCTTGCCCTTCTTCTGCCTCACGTCGTTGCTCCTCGTTCAACACGGGCGGTGGCGTCGGCTGGGACGGGAAGTCCTTGACCACGACCAGCTTCGGCTCAGGCTCGATCTCAACCGCCTTCGCAATCACCGCGGGCGTGCCGCTGCTCAGTACGCCGGCCTTGTTCAGCGCCTCGATCGTCGCCAGGAGAAACTCGGGGCGGTGCGACAGCTCTTCGTACGCGTCACGACGCCGCTGGATCTCTTCAGGGTTGTCCGGCTCAGAGAACTTCAGCTCCTGCGGAGCGCGGCCGAACGCGCGGTCGAGCAGTGTCTGGGCGGCGCCGAGCTGCACGCGATGGTTGCTCGAGTTCGTCATCAACCAGACCAGGCGCCGGACAGCGGCGACGGAGTACTTCCGCGCCAGCTCGCGCACACCTTTCGGCGTGAGGCCGCGCTTGAAGTTGATGCCGATGAGCGCCGGGTCGTCATCCTCGACGTCCTCGACTCCCGGGCCTTCGACCACCGCATGGTCTCCGCGCCCGGCTGGCGTGCGGTCGCCCGCATCGATAGCCTCCTCGGCCTGCGACAGGCGCCGGTCTTCGAGCAGCGATTGCTGGTAGCGGCGCGCCACTACCGCCTCGATGTCCCGCGCGCGTGTTCGAGAAGAACCTTCGCCGCTTCGATCCGTAGGGCCGTCGGATATCGGCGGTCTTCGATAATGTCGGACAGCTCCACGAGAGTCTTCTCAACGCGTTCGTCGAGCTTCGTCACTGGCTTCACATCCCGACATCAATTCACCCACGTCCTCGCCCAGGCCTCAGCCTGGAGGTAGATGAGAACCTGCTCCTTGTGCTCCAGCAGCAGCGGCAGTGCGGTTTCCGCTGCAAACGCGGAAGCCTCGCAAGTCGGGAGCAGCACGAGTTCACAGAACGGTGAGTAGGTTACGCCGCACCCCACACTGAGCAGCCGATCAACCATTGATTTAACAACGCCGCTTCCGAGCTGCTGAGGCAGTTCCATGAGAGCCAGTTTAGCCGAGTTTTCAAAACTTTCGAAGTTGCCAGACTGCAACGCACTGTGTTACTCAGACTTTTCAAACAAAATTTCGTGCGCGCTCAGCCGCCCCGCGCCGCGCCTGGGCAAACAAACTTTAGCCCCCATACCCTACCGCACAGCTGAGACCCGAGACCCGAGACCCACCGGCGGCCGCGCATGGTCGAATCATGGTCGAATCAAATATTTACAGGCCGAAAGCCTAGTAGATGCGCGGCATTCTCGGCTTGAGCGTATGCTTGCTAAGCATCCGCTCAGACGCTCGATCCGTGCACGATATGGGATAGCGAATTACCAGATCGGTTATCGGCAGAATTAGCTAATCAGATCAAGCACTATTCATGCACGATATGGTATAGCGCCAGGTATCCAGAAAACCTAATAGAATCAAGGGTTTTCTGAGCGGTTTTGTGTCAAGTCTTAATCGCGCGCAAATTGTGCCTCGCGATTTTTCCAACAAATAATCGTCGCGAATCCTAGATAAATCGGTTCCCAAAATACAACTATTGCACAACTCTTCCAGCCGCGTTATTGTACCTACAGACAGAACGAAACGGGAGACAAGGAACAATGCTCAGTCTAATACTCACAATCGCAATAGCTATAGGAATTGCGGCGCCGCTAATCGGAATTGTGGCGATGTCGCACCAATCAAACGTACGTATCTATCGCTAAAGAGGGCTTGAAATCATGACACGAAAAAAAGCGATCCACTTCTTGACAAAGCGTTATGAGGAACAATGCGACAAGTTTCCGCGCACGCGTAACATACCTCTCGCTCAGTACTTGAAGCGAAATGTTCCTACATTGCTCCGCAACCGCAACCACAAAGAAACGCACTAGACGGAAAAATTTTGTCTCGGAAGGGAGTTTTCAAAGTTATGAAAAGTAAGAAACCAAACGGCGCCGTGCTTTTCGAGAATGATCGAATCATCGTCATTGCTACGGGTCTCGCGCGCGGGAGTAAGAACGCGAAGACCGGCGCGATGATACAGACTTGGATTCTTTATCGCGGCGCGAACCCTGTGCAAGCAATCAAGACCGGCGCCGACATGCATATTTGTGGCGATTGTCCCTTGCGCGGAGACCACGGCAAAGAACGCGCGTGCTACGTGCGCGTAGGTAATGCGCCGCTAGCAGTTTGGCGCGCATACTTTCGCGGTAACTATCCGAAGCTTGAATTATCCCAGCTGGCGGATACGTTTCGCGGCCGCTTTGTGCGCTTCGGATCGTATGGCGAACCTACTCTGATCCCTTTACCGATCATTCGTGAGATCGCCAGCGTCGCGCGTGGCTGGATGTAGTAATCGAGGCGCCTAACGGCCGGCCATGCGAAACTTGTGAATCGCACAAGAAAGTCTGAATCATGGAGATCATTGGCAGCCTGGTAGCAATGGGTTTTCTATGTTGGGTTGCGCATCAACTGCACCGGGAGCACCGGTAGACGAGGTCTGAATCATGGCTCTAGAAGTAACTTATGCATTAGCTATGGCCGCCGCACAAGACGCGGCTAATCGATCCATGCACAAACACGGCCGTGATGCCTGGAACGAAGACGATTGGAACGAAGCCGTTAAAGTCTTCGACAAGCTGATGCCTGAATCAAGGAAAGGGGCCTGAATCATGGAAAGCATCAAACAGCAGATTATTAACTTCCTCGAAGGGCGCGGCTATCACTTCGATCCTGGGTATCGCGCGCACAAATACCGCAAGATGGTCTTCGGGCCGCGGCCGCTCGACTCTGAATCCGAGCGCGAGGCCTGGAACAAGACGAGCAACCCGATCACCGACTGGAAGGGGCGCGCGATCCTGCAGATCTACGTCGGCAACGCGGGCGCGTTCCGAGCCGGTAGCACGGTGGCTGAGTCGACCAGCATCACCGATGATTTACGCGCGATGCTGAAACTGCCCAACTATGGCGAGAGCAAAAGCTATTATAATCGCGACAAGCAGGCAGCGATCGTGCGCACACGCACGTATGAGAACTATAAAAACGCGCCTGGGCCGACGCTGCGGGCTCGAGCTGAATCCGCGCGGGAGCACTATCACAACGGGCGGCTCGATGATTTCACGCGTGACTACTGGCTCGACGTCGCGCACGTTGCCGAGTCGATTCTAAAAGGTCGCAACGCTTTCAACTGAATACTTGACAGAGTTGTGCAAATGTTGTACTGTCTCAATCTGCCGGCGGCGTCGTAAAGACGCACGCTGTGACGGCTCAGGGACCGGGGCCAAGCGGCATCCGGTGATAGGCAGCGCGGCTAGACCGTCGCGCGGACACAGCTGAAGCGTTAACGAACGCCTGAGCACGAGCAGCCTCTGTGTGGAATAGGACGCCACCGGCTCTGAATCGAGGTCTGGGCTATGAAAGAGTTGTCTGAACTTGGAAAGTTTTCGTTAATCCTGGCGGACCCGCCGTGGTCTTACAAAGACCTGGGCCACAGCCGGCGCATCGATCGCCAGTACTCAACCCTGAGCCTCTACAAGATTTGCAATTTACCGATCGCGCATGTTGCGGCCGACGACTGCGTGCTGTTCCTCTGGGCCACGGCGCCGCTGCTGCCCGACGCGCTCGAGGTCATGCGCATGTGGGGCTTCAAGTACAAGAGCAACATCGTGTGGGACAAGCTGCTGTTCGGCATGGGCCACTACGCGCGCATCCGCCACGAGCACCTATTGATCGGCGTGCGCGGCAAGCCCGGGACATCGGCGGTTCACAACCTGCCGAGCGTTATCAGCGCGCGCCGCGGCAAGCACAGTGTAAAGCCGGTCGAGGCCTACGAATACATTGAGGCTATGTACCCGCGCGCGTCGAAGCTCGAGCTATTCGCGCGCAACGCGCGGCCGGGGTGGTCGGTGTGGGGTAATGAGTCTGAATCCGGCCCGGCGCCAGTGAAAACGTACGACGAGGTGCGGTGCGCATGAACAAGAAAGGCCGGATGGTCGGGTCCAAGAACAAACCCCGAACCATCCTGCACGCCCCGACGCTTCGCATCGCGCGTATTGCTAACGCGGTGACTGAGTGGATGGTGGCTGATGTCGACTACGATAACGACCGGTACCTCGAGCTGACGCACGAGGCCCGGGAAGCGATGCGGGCGTTCCTGAATATCGTATGGCCGTCTTTACGGCGGCAGTCGAATTTCCGGCACCACCTGGACTACCGCGAAGAGTCGGACGCCGAGGCTTATGAGCGCCGGATGGAGAGGCATAATGGGGCGTTCTAGGGCGAGCCGGAAAAACCCAGCATTTCTGGGCATAGTTCTAAATGGATCCAAAAAGTCCAGCATTTGCAAGGGCCTTCTAGATCTAGCTGGTGAAATCCAAACATTCTTCTCTTATATATTTATTTTGGAAGGAAGGAAGAGAGAGAAGTACCAGACTCTCCAGCTAGATCTAGAACTATCACGCCAATGCTACACTTTTCCAATTAATTTAGAACTATGCCCAGAAATAAAGGCTTTTTTGGCGCCGGCTAAAATTGTCCGCACGCCCATTACTCTTTTCGCCGCCGTGCTCCTAGAAGTCGGCCTATTCCTTATAGTTTTTGCTTATTCGGCCCGTCGGCGAGTGCTGCTCGGGCCGCCGGTGACCTCCCCGGCCCAGCTAGATCTAGAACTCGGGTTGTCGTAAGCAAGGAGAATGCCAATGGGTGCGAGACGTAGGTGGCCGACCGCGAAGACGGTAGAGCAGTACAACACGCCGACTATCGACGTCTGCGCGCGCCGGTGGTGCACGACGTGTAGCTGCCATCACGACGGCCGCTGCATCCCGGGGGCGCGCGACCGGTGGGGTTGGTGCTACCAGCATGATACGTACCACGGACCATCGAGCATCCACGATACGCCGACCTGCTCCGAAAAATTTTACCCCGACACCGAGTAACTGAAATTTCAGAAGCTTCGGAGGGAGTAGAATCAATGGCCCAGAACCGAAAAGCCCCTCGAGAGATCTCTGAGCTGATGCGCGCGCACGGCTTCCACCTTCACCGCTCCGGCAGGCACTTCGTCTGGAAGGACGACGCCGGCGCTGTCGTCACCACGTCGACGTCACCGAGTGACTGCGCTCGAGCGCAGAAGAACGTCCTGGCTGACATTCACCGGGCCCAGAGGCGGGTGGCCGAGGCGTCGGTTCGGCAAGGAATCACCCAGTGACCGGGCGAGAGTTCCTGAAGGCTGTCGAGGCCCTGCCCCGCTTCGGCGTGGCGCCGAACCAGTATCCTGATCCCGAGAAGGTCAACGCGCTCGTCCGCCAGGGGCTCGAGGCAATCGCGAAGCACGGTGACTTGGTGTCGCGGCATCTGGCGCAAGCCATCATCGAAACTAAGACGAGGTACCCGCTGTGAGTATGAAAGTTATGACTGATGAATGGGTTGCGGAGTTGCGGCGGCTGGAAGCGGCGGCGACCAAGGGGCCGTGGCGCAAGCATGGCGATGGTTATTCGGTGATGGGCGACGGCGACATATCGGGCTATGCGATAGCCGATGATGTTGACGACCCCGCCGATGTTGCCCTCATCGTCGCCATGCGCAACGCCTTGCCGGAGTTGCTGGCGATGCTGGACGAATTACGCAAGAAGAATCGAGCAATCAATGCTGAGCACGTGCGCCAGGAGCTTAGCTGGAATGCAAAGCTCGCGAATGCCGAGGCTGCGTTGCGGGAGATACGTGTAGAAGTGCCTAGCGAACGGTATGGCCGTAATCATGCTGACATGGACGGCCTTGTAGTAAGGCTTAGAAAAATTGACGAGATTGCCCGCGTCGCGCTCGCTGAGAAGGAGAAAAGCTGAATGACCTTCGACGAGAATCAGATGGCCGCGATTGCGGCGGGGCTGTGGGAGCCGGGGCAGCCGTGCGTCAAAGCTAATTGCAGGCATCCCGGGTCTAAGCATCCGAGTGTAGGATGGGCCGCACGATGCGACCATGATATTCCCTGCCCCGACATGCGCTTGCCTGAAAACCTGTGGCGGGCGTTGGAGAATCGCAAACTCGGGTTCTACTGGAACGAACTTCATCGGGTGTGGGCAGTT
>Ga0070734_10003652_pt1 | contig 15726 bp, 14 predicted proteins | sample Coa_R1_8_FD_66444 | JGI IMG/M metagenome (GOLD analysis project Ga0070734, IMG submission 66444) | Surface soil microbial communities from Centralia Pennsylvania, which are recovering from an underground coalmine fire - Coalmine... | ecosystem: Environmental > Terrestrial > Soil > Unclassified ...
AAATCGCCTGTCCTCCGGGTGTCGTCGAGCACAGCCATCCCGACGTTACCGTCGCCCACGATCGCCGTGATCTTCGCCAGTGTTACATCGAGCCTTCCCGGCTCGGGTAGCTGCGGCGAGAACAGACCAAGTTGCACTTTGCTCGTCACACCCGGCTCGGCGTGAAGATGAACGCTCAAGATCGAAGCGCTCGGCGGGTGATTTTCGAATTCGAGTTGCAGCAGCTTGAGCCAGAGTTTCTTCTCGTTTGTCGGCACGCGTGGATTCACGGTGCGTTCGTGAGAACCGCCGCCATCCAGCCGAAGTGTGATCGTGACCGATGCCAGTGCAAGAACGCGCGAATGTGCCCGTACGGTTAGTTGCTCCATCATCGTCGAGAGACCGAAGAGAAGAGACTCCAAATCGTCGAGCGGCGAGTCCAGTTCCGCTTGTTCTTCCAGAACGAATGGAACGTCAATCGGCTGCATTAGGTACGGATGCCTGCCGTGTGCGAGTTCCAATAGTCGCTTTGCATCTTGCCCCAACCGAGCAATGAGAGACTTCTCTGGCAATGCCGCTACCGCAGCCACTGAGCGGATGCCCCAAGTAAGGAAGATTTCAGCCTGAGCTTCCGTGACATCGAGCACCATGACAGGCAATGGCCCAAGCGCCTTGGCCTCTTCTCCACGAGGTAATACGCGCAGCGGTACACCGCCACCGAGTCCTCGGGCCAAACACACCGCCGTATGAGCATTCGCGCTGATCGTGACCGAGGCCACAATGCCCACAGAACGAACTCGCTGTCGCATCTGCTTCGCCAGCATTAAGGGTGGCCCGAATAATCCTTCTGTCCCAGCCACGTCTGCCACACATACGAAGAGACCGTCCACGCTGCGATCTTCAATGCGGGGAGAAAACGCACCCGCGCATTCCAACAGAACCGCACGGACAGACGCTTCGGTCTTCAGCGACCGTTGCAGCACCATCACATTCTCGAAGGTTTCGACTTCGACCTTCGTCATGCCCCGCCGTAAGCCAAGAAGCCGGGCTCGCGTATTCAATGCACACACTGTCTCCGTTGGTGGCTCGCCTTCGAGCACGACACAGGGCTTGTCGTGAAGTTCGGGACGTAGACGCAACAACGCTTGCGCCGGAAGCTCTCGGACGTAGATGCAGGCGTACAGTTCCGATGGACGACTCATCGTGGCCCCACCCAACTTGCACGATGCGTCCAACAGGCTTCCCGCACACTTTGCGGAGGCTTTCGCATTGGTACAACATTGCTCGGCGTTTGCGCGAAGCGCTGACGCAAGACCTCGACGCGAGCACTTAGTCCCGCGAAGACCGTTCTCTCTTCCTGTGTATCCTCCAACGCCGATAAGCGCAGTTGGAGTTCAGAGCTGCTCTTCGCACAGGCATATTGCGAAAGCAAAAGGAGGCTCGCCTGTGTCTGCTCCGCTGCCACGCGATAGCGATGCCAAGCTGCGAGATCGATACGGGACACGACCTCGCTTGCGATTTCGCCAAAGTCGAGAACGATGGCGCTGAAGCCACCTGTCTGAATGAGTAAGTCTGCACTCTTCATGGCTTGCTCAACCACGTCGTACACACGCGCTCGTTTCGGCGTACGAACAGGAGCCAAGGCCGGCTGCATATTTGGCTCAAAGGTTTGCGGCGTCGGTCGAGGTTTCGAAATGGGTTCAGCGCAATGAGCCTTTACGGTCTCGTCACTCAGGAATCTGTCTACGGCCGCGGATAGACCCTTCACCTCGTTACGTGGATGCGTTCCGTGTCCGCCGCCATGCAGTCCCTTCAATATGGGTTTCGGCGTGAAGCATTCCGAGGGAAGGATAAACTTGCGCGTCTCCTGCTCGGTGACGTTCTCGATCACACCGCAGCGCACCCAAAGCAAGCGCCGCAGGTCAACGCCAACCGCCGCTGCCGCCGACGGATTGAAGGTGTTTGAAGCGTCGATCCACGCGCACACCTTCTCCGCCGCCGTGACCTGGGAAAGGAATGACAGCGCCACGGACATCCGGCCTGAGCATGACTCACCCACCAGCTCCGTCATCGCGCCCACCGGAAATCCACCTTGCACGAGATCGTCAAGCCCGGCTATCCCGGAGGACACCAGCGGACGCACGATACGCGCACGGGGCGTCAGTGCCGAGGGAAACTTGTTCGCGAGAGCGGATTCGACCTGAACCCGGATTGTGGCGTTGGAGGGCATAATCGTCTTCGCCTTATATTCGCCTATTCGGGAGGTAGCGAGTCAAGCGCGATTTGCACCGAGAGTTGTGCTCCTCCCTGTAGTGCGTTGATGCAACAGGGGTTATCGATCAGAAATATGTAAATCGCTTCCCGAAACCTATAATGGTGCGCTATGTGTTACTCCGCCCGAGTCCGCCAAAATCTCAGGCACCTCTCTCGCAAATACGAGGCCGAGGTTGATTACGAGGCATTTGAGGAGCTGTACCGCCGTCGCGCCGAGGGCGAAGACATCAAGATGTCCCGCGACCTCCAACGGAACTTCCAGAATCCGGAAACGGAGATCGAGCGTCGTACCGCCGGGTACATCGCGCAGTATCTTCAAACCAAGCGCAGTGAATGGGAACAGGCTGTCTTCGCGCAGAAGCGGCGCGTGACAGAGGCCGAAGAATCGCTCGCGAAACGCGAAACCAAGAAGGCCCGCGAAGACATCCGCATCGGCACCAAGAAGGCGCAGGAGTTTCTGGATCGTCTTGCCGATCTACGTCGAACAGAACCCAACAACGAAGATGCGCGCATCTTTCCACTCAGCTACGCACCTGTGTTGATCTACGAGCAAGACCATAGGATCATCAAGCCGATGCGTTACACCTGCCGACTGTCCGGCAAGCCTGAAAACGTGGAGAAGCGATTCCCAGGTATCTACAACGCGCGTCGCGACAGCCTCGATGATTATTGGCGAACCGTGTATGGGCACAAGCACGCTGTAATCGTCATCAGCGGATTCTATGAAAATGTGCCGAAACATCTGTATGAGCATCGCGAACTTGCTCACGGCGAAAGGGAGACGAGTCTAGTTTTAGAGTTCGACCCGAAGCCTGCGCGCGATATGCTGGTCGCTTGTCTATGGGATCACTGGACCAAACCTGGTGAGTCAAGCCTCGATTCGTTTGCAGCCGTCACGGATGAACCAACGCCCGAAGTTGCTGCGACCGGTCACCAGAGAACAATCATCACGATTCAGCAACAGTATCTTTCCGAGTGGTTGTTACCGCGGGGTGTCAGCAAAGAGCGACTTGACCATATCCTGTCAGACAAAGAATTGCCGTACTACGTTCATCAAATCGCCGCCTAAACCTAAGCCCGTATATGCTGCCAAAAAATCGCATGGAACTCGCATTTTCCATTCTCCGTGATGTCTATAAGCTCACGGAAAATGAGATCGCAGAACTCGATCCAGCTACGCTTGCCCAGCGCCTGCAAGGTATCCACAACGGGTGGAATGCCGAGCATGAGTTCGGAGCAATCGCATCGTGGCTCGGCCACTGCAAACTGGTCACCCATCCAGACGAGGTCTACTCCTCTAACGGATCGCTTCGAGTGCCTGACTTTCTCATCGTTTCTCAGGTGAAAGACCGTGAGGTGCCGTTTTTGGTTGAGGTTAAAACGACCGAAGATGATCGTTTGGTGTGGAGCGCAAAGTATCGCGACTCCCTAAAGAAGTTCGCCGATATGCTCGGAATGCCTGTACTCGTTGCTTGGAAAAGATATGGCCTCTGGAGCTTGTGTGACTTGAGCGAATTTCATCTTGCGGAAACCGCCTACCATCTGACATGGGAGGCGGCGATGAAGAACAACTTGATGACGGCACTCTGCGGGAATGTCTTCATAACCGTGAATGAGGGCTTCCGATTCGAGCTGACATACGAACTACTCGACGAGGCGGCAGGCAGCGCCGATCTTCTACCAGAGGGCCAGTACGCCGCTCAGATCGTCGAAGCTGGCCTGTTTACACCCAAAGGGAAAATTTCGGGCCAGCTCTCTTCTGAGCTGTTTCCCCTGTTCCTCACGAAAGCTGCCGAGCCGATTACACGCCGCGAGGGAAAGCTTCTCCATCACATCTTTCCGGTCGAGGCGGAAGGGATGTTTAATCTCAGCGATCTTCTCTTCACACACCTCACGTGGAATAAGGAAGAACCGAGTGACCTGAATTGGATCGTTGAGATTCGCAAGGGGCTGCCTGCCAACGAACGCGATCTACATACGGTACTCAGAGAAGCGATTGATGTACAGGCTGTGCGCTACGTCCTCTCTCAACAACCCGAACGGATACCGCCATTCCTGAGTGGACTCCTATAAGAGTGTCTTATGCGAAACGCCCAACGAGTGACTGCGGCGTTCCAAACGCAGTGCGAAATGTCCGGTAATATACTCACGCCATGCCGACACCCTGCATCTTTTGCGATAACAATTCCGGAAGCCGCGAACACTTCTGGCCGAATTGGATTCACAGGCGCCACGATTTCGGTCCGATCAAGATGGAGCGAAATGGGCAAGAGCTTGTTGTGATTCCTGATCCTGAGCTGAAGGTGAAAACTGTCTGTGGGGTTTGCAACAACGGGTGGATGAGTTCACTTGAGGCTGAGACAATTCCCGTGCTCGGCGAAATGGTCGAGGGGCATACCGTAGACCTATCCGAGGATCAACAAGCGTTGATTGCTGCATGGTCGGTCAAAACCGCGATGATGAGCGACTCCATGAAAGGCCGCAATGCCCCAAACCTCTTTTACACGCGAGAAGAGTGCAGCAATCTGCGCATTTGCAGATCCATTCCTGCAAATACTCTCGTATGGATTGGAAGAATTGATGGAATGCACCTTGCCAATGTCGGAACGGATTTCACTCTCAACGATCAGGTAGGCAGCCGTCTGGCATCTTGCATTGCAACAACAATCGTCGCGGGCCATTTCGTAACGCAGGTTGTTGCGGTACATCACGACCAACCTGGAGCACAACTTGAGGCGATTCCATGCAAGTGGGGTAACTGGAATCAAAATCTGGAACAGATTTGGCGGATCCAAAAGCCCGTCGTCACATGGCCGCCACCATTGAGCTTCACCAATGGCGGCCAGGATGCCATCGCATACCTTTTTGATCGGTGGAGGGTAGGCACCAAGACTGACATCATTCCAAATCACGGTTCCACGATGGCTTCGGTGCTCCCTCGTTGGGACTAAGGACTCACGTGGTGGATTCTGAAGAGTCGATCGAAAAAATCCGCGACAGTAGAAGCTCCTGCAGGCGAGTTCAACTCGGCTGCTCCAAACCGATAAACGTCATAGCCAGCGAGTCGAAGGTCACGGTCAGCGCAAGCCATACCCGCATATTTCATGGGATTTGCGATCCCATCTTCGTTGGCATAGTGGTGAGCACCGTCAACTTCGATGACGACTCGAATCCCATTTGGAAGCAACATCAGAAAATCCATGCGAAACCGGAGCAACGCTTGCTTGCCTCGTTCGCGGACTGTCTTCGGGTCCCAATGCAACCACACTTCAGGCAACAAAGCGGGAAGACGAGGAACTGACTGCTTGAAGTGTTTGAAGTAGGACGTGAACAGGAGCCGTTGCGGAGGAGAGTTGTCCGGAAGACAGCCGATGAGGCGACGGTAAAGAGATTCTTTTGCCTTTTCATCATCAAGTCCATTCAGTTCAGCCCACCAACCTTGAAGGTCTCTCCACGTCAGGCCCTCCGGCCCTATCGGTCGGTCATATACGAGAACGTCATCAAGCCCGTTCAACACTTCGATGTCGTTGTTAATTGCATCGCTGAATCGCAAGTCAGGCTTCACGCTGGAAGCGAAGATCAGATTCTTCGGAGTAGTTCGAACTCCTCTTCCGGTGGGGACAGCTCCGAATACTGGATAGCCTCCAGAGGTGCTAACCTCCTGTAGTTCGATCTGACATGCCGTGAGTACTTCATTGAGAGTCGCTGCGAAGCTTCTCTGTTCCTTTATCTCGGGCCGAACCTCGGAGGAGCAAAGACCTTCGAGTAAAAGCAGGAAGCGTCGATCAGAGCAGGAGTAAGCTCCGAGGTTTTCGAAAAGATCGTCGGCATTCCAATCGTCATTCTTTACGACCCATTGCTCGATCTTCCATCTCAAATTGTGAGGACGGGTGACAAAAAAATCGAGAGGATCTTCAAGAACGAAAAGGCTTTCTAGCAACGCCAGAAATCCTTGGGCGCGGAGATAAATTGGCTGATCCTCGATTACATTCGCCACCTCCCGTCGAAAGCGAATCGGAATCTCCGGGCCGGGATTGAACGCCCAAATCAGTTCCTGTACTTCGTTTCGAGTTTCTGCGTTCGGCGGAAAGTTAGAAAGATATCTATTAGAGATGCTGACAAGATCCGAATCCGGCACGGCGTCGAAAGCGGCGTACATCCGATCCCTCTTGGAGGGCCCTCCCTCGGGAGCAGGGAGACCGAGTTGGGCGCAAAGATCGGGAAGACGGTCATGCGTCGCGAGGTCCTTCATCCCCCCGATCAATCCTCGTAATTTGCTTCGAAGAGATGAGTGATCCATCATCGCAAGCAGTTAGCGTCGGCCTTCATGTTTCTCAACGCTATTTTCCTTTCCGCTTCCAGTATTCGTACTCGATAGCGAGGGAGCAGGAATGGACGGCAAGGAGATACCATTCCTTGAGATCTCCAATCACACGTTCCATCTCTTGTCGCCGCTCCGTTTCGAGCGCCTTCGTTGACTCGTTCCAGTTCTTTGATTCTTCGACGATGTTTCTGATAGTCCGTGGCTGAGAGGGTGTCTGAGCAGACGCTTCTTTTTGGTGCTTCAGAGATATGAGCGCATTCCTGCCTTGGCGTGATGCCACCTCGTGCACTATCGTGTTCCGCGCATTGCGCCGTTGCTCTAATCGCTTGGCATCGCTTCGCAGACCATCCGCTGCTTGCTTTGTGTTCGGTGTTTCGTTCGGTTCTGGCACTTTGAACGGTTTCATAAAACCGTTTCGTCTCCCCGTCGCTTCGTACTCCTCCGGTGTCATCCCGAAACGTGCCATGACGTAATACTCTCGCACCCGATCAGCCGCGATATTCAGCCAGATTGCAGCACCGCCAGCGTGCTCCCAGAATGGCTCGACATCGAGTATGTTGTCCGGCTTCCTGTGTTTAAAGCTATAGAGAACCATGCCAATCGCGTTCCTTGCCAAATCCATCGTGCCGAGGAAATCTTCCGCCGCCTTGTAGTAGGTCTCTTCTTGTTTTGTGGGCGTATGCGGCGGCGACGTTCGATTCCAGAAGAACCAGTCAGGTTCAAATGGTGCATCGGTGCTCCACATCGCAAGTCCGATGTAGTCGTCAGACGGGGTATCTTCTCCGGCCCAGGCGTATCCAAGGACAGAATGAATTCCTGCGGCATTGAGAAGTTCTGCCGCTTCTTCAGACAACTTGACGAGCAGATTTTCTGATTCCGGTTTTTGCTGGCTCATGACTCAATTTCCGGCAGCGGTTCGGCTTAAATATGTTGCAAGCGTTGCGGCTACTCCAACCACAAGCTCCACCTCTTTGTAGGTGGGTTCTCCGCCTTCGAGAATGTGCCGGCCACGATTGCTCGCAAAACCCCAGAGTTTAGGAATTGCCTCATTGAGTGGTGGACGAAACAGATCCTGTCGGGTCTTCGCTACATCGTCGAGAGTGGCTTTGCCAGTCATCCCTGCGACGCTTTTCGCAGCGCACTCTAATGCGGCCATGCCGTGTTGCACGGCGCCGGTCAGGTCGGGCACAGGTCTTCGCGAAAGGTCTTGGATCGCTTTATGAAGTTCATCCGAAGAAGTTTGCATGCCTGCGGATTGAAGTGCGGGTGAAGCTTGGCGAATGACAACCTCAAATGCTTCGGTGCCACGCGAAAGAATTTGTCCGTTCTCCATCTTCCATCCGATCCCGTTCTCCTCAAATACCGCATTGAGGTCGTCCACGAATTCGGATGTCGAGAAAGGCGAAGAACTCGCCATAAGGCGATTCTGATGTGCCAAAAGATTGCGATATACCGCTTCGGCGAGATCGTAGACCCGAAACCAATCACAATTCTCTAAATACCAGACCACTTCGCCCCACACGTTTTCGGGACTCCAGTTTCCTCTGTCCGGAAGGCGGTTGAGTGTTGAGCATACCAACTGCCTCGCTTTATCAGCATCGAGGTAGCGACGTAAAGTAGCGAGGATGTAGCCGCGGAAGACTTCTGGAGCATCTTCGCGAATCGTGATCTCTTGAGCCGGACTTCGATACCCGTGTCGTCTTGAGAAGGAATCCATCGTGGTCACCGTAATCACCCATGATATTGCAGTCTTATCTCCTAGTTGATTCATATCATGCTCCTTCGAGAAGAGCTGCACTCCTGTCCGACTGCAGGAGCCCCTAGGCCTGTATTGCGCCGTAGATGAAACGTGAAGATGAATAGACAGCATGGTGGCATTGGTAGATCACATGCTGGTTGTACCGTTTTAGCGCCTCCAAGTCGTTCACATAAGGAATCACCGTTACATTTTTCGCCTGTTTCTTGAATAGCTCTAACACATCGGGTCGCGGCGTATATGGCAGCGCGAGTTCGTCCACAGATGCAAACATGTAATAGATGAATGAGGTTGCGGTCAGGTTGAAGCCAAATGCCGCGTGTGGGTGTGGCAGCGGAGTACAGTGGCCGCGATCAGATAAGAGGCAACGCTTGTCAGAATGCTCTCCGGTATATCGATAAACACAAACCATCGGGAGTCCGGACGGCGCTTCGAAAATACCTTTGACGAGGCTTTCCATCATGTTAGGTTCCGTGGGTGCGGGACGCAAGAACATCATGAATAATGCTGCGAGCCACATTCTGTATTGCTCGGGACTAATTCCAAGCTGCGAGCAGAGATACGCCTGCTGTGGCTTTATTCCTGTGAGGACGGCGTTGTATTCAGCCAATACTGCCGGATCAGTGGGATGGAAATTGAGGACGCTTCCGATGTTGTTCAGAATTTTCGTGATCGAATACGGGTTCCGAAGGAAATTCATAAACTTCGAGATGAAAATCTGAAGCAGTTCTTCGTTGATGTCCCCTGAACCTTCGTCCAGCTTTCGCAGAAATGAGAGAGTGTTTCCTTCCATATCTGCTTCGTATTGTTGGAACCTTGACTCGAAATTAAACCGTGTCTTGTCCTCGAGCACGTCGAAGCTGAACAGATCCCGCAGAACAAGGGTTTTCGCAATGAGGGTTCCTTGCGAAGAGTCGAGGGTCAATGCATGCGTCTCTCGGTCCGCGAGAGAAAAGGAATAGATGCGGCGATTCGCAAGGCTGGCGTTGGGATTCAATGCGTTGAGTCGCTGCTCGACTTGCGAAATGTAGTGCTGGTTCGCAGTCTCATTTGGAAGGTTCATTGATGGTCCTCAGAGACTGAAACGTGGTCGGTGGGCCTCACTAGCATGAACATAGGTTTCTCCGAATTCTGAGAGTCGGAACCATCGAGGCGAAAATTTCCTAACCCGATCCCCGCAAGCCGATAGAGCTGTTCGGCGGGCAGCTCGACGCGGTCCAGGAGACGGACTGCGATCTCCACGAACGTGTCGTAGTCGAGGATCGGTTGGCTCGGTGTCGAGCTCCGTGTGAGGGAGTTGAATTCCTTCGTCTTTAACTTCAATACGACCGTTCTGGCCTGCCGCGCGTTGTCGTTGGAGACTTTCCATACTTTCTCTGCGAGGTGGCGAATATGCGTCTCGCAATCAGCAAGCGGGATGTCATTCGGGAACGTGTCTTCCGCAGAAATCTGTTTCCGCACGCGATTGGAGACAACCGGATTGTGGTCGATGCCTCGGGCCAGTTCGTACAGGCGTTGTGCGTAGCTGCCGAACGCTCGCTCCAACTCCTCCAGCTTCATGGCGTGAATGTCGCTGACGAGCCTGATGCCGGCATGCCTCATGCGGGCCTCTGTCACTTTGCCAACCCCCGGAATACGGCCCACAGGCAGTGTGAACAGAAAGGCTTGCACTTCATGGGGTTGGACGACGAACTGGCCGTTCGGCTTGCGCCAGTCGGACGCAATCTTGGCTAGAAACTTGTTTGGCGCTATGCCCGCTGATGCCGTGAGATTGAGCTCCTGAGCGATTTGCTGCCGTATCGTTTTTGCAACGAGTGTTGCTGTGGGAAGCCCGGTCTTGTTTTGGGTTACGTCGAGGTATGCCTCGTCAAGCGACAGCGGCTCGATCGAGTCTGTGTGCCTCTCGCATATCTCCCGGACAGCTTGCGAGACGGCCTTGTAGCGCACGAAGTCTGGAGGGAGAAAGACCGCCTCCGGGCAAAGCCGTTCGGCAGTCATGGCGGGCATCGCGGAACGGACACCAAAGCGGCGTGCTTCGTAGGACGCGGCACAGACGACCGAGCGTTTTCCTTTCCACGCCACCACCACCGGACGACCGAGCAGACTTGGATCATCCCTTTGTTCTACCGAGGCGTAGAAAGCGTCCATGTCAACGTGGACGATCTTCCTCTGACCGAGTGCGAGCACTTCGGGAGGATGTTCAGGCATGACAATGTCCACAGGTTGCGCGGTGCAGGGTAAGGGCATCCCATTCTGCAATTCCGACGAACGCGCTGGTATTTCCATCGACCAGGTCAGCCGCTGTCACGAATTCAAAGTCTTCTGGCCGTTGCGCTGCAAAAGCGAGCAACAGGGATTTCCCGTCCGGACACAAGGTCAGTCGGGACCGGTGGAGCAATTCTTCGAGATTCGATGAGATCTTTGCTTGTCGCATCGGGCGGAGCGCTCGATGCCCATTCTCTCATGTTCGCCGTCTATTCGCCTACGGCAAAGCTTCGAACAGATCGCGGCTTTTGACCGAGAGAGCTTTGGCAAGTTTCACAATGTTGTCGAGGGCAATGTTCCGTTCGCCACGTTCTACGCTTCCGACGTAGTTCCGGTGCAGTCCCGCCCGTTCTGCTGGTATTCCTGCGAATAGCCGCGCTCCTCCCGTAAACCTCGTACGGTTTTCCCGAAGAGCTTCAAATTGGAGGAGCCAGGCACATATCCATGCTTCGTCCCTGACCACTATGAGTCTACACACTATGAGTGTGATATGGTCGCATAACCAAACTAGGAACGGCGGGCCAATGGTTGTCGGTCGTTCCGGCTCTATGAGAAGGGGCCCTATGGTCCTGAAGTGTCCGTCACCTTTGAGGACGAGACGACCTTTAACGTCACACTTCAACCCGCCTTTACGCTGACTGGAAATCTCACCCGCGAAGCGGATGGAGAATCCCGGGTGTTGGTCAGCTACGAAGCCACAGTGCAAGGCCCGTAGTTCTTAAGCCATTTCACAAAGGGAGGGGAAGACCTCCTCGTCTTTCCACAATGCTGTGGCCTCAGCTACCGCTTCCCCGCGGGCCGTTCCCTCCCGCAACCCCCTGCCTTTCGGTGCATTGACTCCACGCATAAAATTGACACACGGAGGAAGTTCGGAGAGGCCCCTACGCAAGATCAGACGTCGGTTCCCTCCATGCGTGCGTTGGCACCATTTGAAGCTCTTGTCCTCGCCGGTGGGTGCTTGTCCCTCGTTGTCCTCGGTGTTCTGCTTCTAGGAGTGACGGCACGCCTTCGTATCCAAAAGGCAACATCGACCAAACCAATCTGAATGGTGGTACTTCCTTATTCTGCTGCCTTGGATGCCTGGGTCGCGGTTATCTCCTCCACTGAAACCAGGCGCAGGACGGGTTCCTTCTTGAGCCAATCCTTTGTCTCGACCCCTTCCACGTCTTGGGACGTGATAAATAGTGTGAGGTTTCGGGTTTCGGGTCGTTTCGCGCTCTCGTAGACGAGCCCGCGCACCGCAGTATTTTTCCCATCCGTAAGCCGGTGTCGAACGAACTCGGAGACCACTTGAGTAGGGGTGTACTCAATATGAATTTCAGCGTCGGGCTCGAACGGGCGTGAAACCTCTTGCGTGAAGTGGCGCAGAAAGAGCAGCGAATCGCGTGGCCCCGGCTCGAAGATGCTGGGGATGCGCGGCAAATCGGTCAAATCCACGATGGCTAGATCGGAGAGGATCTCGAACTCTGCGACGGTTAGATGGTCATGGGTACCGGTCGCCTCAGCCGACGCCGTCTCCTTGTCATATGCTCCATAGAAGACCACGATGCCAGGGGCATTCATGCGTCCGGCTGTCTTGGCAAACTCCACTGGCGGCGGGCCAAGCTCTTTCGCCTGTATGTAGCCCGCCCCTTCTTCATGTCCGCGTGCGCGAAAGATACGTGTGCCTGCGGGAATCGTGCGAATGAGACCACACTCCCGAATCGCCTCTCCGAGTTGCTCCAGCATCTCTTCGGGGCGGACGAAGTAGGGTTCGCCCCGATCCTCGTCGTCTTCGACCGGCTTCGGAAAGAAGAGGAATCGTGTCGCGTGCTTCACCGTTTCCGCGAACCTGTCCCAACCGAACTGCATGCCTTCGCTGGGATTGAGAATCTGCCAGTCGCGGTCGCAGTAGGCGACATCGTCCTTCATGTGCGCATAGACCCAGTCGAGCGTCTCGGACGGGGCGATGTCCGGATATTCAGAATAGATAAGGTCATACATTGAGTAGGTGTGCACCATGAAACCGCCCTCTCGGCTGTTCCACGGGGCCGTATCGTTGGCATCTTCGTAATGGTTTCCGATCTTCTGCACGAGGAACTGGAATACGTCGTCAGCGGGCGCAGCGATCTCGCAATCGCTACTTTGTCCGCAGACTGAACATTCGGTTGCTTCCAAGTGGTCTTGGATAAAGGCCTTGATGCCGGGATCATCGAAACAATCCGCACACACAGTGTCGGACGAAGTTTCATACACTCGCGCCTGTTCTTCTTCCCACATGCGTTTGGCAAGTCCCATAGTTCTCCTCCAACCACTCCTATTTTCGCCCAGCCAGCTTGAAAGGGAGGAGACTCCTCCCTGGCTTCGGTCTGAAGTCCTCCGCCACCCACCTTAGCGGCCTGTTCCTGCCGCAACGCGACCCTGGTCTTCTGTGTGCTGACGCACACGATAAGGAAGCCAAGCCTCGCTAAGGGGTGAGTGTACCGGGACATGCGTTACGCTGTGGACCTGAGACATCCGTTACAAGCCCCTTGCGGTGCTGGCAGTTCCAATTGGGTGCTGCTTTTGCAAACTGTTTTGAAATATCGATCCCGTCGCCGAGGCGGTGGGAATGTGGTAATCCCAAAGGGATTTCCAAAGAGTGTGGGAAGGGTGGGAAGCCGGCTTCACGGCTTTCCATGCTTTCCACACTCTGTCATTTCCACGGCCTGCTTTTCGCGCGGCAAATGCAGGATAAACCGATATGCCGCCGATCAGTGCAATGTGGGCACTCGCCACGATCTGTTTATGGGTACTCACGCTTGTCAATGAGTGCATTGGCTATCTGTCGTCAGCTAAGAAGAGGAATCAACCAACTTCATTCCGCAAAACAAATCTTCCACGGAATCGCTTGCAGATTCGCCAAGAGCTGCAAAGTCTCTCCGCGCTATACTCGGGTACGTTGGACCTAACCCACGAAAGGTGCAATGTCTATGCAGAACATTCGCTTCGGCCGACCTTCATTTGACTGCGTCGTTGCCTTCGCTCTCGTAATGGCCGCTGCCACCATCAATCAGGCACAAGCGAAAGCCCAGACGACCATCACCCCGGTTGAGGCCCGCGCTATCGCCAAGGAAGCTTATGTCTACGGCTTCCCACTCGTGGACAACTATCGCGTCGAGTACGCCTATTTCGTTGACCACGATAGCCCCGAATTCAAAGCGCCATGGAATCAGATCACAAACATCCCACGGGTCTTTACGCCAGCCGACACGGCCGTTCAGACGCCAAATTCGGACACGCCCTATTCCTGGCTCGGCCTGGATTTGCGCGCCGAACCCATCGTGCTCACCCTGCCGCCCATGGATAGAAAAGACCGCTACTTCAGCGTTCAGTTCACCGATGCTTACACTTTCAATTTTGCCTATCTGGGCACCCGAACCACAGGCAACGACGGCGGCACTTTCCTCGTCGTCGGACCGAGTTGGAAAGGCGAGACGCCCAGGGGAGTGGAAAAGGTGATTCGCTCTGAGACAGAATTTATTGTTGTCGTGTATCGCACTCAATTGTTCAATCCCGGCGATCTCGACAACGTGAAGAAAATCCAAGCGGGATACAAAGTCCAAACGCTATCAGCGTTCCTAAACCTGCCAACACCCAGACCCGCGCCGGCCATCGGTTTCATCAAGCCGCTCACAGTCGAGACACAGAAAACCTCGCTCGAGTTCTTCAGCATCCTGAACTTCGTTCTACAGTTCTGCCCGACCGACCCCTCGGAGTCAGAACTCATGACGCGCTTTGCCAAGATCGGCGTTGGCGCGGGAAAGACCTTTGATCCGGGCACGCTCACCCCCGAAATGACAACGGCAATTGAGCAGGGCCGTGCCGACGCATACGCTGCCTTCGCCGAAGGTGTGAAACAAATGAGCGCCGGGACCGTAACGTCGGGCGATCTCTTCGGGACACGCGAAACGATGAAGAATAATTATCTGTATCGCTGGCTCGGGACCATTGGCATTTACGGGAACTCGAAGCAGGAGGCGATGTATCCGATCTACTACGTGGATTCCGAAGGGCACAAGTTGAGCGGGGCCAACCGGTACACTTTGCGCTTTGCGCCAGGTCAGATGCCTCCCGTGAACGCGTTTTGGTCGCTAACGCTGTATGGACTACCGGAGAGCCTGCTTGTCGCCAACCCCATCAATCGTTACCTCATTAACTCGCCGATGCTGCCACAACTTAAACATGATGCCGATGGTGGTTTGACGCTGTTGATCCAAAACGACTCTCCCGGCAAAGAGAAGGAATCCAACTGGTTGCCCGCGCCCAAAGGGCCCTTCGCTATGTATATGCGCCTCTACTGGCCGAAAGAGGAGGCGTTGGATGGCAAGTGGACCGCGCCGCGGGTGCGAATGGTCGAATGAATGTACCAGGCTGCATTCGATGTTCGCAGTGAAGCCCTGACGCTTGGGCCCACCGCTCGAAGGCGCCCTTCGTCAGGTTTTCTTACCTAGAGAGATCTACCAGCTATGAGGAGATCAACCATGAGACCGGCACGATACCTGATTGTCACGACACTTGCCGTGACACTGGGCTTAGGCATCACCTACGCGCAGACCACGCCGACGATGAAAATGACGACGCCGATACCGCCGTCTATCACGACGCCTGACTCCGTGGACACGCGCATCGGCACCCTGAAGTTTTTCGACGGATTCCCGGACGACTCCACAGTTCAGAAGGTGTATGACAACCTCGACTTCATGCGCGGGGTAGAGGCGTTTATGAGCGGGATGCCGGGGACGTCGCTGGTCGGCATGCGCACAGGTTTTGAAAAGCTGGGCGCTGTCAATAGCACCATTTTGATCTTCGAGAACCTTCTGGACTCGAAATCGCTTTTTCTGACTGGGAACACCGACTCCGTCTATTTCAGCACCTGGCTCAATTTGAAGGATGGCCCCTTGGTGATTGAAGCGCCTCCCAAGGTACTTGCGTTCCTCGACGACTCTTGGTTCCAGTACGTCACCGATATCGGCAACACCGGTCCGGACAAAGGTCAAGGTGGGAAGTATCTTGTGCTTCCGCCGGGCTACAAAGGCGAAGTGCCGAAGGGTTACTTTGTCGCCCGCTCGCGCACGTATAACCTCTGGCTCATGGGCCGGGGGTTCAA
>Ga0070734_10003654_pt1 | contig 15716 bp, 2 predicted proteins | sample Coa_R1_8_FD_66444 | JGI IMG/M metagenome (GOLD analysis project Ga0070734, IMG submission 66444) | Surface soil microbial communities from Centralia Pennsylvania, which are recovering from an underground coalmine fire - Coalmine... | ecosystem: Environmental > Terrestrial > Soil > Unclassified ...
CAAATCCCGATCCAATTCTCCTTTCAGACGCAGCGCCACCGGAACGTTGTATTCCGTGCTCGCCCCTCCCTCCAGCCGATCTACAAACCACAACCGCTCCTGCCCATACGACATCGGCAATCGCTCCGGCCTCAATGGCTTCCGCAACGATGTTCCGCGCTTTGGCAACAATTCAATCCAAGACGCAATCTTTGCAATGGTCCTCAGGCTAAAAAGCTGAAAGTGAGGAAAGTCGACTCCAAATTCAGCTTGCAGCCGACTTGCTAGTTGGCTTCCTAAAATGGAATCTCCTCCGGCGTCGAAGAAGTCTTCGTGAAGACCAGGGTTCTCCATTCCCAAAATTTCCCGCCAGATAGCAATAAGACGCACCTCCATGCTGCTGGGAGCGGCATGAGACTCGACAACTCTGGGTTTGGGAACCTCAAGGGCATGAAGTTTTTCGGCTAATCCAATACGCTGCAACTTGCCGGTGGGCCCCTTGGGAATCTCCGCGGTGAAAACGATTTTGCGCGGAACCTTGAAATCCGTTAGTTTGCCGGCGACCAGGCTTTTTAGTTCGAGATCCAAGCCCTCTGTGGGAAGCCAGGATTCCCTCAACACAATGGCTGCCCCAACCTCTTCTCCAAGATGAGAATCGGGCATTGCAAAAGCTATCGCCTGAGCAACAGCAGGGTGCTCCAGCAACGCCTCATCAATTTCTCGCGGGGTAATTTTTTCGCCGCCTCGATTGATAATCTCCTTGCTGCGGCCCATGAGGAATAGATAGCCGTCGGCATCAAGCCTGCCCAAATCGCCGGTGTAAAGCCAATCTCCAGTGAAAGCCTTCGCATTTACGTCGGGATCGCCCAGATATGCCTTGATTACGTTTGGGCCACGGATAATGACATCACCCATCTCTCCAGAAGCGACAGGCTTTCCACGGTCATCTACCACGGCAATTTCGCAGCCTGCGGCAATGCCCACTGATCCAGGCTTGCGTTCCGAGGGCGGCAGCCTATTCACTGCAATCTGGTGAGCAGCCTCCGTCATTCCGTAGGCTTCAATTACAGGAACCTGGAATGCGTTCTCCATTTCACCCATCAATTTGGGTGACAGCGCGGAAGAACAGGAGCGGATGAAGCGTAGCGAGTGGTCGAGATTTCTCCGATTCCCATGGACGATCCTGTGCAGAATCGACTGATGCATGGTCGGCACGGCTGTAAACCATGTAGGACGAAACTCATCGAGCCAGTCGAAGAACTTCAATACATTCAAGCCCTGTGTGCATACAACGGTGCCGCCCGCGGTCAGCGAGGAAAGCACGGCCCCAACTAAACCGTGAATATGGAACAAGGGCATAATGTTCAGACATTTGTCTTCGCCTTGAAGGTCGAGGGACTCGACGATGTTGGCGGCTGAAATACACAGATTTGCATGGGTAAGAGGCACGCTCTTAGGGCGTGAAGTAGAGCCAGAAGTATGGAGCAGCAACGCAACATTTTCCGGTTTTCCAAAAGTACCCTGACCGGATTGCCCAATCTCACCTTCCGATTCCAAATCGAAAAGACCGGCAGGGTCGGATTGCAGAGCGCTCAAATGCAATACACGTAGACCCATGCGGCGAGCTACCTCAAGCACGGGTGAATGCCTCGAAGACTCGACAATAACGGCTTTCGGCTTGAGATCCTGCAGGTAAAACTCAAATTCGGCAGCCGTGAACGATGGGTTCAACGGCGCCGCGATCGCACCGGCAGCTACTGCAAGACAACAGGTCGCTGCTTCCGGGCCATTCGGAAGAACAATGGTCACCCGGTCATCACATCCAATACCGAAGCTTGCCAACCGGCGTACGGTTCGCTCAACAAAAAGGAATAGTTCACTATAGGTAAGCTGTTCGCGCCCAGGAGCAAGCACAGCAGGTTTTGATGGAAAGGACTCCGCCCGAGTTCGCATCAAGCCAAATAGGTTATCGGTAGAGAACATCACCACCTCCTGCTGTTTTTATTCAGCTCATGACGCACACCTTTCGTCTCAAGACGGCGGAGTGCTGTGTTTCAGGGAATCCAGTGAAAACGGCTTTTCAACCAAAAGGGGATTACGATCCCCCCTTGGGAGTAGGAGTTGAATGGCCCTTCCGCGATCAGGGCCGCGAGCAGATCAAATAAGGAACTGGCAAGAACACCAGGTCTTAGTTATTTCTCAAAGCAATGATAGGTTCAACGCCCGCTGCTCGACGCGCTGGTACATAGCAGGCTACGAGCCCCGCGATAATCAATAGGATCGATACGGCAATCAAGGTAAGCGGGTCCCAGGGACGAACGCCGTAAAGCAAATGCGAGAAGCTGGAGATGAACGGCCCGAGAATCAACGTGGCGGCGATTCCGATCGAGACACCCAGCAGGGAGAGCACCAGCCCCTGCGTAAGAACCATCTTCAAAACGCTCCACTTCTCGGCCCCTAGCGCCATACGAATGCCAATTTCCTGGACGCGCTCCGTTGTCACATAGGAAATCACGCCGTAAATTCCCACAGTCGCTAAGACCAAAGCCAAACCGGCAAAAGCTCCGAGCAAAAGCATAGGAAAACGCTGGCCTGCAATCGATTGCGAAATGATGTCTTCCATCGTCTGAACGTCATAAACCGGTTGGCCATTGCCCGCTCCATAAACAACGTTCTTGATAGCAAGCAGCAAAGCAGCAGCATCCACTCGCGACCGAACCACAACCGTAAGCCCCGGAAAAATGGCGGGCACCCACTGATCTGGAAGCTGGTAGATGGAAGCGTAGGTTTGATTTTGATTGGAGGTTCCTTCCTCCCCCAACCCCTTGTTCTTTACGTGCCCCACCACTCCCACGATGCGAACGGCACCCCAGCTTGCGAGCTTAATCGTCTGCCCAACAGGATTCTTATCGTGAAACGCATTGTGCACCATGGTGGTATCCACAACGATGACGGGATCGGAGCTAGTAGTGTCCTCCGGAGTCAATAGACGCCCCTGCAAAAGCGTGATCTGCATGGTCTTGAAATAGTCGGGAGCAGTCCAAAACAACAGCGCCCGCTGCGCCTCAGCCGCTGAACCGGTTTCTTGGGCACCAGGCCAGAAAGGCACGGAATTATCGTCCTGGCTGAGAGGCACCAGGCCTGTAAGGTCCGCAGCCTCCACGGCTGGAAGGTGCTGAATGCGATCCAGCAACTGCTGATAGGCAGTTCGCCACGTTGCAGGATTCTTGGTGACAGCGGGCGACAGCCCGATTTTGAACGTTACAACATGCTCAGCGCTGAAACCCGGATTGACTCCCGACAGATGGCGGATCGTTCGAAACAGAAGAGTAGCGCCGGAGAGCAGGACCAGCGTCAGCGCCATTTGCACAACCACCAAACTGCGCTGCACACGATGCCGTCCGCCCGACACACCGCGTCCTCCTTCTTTTAGAGAACCTTGTAGGTCTACTTTGGCGCTCCTGAAAGCGGGCGCCACACCGATCAAGATGCCAACAAAAACCACAAGGATAAAGGTCATCAAGAGGACCTGAATATTGATGCCGACATTGCCGTTGCGCGGCAAGCTCTTGGATAACGCGACCAGGGAGGGAATCAAAACCCATTTCGCCAACGCAAGACCAAGGCATCCACCAAGAAGCGAAAGAAGAATGCCCTCGGTTATAGTCTGCTTTACGATATGCGAGCGCGTCGCTCCAAGAGCGACTCTGGTGGCAAATTCACGTGAACGGGCCGCCAGACGCGCTAAAAGAAGGTTTGCAATGTTGGCGCAGGCAATCAATAAGACCAGTCCCACGACTCCAACCAGCAGATACAGAATACCTCCCGAATCGCCGACGATCTCCTTTTTCAGGGATACCACATCGGCTCCCAGCCCCTTGTCTTGCACCGGATAAAGCCGATCGAGGCCGCTCTGGACCACAGCCATATCTGATTTCGCCCGTGCGATCGTGATGCCAGGCTTGAGACGCGCTAAACAGAGGATGCCAGGATGCACCGCGCGATTCGTAATCATCACTGGATCGCCTTGCCCTAACGGGGTATAAACCTCCGCCTCCTTATCGCTTCCCAGGCCAAACCCGGCAGGGACAACTCCTGAAATGATGTAGTCGTTTCCATCAATCGTTACCGAATGACCCAATGCTTCGCGGCCACCGCCAAACCGCTCCCGCCAGAGCCGTTCTCCAATCAAAACGGAAGGCGGTCCACCACGCTTGTCGTCATCATCGGTGAAATCGCGGCCCAGAAGCAGATTCACGCCCAGCATTGTGAAGTAGCCAGCAGAGATCTCCCTCCCCTCAAGGTGCTCAGGAGTTCCGGGACTGGTAAGGTCGCGAGCCTGCCATCGAATTGCCGCCATCCGCTCAAAATCCGACGCGCTATGCTGCCAATCGCGAAAATCGGGAGCCGAGATCGATACGTGCGGAGCACGGGGATTGCTCTGCCAAACCAAGACCAACCGCTCTGGATCGGAGAACGGCAGCGGCGAAAGCACAACTCCTTCCAACATACTGAAGATTGCAGTATTCGCTCCAATGCCCAGTGCAAGAGTCACAACCACAATAATGGCAAATCCGGGATTGCGACGGAGTTGCCGAAGACTGTAACGAATATTGTCCATCCGATTTTCTCCCTAATTAGACATTGCAGCTGCCGCGATATCGTTTCCTTCCAACGCCTTTTCGCCGATCGCCTGGACGAAACTTTTCAAAGTGGGACTCGCAAATAGAGTGCCTAATTCAACATTGCGTCCCGTCGCTTCCTGAACCCGCGCGACCACCCTCATTGCCAACAACGAGTGACCTCCCAAGTCGAAGAAATTGTCCTGGAGTCCAACGTGCCGCCGGTTTAACAACTCCTGCCAGATATGGGCAATGCGTCGCTCCATCTCCGTACGTGGCACTTCCAGTTCTCGCGGCCCAATGGTCCCTGACTTCCCAAGTCTCCTCAACTCCTCCCAATCGATCTCCCGTCCATCCACTACAGGGATCTTCTCGATACGCTGTAAGCTGGCTCGAGCCGTATTCCCAAACCAATCCCTGGGCAATTCGCTCTGCAACTCCGGAATTTCCTCGCAGCCCTCCTTCCCCACCACATAACCCGACACCATTTGCATCTCTAGTTCTTCCCCTTCACAATGCCGTCTTATCGCTTCCTTACTTCCATTCAGACCGATGAATGCTTGCGGCCAATCTTGTGAAAGCGCGGCGATCATGGAATCCACCCCTTGTTGCGGCTCGATGGCATAGTAGCCTCGCGCCTGAGCGGCGCCTTTGGTTGCCAAACGCCTGCTCATCCCAGTGTCATCCCATATAGACCAGTTCAAGCAGTAGCTCCGCAAGCCCCGGCTCCGGCGATCCTCTATAAACGAATCCAAGAAAGCATTCGCCGCAGCATAGAGTCCTACGCCGAAGCCCCCGAAATATCCGTTCACCGATCCGAACGACAGGAAGATTGCTCCCGAATGATTCTCCAGCAATCGGCTCAGAGTAAGAGCCCCTTGAACTTTCGACTGCAAAACTCCACGCATTTCTTCTTTCCCTACCGTCGATAGCATCCCTTCCAGGTATTCACCAGCCAAGTGAATCACGCCTGCGAGAGAAACATTCCATTCCGATTCCGCCCGCACCACCGCTTCCTTCAATCGAGAAACATTACACACATCCGCGGCTTCATACCGAACCATCCCCAAACTTCGCAACTCCTCGATCGCATTGGCTTTTTCGTAGTTCTCATCGGAGCCCGATCGCCCCCCAACGATGCCGTCACCCGTCGCTATAGCGCCGCTTTTTTCAATCGCGGTCCGCCCAACGAGTAGAAGCCGAGCCTCATGCACCTTCAACAAGTATCTTGCGACATGTTGCCCGATCCCCCCCAATCCACCCGTAAGCAAGTACAAACCGCCGCGTTTTAAAGGCGGCTGATTTTTCATTTGCTTCGCATCAAATTGCAGACGCCGCAATCTCGGTATCCATCGAATTCCTCTCCTCCATGCCCTTTCCTGATCCTTATCTGCTGCTCCCAACTCCAAAGACACCAGTTCTGCATCGATCTCCAGATTTTCTCCTTCAAGATCGACATAGCCCCACTCCAGCCACGGCATTTCCTGTCCGGCAGTCTTCAGCAGCGCCACAACCGGGCTTAGCGCGCAATCAACCTGGTCGCCAGCCTCGACCCGCAGGCTTCTGCTCGCCGCCACTAACAGTCGAATTCGCTGACGATTTCTGTTCCCTGCTTCGAGACCACGAATTACGTCCAGCATCCTGCCAATGGCCGCCTCGGTAGCTTCCGCAGTCTCTTCTATGCCCTCGACCTTCCTCATCTCGCGGCTGTCTTTCCGTCCCTCACCATACATCCCCAAATCCAATATCTGGCCGACTCGCATGTCTTCATCAACCAGAGTTTCGAACAGCCGCCGATAGTGCTCTTGTTTTCCAAAATGAACGCGATATCTCCTGGCGTTCACTCTTTCAAATTCTTCTCCACGCTCGATAATGATGCACGGATCTCCATTTGCGCGCGACCTGCCTTCTCCCGCAGTTCCGCTAGTTCCGTCGTCAATTAAGTCTCCGCTCGGGCGCAATCGGCTACACACGTGCTCTCCCAAACCTTGGGCATCCAAAAAAACGAGCGTAGCCATGTTCTTTGCTCCCCCCGATATGCTTACAAGCCTTTTCCGTCTCCAGACTTTCTCGTAGAACCATCCAGGAACCGTGCTATCATTCGCCAGGGCTAAATCCATCTCCTTTAAGACACCGGCGTATTTGCCCTCCTCCAGCAATTTCTTCATCTGATTCCGTTGGATCTTGCCACTTGTGGTCTTGCAAAACTCAGCTTCTTCGAGTGGCACGATCACAGCCGGATTAATCCCAAAACTTTTGCCGACCGTCCTTCTGATTTCCTGGGCCAACCTTACTTTCTCCGACATTTCTTTGCGTGCCGCCACAAATACAATGGCCAAGCCCTCGCTGCCATTGAATCTATCGCTCACTGATACGGCTGCACTGAACGTCGGAAGAACACCCTCGATCGCATTCACAACATCTTCAATCTCATACGCATAGAAGTTCGCGCCGCGGATAATGATCACTTCTTTCTCGCGTCCCGTGACTGTTAACCGTCCATCCCAGATGAACGCGAGATCGCCGGAATTGAACCACCCATCCCCAACGAATACTTCCTGGTTCGCTTCATCGTTGTACAGGTAGCCTCGCATAACTACCTCTCCTTTGATCTGCAAGCGACCAATCTTCCCCTCAGGCTGAGTCCGATTGTTTCCATCCGTGATCCGTATCTGCACTCCCGGTATCGGGAGACCGACGGTTACGAATCCGATTGACTCGCCGCTCCCCGCTGAAGCTTCACCCAACCATCCCCCGATGGACGCCTTCGTGATCCACCGGACATCCTTGTCAATATCAAAATCATTGGCGTAGGTCATTGCAGTGCATACCTCCGCCATGCCGTAGGCGGGCTGCATCGCGGACGCTCTAAGCCCAGAATCTTCCGTCAGTTTTTGGAACTCTGAAACAACAGCGGGCGTCACCTGCTCTCCCGCATTCATCAGGCACTTTACATGGCTCAGATCCCACCGCTTGGCTTGCTTCTCCATCTTTTGTGCCGCCAGCCGCTCCGCCACGAGCTTGAATGCGAAGTTTGGCGCCCAACTGTGCGTGACTCTCTCTTCCTGCATCAAATCCAACCAGCGAAGCGGGTCCGCAAGTACCAAGCTCGCCGCAACCTGGACTTCCTGGCACCCCATGTAGACGTCCTTCAGGTTGATCATCAAGGTCGGCACCACATGATCAATGGGCAACCAGTTCAACGCCACATCGTCCTTTGTATGTCCGTTAAACTGCGCCGATCCGTGTATATGAGCTATGATGGCCCGATGGCTCTCCTGAATACATTTTGGCGTGCCGGTACTTCCCGACGTGAGTTGCAGAAACACTACATCTTCAGGGTTGCTTTCATGCACTTTTCCGAATCCGCCTTCAGTCTTCAGATCCTGTATCGGCAGAACTATAAACTCCCCCTCTAATGCGCTTGGGGGAAACAATCTCTGCAAATCATCGAGCCCTTCCTGTAAGTGTGTGCCCGCAATCATCGTTGGCCACTTAAGCAGTTTCCACACGTTGTAGAGCTTGTTCACTACCGCATTCCGCTCACGATAGGAATGTGGCACCGCCACGTTGACGGGAATGATCCCGCCCATGACACACGCCCAAAACGCACCGAAGTGATCCGGCAGCCATTCGCACTGCAAGATCACTCGGTCTCCCGCCTTCAAGCCTCTCGCCTGCATCCCGCCCAGGATTCGACGTGCGTTCTCAAGAAGAGCTCCATAGCTCAGAAAGTGCCGCTCGCCCTGTGTCGAAACATACAAGATCCCTTTTTCCGAATGACGCTCGGCCGTTCGCAGCAACGCCTCTGTCAGTGTCGTAGGAGCATCTTGAGGAATGACCAACGGTCCACCATCCGCAAGCGCCAAAGGTCTTGGAACATCGTTCCTACTCTCTCGATCTGGCTCGCGCTCCGTACGCACTACATCCTCTCCGAAGAATTCACGCGCTTTCCATCCCCCAATCGCATCCCCCAGATGCAGCCGCGTGATTTCTGGTGCATACTCATGCGCAATCACAGCCGCCTTCCCAACGCCTTCTCTCTCTTTCAGCCACCTTTCCCATCGGGCCAACATCCTGCCTTCCACTAGTGGGATCCTCTCCAACCTGGCGAGATCAATCTCGCCCCTGGCATTCAGCGGTAGCGCAGCGACCGGAACATATCCGGTTGGTTGCATCCATGCCGGCAACCGCGCGTGCATCTGCGCCGCCAAATCGTCTAGGCAGCTCAGCCCTGCTGCAACCACGTATGCCATCAGGCATCTTTCCCCATCCGGTCCCACCCGCACAAAGACAGCGCACTCGCTTACCGACTCCTCCTCAAGCAATGCCGCTTCCACCTCCCGCAGAGAAATCCGCTGTTCACGGATCCACGAATATTCTGTTCCCTGCTCCTCTACCTCAAGCCTTCCAGGTTCCCTCCACCGTCCTATATCTCCAGTGTGAGACAACGATCCACCATCAATTGCTGCGGCCTTGTCGGCTTCCGTTCTCTCTCTCGGATCACCGACATAGATTTCACCTCTCACACCAAATGGCACGGGTTCTAACATTTCATCGAGCAAATAGACGTCCAGATTCCCGGTTGTCTCCCCGATCCATCTCCCGTCGATCCTCTCCCCCGATTTTCCATGCTTGGTAACCGCTATTTCCATCCCTGCTTGGGCTGGTACATAGCTGTGATACGCGGTACCGCCCAAGCGCGGAAGAATCTCTTCCTCCACAGCCTTGGGCAGGCTTTGTCCTTCGCTCAACATGAGCCGCAGCGATCGTAAAGCACTCAGCGCCTCGCCTTGCATACCATCTGGCATCCTCAGGATGTCCGACCAAAACTGATGCGAGAGCTGCGCCACACTTACCGCCTGCTCGCCAATGGCTTCCGCCACCTCTTTCGAGTCCGCTCCTCTTTTCATGGCCGTAATCCGAGCTCCTCGCATTAACGGCCACCACCCACCAACGACCGCCCTTTCAAGCCCCTCCCTTTCCCAATACAAGACCGAATCTTGTTCCTGTAGCCCGAACTTTTCCTGCAACCACCGCAAACGAACACTCACTCGCTTGTGATCGATCTCTATCCAGCGACCGCTTCCATACGTCACATACGCTGTGGCATCGGGCTTTACAGATACTGCCGGATTCGCAGCACTCTCCAACGTTATCTCTTCTTTTTCACGATCCAGGTCTATCGCCCGATTAAAGAGGGTTGCCAATTCTGTACGATCGATGCCTTCGATCGTCCCCTTGATAAGCAGAAGGGGCCAGCCAGCTTTCGCGAGCGACTCTTGATGCCACACGCGCGGATCACGACGATCCAGATGCACATAGGCCGCACCCGCTTTGATGACTCCCAACGCCGCACACAAGAACTCGTGAGAATCTTCCATGCAGACGGCCACCCACGAAGACAATCCGACTCCTCGCTTACGCAGATAGTGCGCCAGCCGGTTCGCTCGCTCGTTCAATTCCAAATAGCTCCACTCACCACTGGCAAAGCTGACGGCAATCGCCTGAGGATTTCGTTCTACCCGCTTCTCGAACGATGCAAAAACAGATTCCCCTGGCGAGACATCCTCAATCTTGCTTCCTGCAGATAAAACGTGAAGCCGCTCGGAATCCGCCATTCTCATCAGTCGATCAATCGGCTGACGACTATCGGCAACTATTCCGTCCAGCACCTGGATAAAGTGCCGCAGCATCTGCTCCATTTGCCCGGGAGCAAAAAGATGCCGGTTATAAAGCCAATACATCCGGATCTTCTCTTCGGCTTCCCACACGTGCACCTCAAGATCGAAGCGTACTCGTAGGCTTTGCGCGCCGAGCGGCTCTATCTCGAGTCCCTTCATTTGCTGCGCCTGCCAAGGCGCGTTTTGGAGCGCAAGAACGGCCTGGAACACAGGCATTCGATCCAGCTTGCGTATTGGGGCAATCTCTCCAACCAGATGGGCAAACGAGATGTCCTGATGCTGATATGCCTCTAATGTGGTGGCGCGGACGTTCTGCAATAGAGCTTGAAAGGTCTCTTTCTTTTGCACCCGAATACGCATCGCCAGGGTATTCGAGAAGAAACCGATGATCGGATCCAATTGCGCATCCTGCCGGTTTGCAATCGGCGATCCCAGGACTAAATCATCCTGGCCGCTATAGCGCGATAACAGCACTCCAAGCGCGGCAAGCAGGGTCATATATAAGGTTGCCTGGTTTTCCTGGCTTAACTTCCTCAATCCGCGTACCTGCTCCTCAGAAAGCAACCCCGTGCAGGCCTCAGCCTCGAACGTTTGCATCGGCGGTCGCGATCGCTCCGTTGGCAATTCAAGGCTCTCGGGGATTGCTTCCAACTGCTTCTTCCAATATTTCAATCCCTCTTCGAGCTTCCCCTTATCCATCCACTGCCGCTGCCACAAAGTAAAATCCGCATATTGCACGTCGAGCGGCTTCAGCGGATTCTCCTTCCCCTCCTGATAGGCCCGATACAAGATATCCAGCTCCCGATTGAACACTCCTTCCGACCATCCATCCGAGACGATGTGATGGACCGTTCTTAACAGCACATAATCCCGCTCACCCAGCTTCAACAATTTCACGCGCAGAACGGGTCCGCGCTTCAGATCGAAAATCTTTTCTTTTTCTTCTTTCAGAGCCTCCAAAGCCTTTTCGCGCCGCTCTGCCTCCTCAAGCCCGCTAAAATCGAGAACAGTCAGAGGAATCTTTAACTCGCTCTCTATGATTTGAACTGGCTCTCCTTCCGCCTCGGCAACATGGGTTCGCAGGCTCTCATGCCTCTCAACGATAGTGTTGACGGCGCGCTCCATGGCCTGACAATCGAGATCACCGCGCAATCGCAGGGCCGAGTGCATGTTGTATTCAGCACTGGCTCCTCGATCCAGTCGATCCAGAAACCACATCCTCTCCTGTGCGTACGACAACGGGAGTGACTCCGGCCTCGGCTGCCGAACAAGTGGAATACGCCGGACGCCGGCTTCACGCAATCGTGTTCCAAGTTCGGCGGGTGTGGGAGATTCGAACACAGTTCGAATCGGCAACTCGGAGCCAAGAGCCGCCCTAATCCGACTGACAATCCGTGTCGCCATTAGCGAATGGCCACCCAGTTCAAAGAAGTTTCCATCAATGCCAACGCGCTCCAGGCCGAGCACTTCGGCAAACAAGGCGCAAAGAATCTCCTCTTCCGGCGTACGGGGAGCACGATAGGTATTGGCTATCTCTCCGTAGTTCGGCACGGGCAATGACTTGCGATCCACTTTCCCATTGGGCAGGAGCGGCAGAGCATCAAGAACAACAATCGCCGACGGAACCATGTAGTTGGGCAGACTGTGGGCGAGTTCGGTTTGCATTTCGATTTTGTCGATCGCCATGCCAAGTTGCAGGACTACATAAGCAATAAGGCTCTTTTCCCCGTCGCCGCGTTCATGGACAATAACTACGGCTTCGCGCGCTCCGGCCTTTTGAAGGGCATTTTCAATATCTCCCAACTCAATGCGGAAACCCCTTACCTTTACCTGATGATCCGTGCGTCCTAGATACTGGATATTGCCATCGACCTGAAGGCGCACGAGATCGCCAGTGCGATACATGCGCATTCCGGATTTCCCGAGCGGATCCGCGATAAACCTTTCTGCAGTCAATCCTGGCCGCTTTAGATATCCGCGGGCCAGCCCCACCCCCGCTATATACAGTTCTCCCGGCACGCCAATCGGTGCGGGTTGCAGGAACCTATCGAAGACATAGGCCCTGGTGTTGCAAATCGGCTTGCCGATGGGCGCAGTCCCGGCGCTCCCCTCCATCCGCTCAAAATCACCGCCCTGAGCGTACTCCAGTCGATAGTGCGTGACATCGTCGGAGCACTCGGTTGGTCCGTAGGCGTTCCACAGCGTTCCGCCCTTTACCGCGTTGCGCCATCGCAGGCACAACTCCACCGGCAAGGCTTCTCCAGTAGAGACTGTGTGTCGTAGTTCCGGCCAAGCCTTGCCCGACCCCGCCTCCAACATACTCACCAGCAAAGACGGTACGATTTCGAGCACAGTAACCGGGGAGCGTCCGATCTCTTCTAAAAGACGTAGACCATCGCGCGCTATCTCGTCGTTTACGATCTCTACTCTCCCGCCTACCATGAGCGCGGCCAGCATCTGCCAGACAGCAATATCGAATGCAAAGGTTGCAGTTTGCGCGACCGCATCCTGGCGAGTTAGCTTGAGATCCTCGATCTTTGCGATCAGATGATTCAACATCCCCCGATGCTCGACCAGCACTCCCTTGGGCCGCCCTGTAGAACCGGAGGTGTAGATCACATAGGCGGGGTGACGAGTAAACAATGGCGCTCGCCGCTCGTTCTGGCTAGGATTTCTTGATCCCACAGATTCCATAGTGGCTTGGAATTGAGGATCGTCAATCTGGAGCACTACAATTCCTGAGGTCGCAGAATCCGGCAACTGAGTTCGCAAGGAACCGGCGCACACAACCAGCATCGGCCGGGCATCATCGAGGATGGATATCGTGCGCTCCGCCGGATAAGCCAAATCCAGCGGGAGATAGGCGGCGCCGGCCTTCAAAGTCCCAAGGATCGAAACTAGCATTTCAGGAGAACGCTCAAGATAGATGCCGATGAGATCCTCGGGGCCAATTCCCAGCGCAATGAGATGACGAGCGAAGCAGTTGGCTCTTTCATTCAATTGCCGGTAACTTACCACTCGTCCTTCAAATCCCAGTGCGATCGAGTCGGGCGTCTGCTCAGCCTGCGCCTCGAATACATCGAGCAACGTGTCGTCCGCTATTTCCCGATAAGTGTTGTTCCATTCCTCCAGGATTTGGTGAGTTTCTTCCGTTGAAAGGAGCGAAATCTCCACCAACTTCCGATTTGGATTTTCTATTGCCAACTCCAGCACACGCACATGTTGGCGCATCATCTGAAGGATTCGCCACCGATCAAACAGGCCCCGGTTATATACCCAGTGCAACAGCATCTGGCCTTTTAGCTCCCAGACATGGCCTTCTATGTCATAGCGCACCTGCAAGGCCCGCCCGACTACACGTTCCACCTCCAAGCCACCCAATCGGTCGGCTTCTCTCGGAGCATTCTGCAAGGTGAACATCGCCTGAAAGATGGGCGTGCGATTTAAGCTTCGCTCGGGCGCAATCTCCTCCACCAAACGGGCAAAGGAGACATCCTGGTATTGGTAAGCCTCCAGCGTGGTGTGTCGTACGTTTCGCAATAAATCCAGAAAACTGTCATCACGCCCCACTCGCATGCGCATGGCCAGCACATTTAAGAAAAACCCGATCATTGGGTCGAGTTGCGCGTGCTGCCGGTTTGCAATCAACGATCCCACTACCAAGTCGTCCTGCCCGCTGTATCGCGAAAGCACCACTCCCAAACAGGTCAACAACGTCATGTAAAGAGTTGCCTGGTTCTCCTGGCTCAGCCGCTTCAATCCGTTGAATTGCTCCTCTGTCAAGAACACCTGACAGGCTTCTGCCTCAAACGTCTGCAGCGATGGCCGCGGTCTGTCCGTCGGCAACTCCAGACTCTCCGGTATCCCCTCCAACTGCTTCTTCCAATACTTCAGCCCCTCTTCCAGTCTGCCTTGCCCCATCCACGTCCGCTGCCACAAAGTAAAGTCCGCATACTGCACCTCCAGCGCCTTCAGTGGATTCTCTTTTCCTTCTCGGTACGCGTCATACAAGATTCCCAGCTCACGATTGAATACGCCTTCCGACCATCCATCCGAGACGATGTGATGTACCGTACGCAATAAGACATGATCCCGGTCCCCCAATTTCAGCAACTTCACTCGTATTACCGGCCCGCGCCTCAAATCAAATGCCTGCTCGCGCTCCTTTTGCAGGGCCTCCAACGCCTTTTCCCGTCGCTCCGATTCCTCAAACCCGCTGAAGTCAACGACCGATAGGGGAACATGCAATTCCGGCTCAATGATTTGCACCGGCTCGCCTTCAACCTCGCTGAAGCGCGTCCGAAGACTCTCGTGCCTGGCCACAATTGTGTTGACGGCCCGCTCCATTGCATGGCGGTCCAATTCCCCGCGCAAACGAAGCGCAGCCGGCACGTTATATTCCGGACTGGCACCATCTTCCAACAGGTCGATAAACCACAATCGCTCTTGCGCGTAGGACAGTGGAATTGCCTTGGGTCGAGATGATGGACTGATAGGCCTGAGGGCGACGCCCGAAGGCGTCTCTCCACGGAGACGCTTTTCCAGGAGCAATTGCTTCGCACGCGATAGCTTCTGTTCGCGCTCAGTTAATGAATGTTGCATAAGCCTGTACTTACCTTTTTTGACTCCCCAAATACTCAAAGAGGCAGTTCTTGAAAAGAAGCCGACTTAACGTTCAATAAAGCTATGCAGCGTAACGTGGACTGTGTTCCCGTTGCTTACCAGGAGTTTCGTGAGGTCGCAGGTGTAGGGGCGAATGAGTTTGCGGGAGTTGCGTACAACCGTGTTGCAGCTCTAACAGCATCGCGGCCTCTTTCTCAAATCAATGGAAGTTCAGGCTAATGATGATAACTCGAAACAACTTTGCCCGTATGATGCGGTTAAGAAAAAACGGTCAATTTTCCTGGAAACACGATCGAACTTAAGGGTTCCTAAATTAATAATCCCTCTCGTCAAAAAGGCACAGCATGGGATCTGCCAGCACAGCGAGGAATGCCCTCCAAGTTCAATATTTCATCCATGAAATATTAATTAGGCTCAAGCGAAGAGCTGTCCTCCAGAGCAAGAAGTTCGGCGTCCTCGTCCGACATCTGCTCGATTGCCTCGATTAGGAAAGTTTTGACTATACCCGCGAGCCCCTCCACGGTGGGAGCCTCGAACAAAATCCGAATCGGCAGATCGACTCCCATGGCGCTCCGAACGCGATTAGCAAGGCGTGTCGCTCGCAATGAATCGCCACCCATCTCAAAGAAATTGTCGGTTAACCCAACTCGTTCCATGCCCAACACAGCGGCAAACAGGCCGCACAAGATCTCTTCTTCCGGCGTTCGCGGCGCTCGATACTCTTTTCCCGTCTGGCCCTCCGGCTGTGGCAACCCCTTCCGGTCTATCTTGCCGTGCGCCGTTAATGGGAATCTCTCCAACACCATGA
>Ga0070734_10003655_pt1 | contig 15713 bp, 15 predicted proteins | sample Coa_R1_8_FD_66444 | JGI IMG/M metagenome (GOLD analysis project Ga0070734, IMG submission 66444) | Surface soil microbial communities from Centralia Pennsylvania, which are recovering from an underground coalmine fire - Coalmine... | ecosystem: Environmental > Terrestrial > Soil > Unclassified ...
GAACGCGGAATGCGCCGAAACCTTCTTCGTTCGCTCTCTTTGGACGCCTTCGCTACCGCGCTTGAACCAACCGCCTAGATGCCATATTGTCACGGCACCATTCCTGTGCTACGTTAGTCAAAAGTTTTCACGTCCCTGTATCCACAATCAAGTCGCGCCACGGGGTTGTGGCCCGCAAGAATTTACCTCGTACAGGTAAAGCAGGTGAAATTATGAAAGATGCGATCGACTCCATCCCAGCCGAGCGCAGTTTGACCTCCGAAGAGTTTGCCAACCGCAAGCTCATCCGCCCCTCGCTCAGCCGCGGCGAAAACCATCATGCCCACTCCGCGCCCGCTCCAGGACGCGAACGCAATGATCGTGACCGTGCTCACAACCACACCAATGGCGGAGCCAAAAAAGCTGCCCCACCGGAGCACACCAACGCCGAGAATTTTTATTACCAGAAGCAGATGCAGTCTAAAACTCCAATGATTCTGGTCCTGCACGACGGCGAAGAAATTCACGGCGTCATCGAGTGGTACGACAAAGACTGCCTGAAGATCAACCGCACCGGCGGCGCCCCCAACCTGATGATTTTCAAGCCGTCTATCAAATACATGTACAAAGAGAGCGAGAAGTAGGGCGGGAATTGCAGAATAGTTAACCTCGTCCAAGTCTATTTCCATTAAAAAGCGTCGGGCCATTGTTGTGCGCCGTGATAGATGGCGAGAATCACAATTTGGTTCTTTTGTTTGGTATAAACAACGACAAAAGGCGTATCTGGAATAACTAACTCGCGAGTACCAGAAACACGCCCCACTTTTCCCGACATGGGAAATGCTGCCAACCGTTCAACACTTTTGATGATTTGCGAGATGACCTGCTTGGCAATGCTCTCGCTGTTGGAAAGTGCAATGTAATCATAGGCTTGGTCGAGCTGGCGGGCTGCCTGCTTCGACCATTCGATCACGAGCGCGACCGTCCCCTATTTCTGAGACGTTTGACGACTTCCTCGTGTTGAACTACATCGCCCTTGCGCATCTCATCGAGTCCCTTGCGGACGAGCCCGTCGTGGTAAGCATGCAGTTCAATGTAATTGGCAATCGCTTCGTTGATGAGATAGCTGCGAGGACGATCCTTGGCCCCAGCAAGTGAATCGAGAGCTTCTATCTTCTCGGAGGAGGCACGAAAGCTCACAAGCTTCTCGGCGGGCTTCATAATACATAAGCATACGTTGTAATACACGGCAATGCAAACTTGACCAAAATAATTGATATCTGTAATTTCTGTATTAACAGAAATTACAGATGAAACTGAACACTACTGAGCAGCGTTTCATTCTTCACTGGGGCGAAATGGGGACACGCTGGGGCATCAACCGCACAGTAGCCCAAGTGCATGCTCTGCTTTTCCTCTCTCCTGTCCCGCTTCATGCCGAAGAAATTGCCACTACTCTATCCGTCGCAAGATCGAATGTCAGCACCAGTTTGCGTGAATTGCAGGGTTGGGGCATTGTCCACGCTATCCATCAGTTGGGTGATCGCCGCGATCATTTCGAATCAGTTAAAGATGTTTGGGAAATTTTCCGAATTGTCGCCGAAGAGCGAAAGCGTCGCGAGATTGCCCCGACCTTGAGTGTCATACAACAGTGCGTCACCGAGTTAAGAAAAGCCGATGCAGAGGCGACATACACCCGGCAACGACTGGAAGAGATGTTGGAATTCCTGACCATGACGTCCTCATTATTTGAGGAATTTGTGCGCATGCCTGCGCAGTCCCTCAAAAACGTATATCGCCTTCACGGGAAGTTAACGAAATTACTGGGAGTTTCGAAAAAGTACAAAGAACGGAATTGATATGAAAATCACGTTCTCTGGATTGTGGCAAACGAGTGGAACCATTGACCGCGGGACTTACGCGGTTATCGGGTTGGTCGGATTCGCATTAAAGCACAATATCGACCGCCTCGTCGCCTTTTCCTTCCATCGCCCATGGGGCTTCTTCAATTATTGGGTACCGATGCAGGACATTCGACGGATCGGCGACTTGCACAGTAATGACGCCGTTTTTCTAGAGACATTGGTGCTCGCATCGCTGCCTTTTATCTGGATTGGAGTCGCGCAGACGATGAAGAGGCTGCGCAGCACGGGCCTATCACCGTACCTGATCGTTCTGTTTTTCGCTCCGTTTCTGAACCTATTGTTCTTTATTGCGCTTTGTCTATGGCCAGAACGCGCACAGTCGGCGCAGGTGCCGCTCGACGGCGGGGTTCGTCAAATGTTTCCGGGAACAGCCTTGGGTAGCGCGGCCCTTGCGCTTTTAATTACCGTTCCATTGGGCGTCCTAATTGCCTGGGCCGGAGAACGAATTCTCACGAGCTATGGGTGGGGGCTGTTCGTAGCGCTGCCCTTCACTATGGGTTTTGCGGCGGCTGTCATTTATGGCTTGCGCCAACCACGACAGATTGGAGGATGTGTTGGCGTGGCTTGCCTCTCGGTCGCGCTCTTTGGTTGCGGTTTGCTGGCAGTGGCGATTGAAGGCGTGCTCTGCCTTTTCATGGCAATGCCCATTGCACTTCCTCTCGCTGCGATCGGAGGCGCATTTGGATATCTTGTACAACGTCAGCGCTGGTTCCCGACTAATGCCCCCGCTGTGCTTGGAATGCTCTTGATTTTTTCGCCGGGCGTGCAGTGGATCGAACATGCCACCCAGCCAACACGACCGGTATTTGTTGTTCGATCTTCTATCGATATTCAGGCTCCGCCCGAGAAGGTCTGGAAACAAGTTATTGCTTTCAGCGAAATACCTCCGCCAACCGAGTGGCTATTTCGCGCCGGCATAGCGTATCCCATCCGTGCAGGAATCGCGGGGACGGGCCCTGGCGCCGAACGGCATTGCGTTTTTTCTACGGGAGCATTCGTTGAACCGATTCAGATTTGGGATGAGCCGCGCCTACTTAAATTCTCTGTCACATCCAACCCTGCGCCGATGGACGAATGGACGCCCTATTCCCACATTGATCCGCCTCATCTTCACGGATTCCTGCAATCGAACGGCGGCCAGTTTTGGCTCACACGGCTTCCAAATGGTGGAACGCGCCTAGAAGGAACTACATGGTACCAACATGGGCTCTGGCCTGCGGAATATTGGCGTCTGTGGTCGGACGCTATTATTCACAAGATTCACATGCGCGTGTTGCGCCACATTCGCGATGAAGTGGAGAAAGCAGGATAGCGAAAGCCGTTCCCCCTACAACTTCGGCAGCACGATTCCCTTCTGCGACTGGTACTTCCCTTTGCGGTCGGCATAACTGACTTCGCAGACTTCATCTGACTGGAAGAACAAAATCTGGCACAGGCCTTCGTTGGCGTAAATTTTTGCCGGCAGCGGCGTGGTGTTGGAAATTTCCAACGTGACAAAGCCTTCCCACTCCGGCTCGAAAGGCGTGACGTTCACAATAATCCCGCAGCGGGCATACGTGGATTTACCCACACAAATCGTCAGCACATCGCGGGGAATCTTGAAGTACTCAACCGAGCGGGCCAGCGCGAAAGAATTCGGCGGCACAATACAAACATCGGCGGTCACGGAAACAAACGACTTTTCGTCAAAATGTTTGGGGTCCACGATGGAATTATTGACGTTGGTAAAAATTTTGAATTCATCGGACACACGCAAATCGTAGCCGTACGAAGACAGTCCATAGGAAATCACGCCCTCCCGCACCTGTTTTTCGGAGAACGGGTTAATCATGTCGTGCTCTTTGGCGTATTTGCGGATCCAGCGGTCGCTCTTAATCATGAAACTCCTTGAATGGGTAATTTGTAAATTTTGTAATTGGGTAATTTAAACCTTACAACCAGCCCAGCTGCGCAGGGGTTCTATTGCGAAATTACCCGATTACCAAATTTCAAATGACAATGCATCTTACGGGACAACCCATGCCGTTGACAATCTCGCTTATCTTCCTTAGCATCAAGGACTTGATAGACAATTCTGAATTGCGCAGCGGGGGCTAGTCCTTGATCAAGCTGGACATCATCAACGAAGTGGTTGCCAAGACGGGCATCACCAAAACCAAGGCCGAAATTGCCGTCGAAACCGTCTTCGAGAGCATGAAGCGTTCGCTCACCAAAGGCGACCGCATCGAGCTGCGCGGATTCGGCGTCTTCAACGTAAAGCCGCGCAAAACCGGCATCGGCCGCAACCCGCGCACCGGCGCGGAAGTTTCCATTCCGCCGGGCAAAGCCGTGCGCTTCAAGCCGGGCAAAGAGTTGCAAGCGATTGAATAAATAACGGAATAAATGCAAATAGACGCTCATTGACTGAGGCGGCCTTGCAACTGCTTTCTTCCTTCTCAACCGAATTCTTAATGCCGATTTTCTGATGTCTGAAATTATTCCCCCAGATACTCCTTCGTTCCCGCCCGCACAATCCACCGTGGAGTATTACCGTCCGGGCTGGCAAACTCCCACCAGCATCTACACCATCGCGGCACCGAAACAACGTTACTGGCTGCATGTTTTGTTGCTCGTCGCAACAATTTTTACAACGTTGGTGGTCGGCGTTCGCATGGAATCGAATTTCCTGCATAACCTTCCCGCGTTTTCCATGAGCGACGACGCATTGTCGTTTTTCCCCTGGCGGGAGATATTGGCAAAGCCATCTATGTTGTTGTTAGGCGTGCCTTTCTCGGCCACACTGATGCTGATTCTGATGGCCCATGAGATGGGCCATTATCTCTACTGCCGTTACTACAAGGTCTATGCCACGCTGCCCTTTTTTATTCCCGCGCCAACTTTGATAGGCACGCTGGGAGCATTTATTCGCATTCGCGCGCCAATCCGTTCGCGGTCGGCCTTATTTGATATCGGAATCGCCGGGCCCATCGCCGGATTTGTCGTTGCCGTCGTTGTGCTGTTCTTCGCCCTGCCCTTATCGCACTTGGCCAATCCAGCCGCAGGCGTGGGCGACATTGAATTGCACTATCCCTTGATTTTTCACCTGGCATGGTGGGCATTGCCGCTAGCTGGCGTGAAGGCCGGAGCTTCGGGATTGTCCAATGTGAATTTGCACCCCACCGCCATCGCTGCCTGGGTCGGAATGTTCGCGACAGCTCTAAATCTGCTCCCCGGCGGGCAGCTCGACGGCGGCCATATCGTTTTTTCTGTGGCCCCGCGCAAGCATCGCTGGGTCTCTACCCTCACAATTTTCGCGTTAATCGTAATGTCTTTTTACTTCTGGGCAGGATGGCTGGTGTGGGCAATTTTGCTGCGCCTGACGGCGATGCGGCACCCAATGGTACCGGAATGGCCGGGAGTGAATACACCCCGCAAAGTCTTAGCCGGAATCGCGTTATTGCTGCTGGTTCTGACGCTTACGCCCGCGCCTTTCGCCCATAATTCGTTGCCAGAAACTATCCACGAACTTCGCTCCCGCTAACCACTCCCGGCCTATTCCGTCCTACAATAGATGGCAGCCGTGCGGGTTCTTCTCGACACTTTCGCGCAGATTTTTCGCAGCTTGTGGGCACACAAGTTGCGCTCATTTCTCACCATGTTTGGCATCGCATGGGGCGTGGGATCTCTGCTGCTGCTCGTCGGTTTGGGTGAAGGTTTCCGCTCCGGCAATATGCGCGAAACCGAAGAGTACGGCAAAGACATTATGTTCATTTTCCCCGGGCGCGCGCCGGCGGTGGCGGGAAACATGAGTTCCGGGCGCAATTACCTGCTCACCTATCAGGACTACACGGATATTCGAAAGGAAGCGCCGCATGTTCGTAACGCGGTCCCGATTTTAGCGCGAACGGATATTCACACGGTCAGCGACTTTGCCACGGCCAACGGCGAGATTGTCGGATCTGAGCCGCAATACAGTGACATCCGGTTTTTGCCGGTCAATCAAGGCCGGTGGCTGAACTGGCAGGATGAAACCCAGCGGCGCAACGTAATTGTGCTCGGGGATGAACTGACGAAGAATCTATTTCCCGGACGCCCAGCCGTCGGCGCCACAATTTTGCTGAACGGCATCAACTTTGAAGTGGTCGGAACGGTCAAGCGGGTGGGCCGCGGCGACGACAACTCGACGAACATTCGCGGCTACATTCCGTTTCGGGTAATGGCAACGTTTTTCCCGCTGAAAGGCGAGGGCCACGAAAATTCAATTTCATTCATCAATTACCAGCCGCGTGTAAGAAGTGAAAATCTGCTGGCGACGGAAGAAGTTCACAAGGTCATCGCGCGTAATCATGGCTTTGATTATCACGACAAAGACGCCTTCGAAGGCTGGGACACGATTGAACAATCAAAGATGGTGGGCACGATTTTTGACGCGATGAATGTCTTTCTCGGCAGCGTCGGACTCGTGACGCTGGCGTTGGGAGCCATTGGCGTCATCAACATCATGCTGGTGGCAGTCAGTGAACGTACCCGGGAAATCGGCTTGCGCAAAGCGTTGGGCGCGACCAATCGAAGCATCTTGTTTCAATTTTTTCTCGAAGGCATCATTCTCACGCTCGGCAGCGGCTTGATCGGCATGGGATTCGCCGCCGCGCTCATGGCATTGCTGGACACGGTGCAAGGGCCGGGAGGCTTCGATCCTCCACGATTAGTGCCGATGTCCGCGATGATCGCAATCGGCAGTCTCACCGTCGCGGGGGTGGTCGCGGGGCTTTACCCTGCACGCAAAGCGGCATTGCTCCAACCGGTGGAGGCGCTGCGAGCGGAATAACCTATGTGGCGTGACATTCTCCAGGAAGCTTATAGCGCCATGCGGCACAACCGCCGCCGAACGACATTAACCATGCTCGGTATGGCGTGGGGCATTGCGACTGTCGTCATGCTGCTAGCCTACGGCGACGGCTTCGGGCAGGCTTGCGCCAACATCTTCGCCAACTTTGGCACCAAGCTGATGATTCTGGTGCCAGACCGAAGCTCGATGCAGGCAGGCGGGCAGAAAGCCGGACAGTTGATCCGTTTCACACTGGATGACGTGGATCTGCTCACCACCAACCTTCCGCAAATCAAGCACATCACGCCCTCCGTGGACAAGAACTGCACCATTCAATACGACACCAGGACCTACACATTCAATGTCAGCGGGAATTACCCGAACGTGCCCGATATTCGCGCGCTGAAATTGGGCCAGGGCCGCTTCTATAACGCCGAAGACGAAATGCAACACGCGCGCGTGGCCATGATCGGAGCGGAGGCCAAGCAGAAATTATTCTCCGGGCGCAATGCGCTGGGGGAACGCATCCGCATTGACGGCTTGAGCTTTGAAGTCGTGGGTGTGCTGGCGGGCAAAATGCAGGAGGGCGACGACGACATCAACCGCGTCATCTACATTCCTTTCACGACGATGAGCGACATCAAGGACACGCACTATCTCGGCTCGATCTGGTTTAACTACGAGACTCCGGATTACGTAAGGTTGGAGCAGTCGGCGCGCGAGATTATGGCGAACGAACATAAGTTCAACGTGAGTGACCGGCGCGCGATGCGCGTATTCAATCTGATGGAGCAGGTGCATCAGTTCGAAGTCATCACGCTGGGCCTGAAAATTTTGCTCGGCTTCATCGGCACGCTGACGCTGGGTATCGGCGGCGTTGGATTGATGAACATCATGCTGGTTTCGGTCACGCAGCGTACCCGCGAAATCGGCGTGGAAAAAGCTTTGGGCGCGCGGCGCCGGCATATCTTAATGCAATTCCTCGCGGAAGCCCTGACCATTACGTTCATCGGCGGCCTGCTCGGCGTTGTGCTCGCCTATGTCGTCGCTCTTTCCGTCGGACGGCTCACCCTCTACAGCGCTTTCGCCAAGAACGCCGAGGCTGGCGATATCCGCCTGATCATCGCCCCCGGAACTTTGATTGCCGCCACAATTATTTTGTCCGCCGTCGGTTTAATCAGCGGGATGGTCCCCGCGCTGCGCGCTTCCCGCCTCGACCCAATCGAAGCGCTAAGGTATGAGTAGGGCAAGCGCAGGGAGTTAGCTCACCTTTTAAGATTTCTTAATTGTCTTGTATCGCCACCAAAGAGGATGCCCCACCTCGTCTCATATTGAGTAACTTATTCATTTCGCTTATGTAAGTTGTAGCGAGATGGATATTTGAAAATCGGCTTCAAGGGAAATCCCGGTACTGACTTAAGCGCATCCTGAATTTGCTTCATCGTGGTTGGGCCGTTGAGGATAAGTGGAGTAAATCCATTCGGGGTAAGTAGCATTAAATCTCCTCTCACTGTGGCAAAGACCCCATAAACTTCAACGCTGTGCGGCGTTATATAAATGACTTGCAGGCGAACAATTTGGTGATCGTCAATTACCTCCACGGCTGAGTCATCATAATTTCTGTCCCAATCCGGTTGTTCCATCTTTAGGGTATTGGCTTGCAAACTAACAGGGCTTCCCCATACCCCGCCCATTTGAAGCCCGATGTTCAGCTTTAACTGTCCATTATCCACAAACGCATCAACATATAACTCATCCAAACGCGCAATATGTTGGGGCGTTGAAGAATTGTTTTGTGGGCCTACGTTCATCGAATTTCCGGCAGCCGCGACAATGAAATAATCGGGATCGTCTCGAAATGTAGAGTTTTCTTTCCTTTGCGGTTCCTCTGTTTTGCTCGCTTCCGGCACTAGAGTCGCGGGCAGAGTAGGCAACGGCATGTCCTTGGGCGGAATGGTTTTCTTCGTCTGCATTTGCGGCTTTATGACGGGGTCCTGATTAGGAAAAGAGGACGTGGGAGGATCGGACTGCTTATCGGAGGGGTGAGTGGCTGCGTCTGATTTATCCGGCTTGAGGGCTTCCACTTTGGACACCCTAAAGAGTATGGATGCCAAGATTAAGGAGGAAAAAATCGTCAAGGCCCACTTGTTTGGGGCACTTTCTACAAAATAAGAGCACACCTTCCAGATGGCCAATACGCCCCATGGCAACGCCATTAAGAGATACCAGCGGGGGTCTTTCATGACCACGGCCAAGAAGAGAGAAATAAATGTAATGAAGATTCCAATACACGACCACAAGAAGGTGCTTTCGGATATGGGAATTGCGTGAGGTGGCTTCGGTTCCGTTTCTGATTTATTTGCCTGCGCTTCCCTGGCTTGAGCCAATTTGTCCGGATGGTTTCTCCACCATTTCGGGCTATGGCCTTCGGGGTACCTAAACACGAAAAACACCTCCACAGGGGAAGCTTAAGCATAGCATTCTCCCTTGCATGAAGTGCACAATCTCGTTTATTAACGTATTAGTTTCAGCTAGTTAGACTGATTATGGCATTAATTTTTAAGCGAAGATTAGACGAACCCGATGTCGAGTGCCCCCAGAAAACATCCCTAAGTCATTGACGATTCGTGGAAGTTGTTGATTCTTCGTTCGGGGCGGTTTTCCGAGCTGCGTCAGCGCGTTGGGCAGCCCTCGTAAACATGCATTTCTTGGCGTCCTGGATGGCCTCAGAGCGACGATCGTCCTCGCAGACGAACTTGCCCCCGTTCTTTCGTCCAAGAGCCCCACCGGGCCGTAAAACGCCTTCCTGTACGTTTCCCAAAATGGGACACAACTGTATGTACGATTACAGGCGGGCTCGTTTACAAAAAGCAGATTTCTCAGCCCTAAAGAGCATTCGGAATGACAATGTGGCTAGGGATGGTTAGACATGCACATCCACCCTTTCGGTTGGGCGCTACTCGCAAGGTACCTCGCCCCGCTCGATAGAGCGCGGGGCTTCGGGATGACAAGATGGTTGGATTCGATACAAAGTAGTAATTTGTCGAGCTGCGCTCGACTGGGCAGATGAGGACATCTGCCCCTACGTATTTCTTTGCTTCTAATCTTCGACGATGCGCGCTGTGATTTCCTGCTCGGGTTCTCCACCGACGGCGGTTTGCGCAATGATTAAGCGGCGGGCTTCCACGCGGATCTTCGGCAGTTGCAACCAGAAGAGGGCCGAACCGCCGATGCAGGCCACCGCGCCCATCGCCACCGCAACTGGAGCGCCCACGCGGTCCGCCATCGCGCCGCCGAACAACGCTCCGAAGGGCGCCATCCCCATGAACATCATGGAATATAAGGACATCACGCGGCCGCGCAGTTCATCGGGCACCATGGCTTGAATCAACGTGTTCGATGACGACATTTGCAGCATCACGAAAAAGCCGACGGGCAGAAGCAGCGCCGCAGACAACACAAAATTTCTGGACAATGAAAATAAAATCAGGCTGACGCCAAAAGCTCCGCAGGAAAACGCCACCCAACGGCCTAGGCCGTGAACGCCGGTGCGGGAGGCGAGAGTCAGAGCGCCTAAAAGCGCGCCCACCCCGGTCATACCCATAAGAATGCCGAGTCCGCGCGCGCCGCCATGCAGAATTTTGTCGGCGAATACCGGCATCAGAACGGTGTAAGGCATGGCGACTAAACTGACCAGTCCCAGTAAAAGAAGAATTGCGCGAATCGGTTTGGTATCGCGGGCAAAACGGAAACCTTCCAGAATGTGCGCGATGGGCGACGCTTCGGAAGCGCGATAGGCATGTTCGGGGATTTTCATCATCAGCAAACCGATGATGACGGCGATGTAGCTCACCGAGTTGGCGAAAAAACACCAGCCTTCGCCGATTCTTGCGACTAAAATTCCGGCAATCGCCGGCCCTATGATGCGCGCGCCGTTGAACATGGATGAGTTCAGAGCGATCGCATTCATCAAGTCTTCTTTGCCAACCATGTCCACCAGAAATGCCTGGCGGCCGGGAATATCGAAGGAATTGACGATGCCGAGCAAGGCGGCGAGAACAAAAATATGCCAGATGCGTACATGACCCGTAAGAGTAAGCGCAGCCAGGATCGCGGCGAGAATCATGGAAGCGACCTGCGTTCCGATGACGACTTTTTGGCGGTTGTAGCGGTCGGCGACAATCCCGCCGAGCGGGGCCACGAGAAACACAGGGAATTGGCTGGCAAAGCCGACCGAACCGAGTAACAGCGCGGAACCGCTGAGACGATAGACCAGCCACGCCTGGGCGACGCTCTGCATCCACGTACCGATCAGCGAGATTAGCTGGCCACTGAAAAATAACTGAAAGTTGCGGTGCTTCAGCGCGCGAATGGTTGCGGGAAGACTTTTCGAACTGGCCGGAACTGGACTGGATTGCTCTGCTTGCGCGGCTTTCATGCTCTATCCATAAGATGACGGCAACATGCCTGCCGATGCGGGGCCTCTAAAACGCGCCCCAACCAGTCACTAACTATTCACTTTGCGGCATTGCTCTTCTGAGTTAATGTTAAGCGATTTCCATTTGGTAGGCGCACGGCCACTTCTGAGTATAGGGGCGCACATGAACACTGGCGAACTTCGTCTGGAACGCCGCGGTGGGCAAAGATTTGGTTTTCAAATGCCGATTGGCATCTGCCGGGCTGGCAGCGGCATTGAAGGGAATGGATTTACGCATGATTTAAGCGCGAGAGGAGCGTCTTTTTATACCGATCTGACGCTTTCTTTAGGCGATGCCGTGGAACTTACGCTGGTCATGCCCTCAGAAATTACACTGGCGGAAAGCATGCGCGTGCGTTGTCGCGGCAAAGTGGTTAGGGTGTTTCCCTCCGTCGTACCGGGAAAATTTGGGGTTGCAGTGCAACTTCATGGATATGAGTTCCTGCCGGATGCGAGTTTTCCGTCCGCGATTGGGGATTCAGCTCGAATGCATGTGCAACAACATTTAGACGCCTAGCCCTTCGGTCTAACAGCACTGGGCTAAGACTTTCAGGCTATAAAGTATCCCTCGGTTGTGCCCTTCCAAAGGTAACCGCTTTTGCATAGAATTGGTGCAACGGTTTCCCTTCTCCTGCCGGCCTCCCCGATGTGGTGTTTGCTGTCACCCTCGGTTTTTGCCGTCCGGAGGACGCCGCCGCCGATTACGGAAGTCACTTGGCGTAATAGCATGTCACTCCATACCATGCTGTTACCCGTACTAATATTGAGGCTCGAGCATGCAGGGCATCGCGGTCACAGTACTGAGTGAAGATAAAGAACGGCTAAGTCTGCTTCAGCAACGGCTGGAAGCGACGCAACTGGTCCGCATCGTTTTTGCTCATCCCGGCTTTCCTGCCTCACCCACCGACGCAGTTTTACGCCAGATTCAGGATGTACGTTCGGAAATCGTCATTGTGGACATTGATCCCCGCGATGTTTCGCGGGCGATCCGCGCGATTGATGTGCTGCGCGAAAATACGGTGGACATCGCCATATTTGCCTGCGGAGAGATGACCAATTCGGCGGCAATTGTGTCCGTGATGCGCGCCGGCGCGGGCGAATATCTGGAACGCAATGCCAGCACGGAAGTGATTCTTGAAGCACTGGGAAGGTTTGCCTCTGCGCGCAACAAGATGCGGGCCACCTCGGGGCGGGCACGCGTGATTACGGTGACCAACGCCAAAGGTGGCGCGGGAGCGACCACGGCCGCCGTGAACATTGCCGTTGCGCTGCAAGCCGCGCGGGGCGGAGTTTTGCTGGTGGATTTCGCATGTCTGGGACATGCCGCGTTGCAGTTGAATGCACGCCCGACTTTCGGGTTGGCGGATGCTCTGCAAAACCTGCATCGCATGGATAATTCCCTGCTCGACGGCCTGCTGACCGAATGCAAAGACGGGTTGCAGTTGCTTGCCGGGCCGCAACAGCCCATGCTCTTAAGCCCTGCGACGGCGGAACTGGCGCGGCTCTTTGATCTTTTGGTTTCGAGTTTCCGCTATGTCGTGGTGGATTGCTCCAACCGCCTCGATCAAACGGGAAAGCTGATAAGCGAACTCTCCAACGCTGTGCTGTTGGTGGCGCAAACTGACGTGGTTTCCTTGTGGAGCGCCAGCCGCGTACGGACATTCCTGGAAGAGGGCGCGGTCCGCGACCGTGTGCGGCTTGTGCTCAACCGCTATAAGAAGATTCCGGGGTTCTCGGACGAAGATGTGGAAGAAACGACGCACTGCAAGCTTCTTTGGAAGCTTCCCAACAATCACCAGGCCATTGCGCCGTCTCTCGACAAAGGCAGCCCCGTGGCCTATCAGGATAGCTACGACATTTCGCGCTCTTACCACTCATTGGCGGCAACTCTGGCGGATGCAGCCCCAACGGCCGAGGGTTCTCTGGACTTGAGCTATCAGAGTGACAAAACGGACACAAAAAAGAAGCCTGCCGGGCGTCTTTTGATCTCGCCTCTACGCGCCGGGCAATAGCGCCGGCTCTTTTCACACAAAAATATTGGCTTGAGTGCTTGCTAGACGGCTGCGGCGGAGGTTTTCGCCTCCAGCATCGCGTAGATGGCTGGATTGGTGCAGACTTCGTAGTAACGGCGCGCCGTCCACTGCTGGAGACCGAAGTTGCTGGTGTCAATTTGCGCGATGTGACTGCCGCGAATGATGACTTTGCGGAAGATATCTTTGCCGACGGGGACCATTCCATTCCAGAGACGGAAATCCTCGCTGCCCCACAGCTCAGGCAGCTGCAATTTGCAGACTTCCAGGGCGATTTCTTCCTGTAACCGCTTAAATGCGGCTTCGCTGATGCGCACGCCATTCAAGTTGTACTTCATGATGAAATCATCGGCACTCTCGCCCATCTCGGCATCGCCGACGGTTTGGAAGGCATAAACATTGAATGGCGATTCGAGCGATTCGATGGTCTTGCGCACGCGCTTATTACAAGATGAAAGGCGGTCGCTCTCGTTCAAGGCATCGGAAATCATGATTCTCGCGTCGCCATCCATCAAATACATGGGCGCAGAATCCTGATAGGAAATACCGATTCCCAACTCGAGCGGGGGCAATCCTGAGCTTTGCAGCAGCTTGTTATAACCGCAAACAATGTCAATGATTTCGCGGGCCAAAACGCAGGCTTTGCTCACGGCAAGGGCGGGTTCGCCTTCACGCTCAAAGAGGGCAAGAATGATGGCATCGCCTTCGAGAAAAACTTTGCTGGCATCGTATTTGGCGAGAAGCTTATTCACCGGATCATAAAAGTTCAGGCTGAAATAGGAAGCCGGATTCATATCGCGTTCCATCAGAGAGCGAGTCAGCCGCGATGAATCGCGCACGTCGGCCTTCAAGATCACATGCCGTACAACTTTGCTCTCGGCTGGTTTCTGTTCTTCGGGCAGCAGAAACTCGTAAAGCGTGCTGTTCATGGCCGAAAGTTCGCGCAAGCGTCCGGTACCGATTAAATTCACGCCATCGAGCGCGGCGTTGAGGGTTTCAAGACGGCGCCAGTCGCGGTGGTAGCAAATAAAATCGCGCAGAAAACGGCCAGCAAGTTTGGCCCGTTCCGCGCCCTTGCTGCTGCCGACGCGAGCCAATGCATCGCGGAAATTCTCCGCACCGGGCTTGCCCTGCTCCTGGATCAGCTTTTCCACGCGGTCGCGCTCTTCCCGCGAAATAAGGCCGTTCTTCAACTGGTGCGCATTGATGCGCGGCGAGTAAACGGCAAGCAGCGGGATCACCTCGTAGGAAGCTACGACGTGGTCCATGATCTTTTCTTTCTCCAGGACATTGAGCCACGCCGTTAAACGAGTTTTCTGAGAGCGGCCTTCGGGAGTGTTTTCATCCGGCGAGCCGGAGCCGACAAGTTCATGCGCATTTTCCGGCAGGTTAAGCCATCCATCCACTGTTGCCTCTACCTCAGAGTCCGGGCCCAAATTGAGAGTTTGCAGAAAGTCGTACACAATCCGGCGGACATTGGCAAAGCGGTCAGGATCGCGGTCAAAATTTCCCAACATCACATAGTGTTCGGCGTTAACGTGAGCGTCTTTGCCGTCTTCGGCAAAGATCAATGGATTCAGAAAGAGCTTATATTCTTCTTCCGTTGCATTGCCGAACAAGGAGCGGCGAGTGCGGGCCAGAGTTTCTTTTTCGATTTCGCGCAGCGTGCGAAACAATTCCTGCCCGGTCTTGCGTAAGATGATTTTCTTGGCGACCTGAAACTCGGAAACGCGTTCGCGATATTCCAGAGCTTTCTGGGCACGCACGCCTTCATAACTATTCAGCAGAGCGCGGCAGCGTTCCAGCGCTTGCGCAAATTGCGCCTGCAATTCGATGCGGAGAAACTTGGTGATGGCCAACCGGGCCAGTAAATCAATGGTCAGTTTGCCTTCGGCCTTGGCGCGATTCAAAGCGGCGACATGAATATCCGCCAACAGCGGCTTCAATTCGGAGGTTTCAACCTTGACTTTGGCTTTGTTACTGGGTTGGCTCCCGATAAACTGTGTTCCACCGGGGCGCTTCGTATCCTCCGCGGCCAGCAGCCCTTCAATATTGCCGTGGCGGGTGATGAGATGCGCGATCTGATGGCGCATCTGCTCCACAAATTTCGTGCTGAGATGAACATCGTGACGCAGGTTGTCCACCCCGAGTTGCAATCCCTTCAATGAAAGTGAAGGAGCATAACTACCCAGGGTCGGAGGCGTAATTTCTTCAGAGCTTTGCCCAAGTCTGAATAAGGGAAGTCGAGGCATCGCGAACTATATTCTCCGAAGCGGCATACCTGCAATCTACTGATTTTCTGCTACTTTCGGAGCGTATCACGCGTGTGCGGGGCACTAAAGTTACCCAAGTTACATGGCCGAAATGTAAGCAAAAGTATGACCCTATGGCCGTGTTTCGAGTGGGTGCTTTGCCTTCTCAAAAAATTCGTTTTGGAGTTGGAGGCTGACCTTATCGGCTTTGATGGCGCGCAGTGATTTGACGATGGCGTCCTC
>Ga0070734_10003656_pt1 | contig 15712 bp, 15 predicted proteins | sample Coa_R1_8_FD_66444 | JGI IMG/M metagenome (GOLD analysis project Ga0070734, IMG submission 66444) | Surface soil microbial communities from Centralia Pennsylvania, which are recovering from an underground coalmine fire - Coalmine... | ecosystem: Environmental > Terrestrial > Soil > Unclassified ...
TGCATTATCACGGGACGGCGAATGAGATATGGGAGCAGACCGAAGGGCGCATCACGCACTTTCTTTCGATGCTGGGAACGAGTGGAACTTTTGTGGGAACGACGCGGCGGTTAAAAGAGTTGAATCCACAAGTTCAATGCATTTCGTTGCAGCCCGATTCGCCGTTTCACGGAATTGAGGGCGCGAAGCACATGCCGAGCGCGCTGGTGCCGAAAATTTACGATGCTTCGCTAGCCGATGAAAATTTAGAGATCTCAACCGAAGATGCCTATACCATGTGCAAACGCTTGGCGCGTGAAGAAGGGTTGCTGGTAGGAATTTCAGCGGGAGCGGCAGTGGTGGGATGTTTGCAAATCGCGCGGCGAATGAAGAAAGGCGAGACAGCGGTCTTCGTGACGATTCTGTGCGATTCGGGCGACAAATATCTGAGCGAGCGGTTTTGGGAAGAAGATTAAGTAGCCTACGCCGGTCTTGCGCAGGTATTCATTGAGCCTTTTTGCCCCTAGTTATCCCCAATGATCTGCTATATACTCCGCGGTGTTTTCGGAGGCCATATGAAGTTAACAATCCCCAGCATCGCTGTTTTCATATTGGCATCGATTTCTGCTTTTGGACAACATTATAAAGTCCTATATAACTTTACAGGCGGAAGCGATGGAGCCTTTCCAAAGAGCGCTCTACTCCTTGACGCTGCCGGAAATCTTTATGGAACCACAGTAAGCGGTGGCAACAACGAATCGTTTTGTGGCGGGGAAGGTTGTGGAATTGTTTTTGAGTTGTCACCCAATATAGAGGGTTCGTGGTCAGAAACGATTCTCTATGCATTTTGCCCGAACAAATTTTGCGCTGATGGCGCTAGTCCGATGTCTGGATTGGTTATAGATCCGCAAGGTAATCTTTATGGCTCTACGCGATATGGCGGTACGTCTCCAAACGACGGAATCGTGTACGAACTCTCTCCGCCTTCTCTTCCAAGTGGATCGTGGACTGAAAAAGTGCTTTACAATTTTTGTTCTCTGCAAAACTGCTCTGACGGCGCAGTACCTAATCAAGTGATTCTCGATACATCGGGAAACCTTTACGGAACCACCGTCGAAGGTGGCAGTATGAATCATGGTGTAGTTTTTGAACTATCTCCGAGTGCGAGTTCGTGGTCCGAAAGCGTTTTATTTAAGTTCTGTACAAGCGGCCAAAAAATAATTTGTCCGACTGGCGCGCAGCCGCTCGCTGGAGTCACTTTCGATACGAGAGGAAACCTCTACGGTACAACCAGTAACGGTGGATCAAAAACGGGGCCAGGAAGTGGATTGGTATATGAACTTTCGCCGAATTCAACTGGATGGATCGAAACTAATATCTACAGTTTTTATACAGAAAATCAAAATCAGGCATCTCCATCCGGGAATGTAATTTTTGACGCTCTAGGGAATCTCTACAGTACGACTGCAAGCGCAGGAGCCTTTGAATGTGGACAAGTGTTCAAGCTGAGTTTGCAAAATGGTGGCGAGTTCCGCCGAGTTTCCTTTAACTGTCAAAACGGTAACTCCCCGAGGTCTGGACCTCTTCTTGACCCAAAGTCGGGCGCTCTTTACGGCACAACTGCGGGCGGCGGAACGACTTCTAATGGCGTTGCTTATAAGATTTCATCGAACGGCAATGAAAGCGTGCTTTACAACTTTTGCCAGGAAACAAATTGCGCTGACGGAGCTTTACCATTTGGAGGACTGGTGGCGGATCAGTCCGGGAATCTCTATGGCGTAGCATATCAAGGGGGTACCTATAACGCAGGTGTGGTTTTTGAGATTACGCCTTAAATTTGTGCAGCTTTGGCAAATCCAATCTGGATGACTTCTTTCGTGTCTTTCATCAGTGGCAGAGCATCCATTTCTTCGGCGGAAAACCATTTGACTTCGCTGGCGTCGCCGCCGGCGTGGAGTTCTCCGCCGGTTACGCGGCACAAAAAATCAATCAGCACATAGTGATATTGCACACGGCCTTCTGCATCGCGCAAAACGCGATCGAATACGCCGAGCAGTTCGCCACATTCGACATCCAAACCAGTTTCTTCTTTGGCTTCGCGGATGGCGGCTTCGCGGACGGTCTCACCAACTTCCAACATTCCGCCGGGCAAGGACCATTGTCCGGCAAGAGGAGGGTTGCGGCGGCGGATTAAGGCCACGCGGGCGTTATCGCGGGTACCGTCAACGATGATTGCGCCCACGCCGACCATAGGCGCGTTTGAGTATTCGCGTTTCATATATTAAAAAGCAGATTCCTCGTGCATCCTCGCCGCTAGCGCGGCTACGGATGGCTCGGAATGACAAGATTGCAAGAATCATGGTTACAATGCTGCTGTGTCCTTAGAAGAATACAAGCGAAAGCGGCGTTTTGAAGAGACGCCTGAGCCTCCGCCAAAGTTGGCTGCAAAACCGGGCCACCGGTTTGTAGTGCAGCGGCATCGCGCATCGCGCTTACATTACGACTTCCGACTGGAGATGGATGGTGTTTTAAAGTCGTGGGCCGTGCCTAAAGGGCCCTCGCTTGATCCCGCCGACAAACGCCTGGCCATGCAAGTGGAAGATCATCCGGTTTCGTATTTCGATTTTGAGGGCACGATTCCTGAAGGCAACTACGGCGCGGGCACGGTGATGGTATGGGACGTAGGCACATGGGAACCGCTGTCTCCGGGGACTGTAAAAGGGAAATATGTTCCCGCAAGTGATGAAGAAGCCGATGCGATGCTGAAAAAAGGCGATCTCAAGATTCGCCTGCACGGAAAAAGATTGAAGGGTGATTTCGCCATTGTGCACATACGCGCGCGGCGTCCTGGAAGCAAGGGCAATGAATGGCTACTGATTAAAAAGCAGGATGACGACGTCGTTTCCCACTACGACATTGATAAATATGACACGTCAGTGTTGACCAAGCGCACGATGGATCAGATTTCCGGCGATGCAAAATCGAAGGAGTGGACCAGCAGCCCTCCGGTGTCGCAGGGCAAAGCTAAAACCGCGTGGGTGGAAGAAGCGCTGGCCAAGGCAAAAACGAAGACGAGCGCGAAGCCATCGGGCAAAACCGCTACAGCGGCTAAAAAAAAACTCTCCGCAAAGCCTGAATCTTCCATTTCTAAGTTAGACGGTGCGCGTAAAGCGCCGTTGCCGGTGGAAATTCGCCCGATGTTGGCTGAAATCGCCGACAAGGCTTTCGACGATCCTCATTGGGTTTATGAGATTAAATGGGACGGCTACCGCGCAATCGCATATATCGAAGATGGAAAAGTCCGCCTGGTTTCGCGCAATCAGAATGACCTCACCAAGGAGTTCCCAGAACTTGCAGCCTTGCCCGAATTAATTCGGGCAAAAACTGCCGTACTAGATGGCGAAGTTGTAGCGCTCGATGAAAATGGGCGAACATCTTTTTCTTTAATTCAGCGGCGAACAGGGATTCGCGCTTTTGGACGGCGTGTGTCCGGCGATAAAAGCTTGGCTATTCAGTATTACGCCTTCGATCTTCTCTATCTTGACGGCTACGACTTGCGGCGGACGCCGTTAACGGCCCGCAAAGAAAAGCTCGCGGAAATTATCAAGCCCGGCGGCGTTTTACTTTATTCCGAACACTTTCCGGATGGCGTGAAACTATTCGAAGCGGCACGCAAAAACGGTCTGGAAGGCATTCTGGCTAAACGTGCCGACAGCCTTTATCAGGAAAAACGCAGTTCGGATTGGCTCAAGATCAAAATCACGCAGACGGTGGACTGCGTGATCGGGGGCTATACCGATCCGGAAGGTAGCCGCGAATATTTTGGCGCTTTAGTGCTCGGCCTCTATAACGACAAAGGGCAACTCATGCATGTCGGGCAAGTTGGAACGGGATTTGACCAGGCGATGCTAAAAACGGTTTTCGCCGCGATGGAGAAATATAAAAGCGCCAAGAATCCTTTTCACGGGTTGGTTGATGTTGACGCGCGGCATGTCCATTGGGCCAAACCGGCGCTCGTCGCGGAAATTAAGTTCTCCGAATGGACTGAAGGCGCGGATGGCGGGGATCCCAAACTACGCGCCCCGGTTTTCGTTGCCTTACGCACCGACAAGAAGCCGAAAGAATGTACCTTCGCTACGCAGAGAGCATCTTGAACCAATGCTAACGCTGCCCGAAGACGTAAAAATATTTACAGTACCCGGTTTGTGGAATTCCGGCCCCGAACATTGGCAAAGCTATTGGGAGCGTGAAATTCCACAGGTCGAACGCATTCAGCAGAAAAATTGGGATACGCCGGTTTGCGAAGATTGGATTGCGGAGGTCGATCGCGCCGTCAACGCTTACCCGACAGCAAAGATCGTGCTGGTCGGCCATAGTTTAGGCTGCACGACCATCGCGCATTGGGCGAAAACTTACAATCGCGCGATTCATGGCGCTATGCTGGTGGCTCCCAGCGATGTGGAAGCGCCGTCGTATCCTCCGGGAACGACGGGCTTCAAGCCGATGCCATTAGAGAAACTTCCCTTCCCCAGCACGGTTATCGCGAGCACCAACGATGAGTATGTAACGCCCGATCGCGCCAGATTTTTTGCGAACGCCTGGGGCAGTAAGTATGTCGAGCTAGAAGATGCCGGGCACATCAATAGCAACTCGGGACTGGGCAGGTGGGAGTTCGGCTTGCAACGATTAATAGAGTTGATTCAATCGAAGTGACTTTCTACTTGATATCTTTCATTGACATCATGGAACCGTAGTCTTTTCCCGACGGTTCCACAGCGCGCACAACGATTCCGGCGAAAGCGTCGCGGAATTCCGGATACTTGGCCAGCAGGGCTTTCATTACGATTTCATTTTCCTGAAAAGTCTTCGCCGTATTGGAAACATCCGGGCTCTGGTATTTCGCGACCAGATCGAGATCATCGCCAACTGCCGTCGGAAAGATTGCCGTGAGCTGATATTTATTCGCACCCGAAGCAAGTTCCACTGGTCCGGCATCCGGTAAATCAGTCGGTTTGTTGGCTTGGGATTCGTCGTAAAGCTTGTCGCCAATTTGCGTGGTCATAAATTGCACAGGCAAAGCTAGATCGCGGGCTTCCAAGAAATAAAGCCACGCGTCTCGGCGCTCGCCCTTGGAGACAAATTCACGCGCTTTGTCGGCGAACCATTTAGCATCGTGCCCGGCGACCTGCGTATTTTTCACATAGAGGCCGGCAAGCTTCCAGGCGGAATTTTGTTGCAACAAAATTAATGTAACCACCACGGGAGTTTTGGCTGCGGCGTCGAGCATGATGATGCCATAACTTCCAGCAGGCAGATTGGGGATGACGAATTCCGCGCTGTCGGCGGTTTGTCCGCGCGCCCCGAACACACCGCATAAAAATTCCCCGTTCGCGCTGGTTGTATCGGTTTTCAAAAGAAATGGCGGACGCGGGGAAGCCTGGATTTGTGACAGGTTCGCGTGATTTTCCTGCACGACGGATTCGATGCCTGAAAAATCGGAGGCGAGCGAAGCCGAGGACGCCTGCTTCAAAGAAGCCGAATCGCCGTGAGCCAGCAGGTCGAAATCGTGCTGGGCCGCGCTGACCAGGGCTGACCGCGTGGCTTCGTCCATATCGCCGGATGTCAAGCAGGTTTGTGCTTGCGAGGTAAAGGCTGCAAACAACAATAGCGGCAAAAATCGGACGGCAAATTTGCAACTTTGCATGACTTCATCTTAACGCCGAATAACGAAAAACTAAGCTACTCTCTTTAGCGCTTTGCCGCCCCTTCATTTGCGCTATATATTGCGTGGCGCCCAGGAGCAATTAAGGAATTAGAAACCCTCACAAAGTGGGCAACAAGCCACGGAAAGCATGCTTGTTCAGCAATTTACAGGGCAATGGATACAAGAAATCAGGAAGCATGCACAACCAAACACCTCGCCCCATGCCCCTTTTGGCCCTACCCAAAAGGAGGGGGAATCTAGCTTCCTACTCTTGTCATATCGGCTTCCACGCTTTAAGAGGGGGGTAATCCGTGATATAAGTTCGGGGTACGCATATCTACGTTTGTTCGAGGAGATGCGGGTTATGGCGCTGGCTACAGCAGGCAAGAACGGCCAGTCTCGAGGAGGTCATGTGTCCGAAGCACGGACGGGAAAACGCTTCCCACTGGAACTACCGATTAAGATTCATCAGGCTGACGAGAGCGGCGAACACAGCGGGATCACAGGAAACCTAAGCGCCGCAGGCGTTTACATCAAAGCTGATGCCGCGCTCGAAATTGGCTCCGCGGTGGAGTTTGAAATTGTGCTTCCGCCGGAAGTCACCGGGGCCACAGAAAACGTTCTTGTGCAGTGCCGTGGAAGGGTGGTGCGCAAAGACGCACCCGAAGGCTCCGGCAGTGATGCACAGGGAGTTGCCTGCGTCATTGACTCTTATGATTTCGTACGTAAGTCGTAATCGAGGCTGACACTATGCTGAAACTCATTTTGGCCGACAATCAGGCTATTTTTCGCGCAGGTATCGCCAAGGTTCTGGCGGTGGAAGACGAAATGCGCATCGTCGCCCAGGCGCAAACGCCGGAGCAGATGTTCATGGCGCTCGACAAGTTCCGTGCCGCGGTTTTGGTTGTGGCGGGCGGTTTTCACGGGGATTTTAACGGCATTCTACAAAGCGCCGCCAAAGTCAAAACTCGCGTGATTGTTCTTGCCGACACCGGCGAAAGCGCGCAGCGCTACATGGGAGCGGGAGCACATGCGGTTGTTTACCGTAATGTAACCAGCCCGGCGCTGGTGGACTGCGTCCGCAAAGTTGCCCGCGGGGACACCTGGGTACAGGACATTGCCGTGCCCAGCGAACTCACCGAAAACGATATGGTCGGATTGCGCGTGCGCGATCGCCTGACTGCGAAGGAACTGCGCATCGTCGCGCTGATTGTGCAGGGCTACAAGAATAAAGAGATTGCCACGCAGCTGGGCACAACCGAGCAGGTGATCAAGAATTATCTGCGGAACGTCTATGACAAGATCGGCGTGTCAGACCGGCTGGAATTGGCGCTCTTTACCATCCATCACCGCATTCTGAACGAAGCTGCTGCCGCGACTGCGGCTGCTGCAACTCCTCCGCCGCAACCACAAGGCACGATGAGTTCGTAACGGATATTCGCATCCAACAAAAAAGGGGCCAAATGGCCCCTTTATTTTTTGCTCGCGCAGCCAGCTATCCGACTTCCACGGGTTCTTCGATCGTTGCCTCACGCAGGAATTTTGCCGCTTCTTCCGGCGGCGTGGGATTGATATAGAAGCCAGTTCCCCATTCGAACCCGGCTGTCTTGGTCAGTTTTGGCATGAATTCAATATGCCAGTGATAGTGATCGTTGGTCGGGTCTTGCACCGGCGAGCTGTGAATCACCAGATTGTAAGGCGCATTGTCGAGCACGCGGTCGGCCTTCGTCAGTAAGGTCTTAATGGCTTTGGCCAAATTCTCAAACATGTGTGACGAGGAATTCTCAAAGGATGACTCGTGCTGCTTGGGCAGAATCCAAGTTTCGAAGGGAAAACGCGGGGCATAGGGCGCAAGCGTGACGAAATCGTCGTTCTCGGCGACAACGCGAGTGCCGCCTTCAATTTCCTGCCGGATGATGTCGCAAAAGACGCAACGTTCTTTGTAAATAAAGTACTGCTTTGCGCCTTCAATTTCTTCCGCCACGTAGATGGGAATAATGGGCAGCGCAATCAACTGGCAGTGCGCGTGTTCGAGCGAAGCTCCCGCGGATTCGCCATGGTTCTTAAAAATGAGAATGTACTTGAAGCGGCGATCTTTTTTGAGGTCAAGAATGCGGTCCCGGAAGGTCCACAGCACATCTTCAATGCGCTTGGGTGGAAGCGTGGCCAGGCTGGCGTTATGGTCAGGCGTCTCAATAATCACCTCGTGCGCCCCGATCCCATTCATTTTGTCGAACATGCCATCGGCTTGCCGGCTCAAGTTACCCTCAATGCCTAAAGCGGGAAATTTGTTCGGCACCACGCGTACGGTCCAACCCGGCGTATCCCGCTGCGGCGGCGGGCCTCCGTTGGGATTTGGCCGGTAGGCCTGGATCTCAGGCGGCGTTTTGTGCTCGTTCCCGTAGCAAAAAGGGCAAAATCCGCCTTTCATGCCGTTATTTTCGAGAGAAAAATCGGTAGGGCGTTTGGCTCGGTCAGTGGAAATAATCACCCAGCGGCCGACAATGGGATCTTTTCGCAGCTCAGGCAAAGACTAAATCCTTTCAATACCAGAAAACTAACAGATATTTTACGCCACTGGGAAGGCATTGCGGAATAACTCAAACTGTGGCGCGCCGCACGGTTGGTCATAGTACACGCTGATTACGTCAAAGCGGAATGGAGGAAAAGAATTGTCTGTACGCTTCTTCTCTGCACCGGAAACATGAATCGTCGCGTCTCCGCCCATATGGCGCATATAGGTTTTGGCCACCCGCACGAGCGCGCGTTGTTTGTCCCGATCTACGGCCGCCTCAGCTGGCTTTACATCGCGCGTGGTGCGGGTTTTGACTTCGATAAAGCACAGCACATCTTCGTTTTTGTCGTTTTTGTCGTTTTTTTTGTTTTTGCCTCTGTCCCAGCCGATCAAGTCAATTTCACCGCGGTGCAAGGGAGTGCGGAAGTTCTGGGCGACCATCACATAACCCAGCTTACGCAGGTAAAAATATGCATCTTCTTCCCCACGGCGCCCCGTTTGCTGATGGCTTGCGCCTTGCGGCTCAGGAAGCGTATGCTTCGCCAGCCAGTCAAGCATACGAATCGTTCTTTGCGTGGTGCGAGTGGAGAGCATGCGGATACAATCCAGTTCACAGTGTCTCTCATCCAGATAGGAACGCAGCAAGGTTTTGTCAAAAATTATGAGTGGCTCATTCCTGAAATGGGAAAATGCGAAGATGCGATTCGTTCGTTAATGATTCCGCATCAGATGAAGTTCTATGGCAACGCAGGCAATTCCGACGGCACAATCGGGAGCTAGGGCGCGCCCGCAGGTCAATCCGTGGCTGATTGCGATCTCCGTCATGCTCGCCACATTCATGGAAGTGCTGGATACTTCCATTGCTGCGGTCGCGTTGCCTTATATCGCTGGTAGCCTTTCCGCCAGTAATGATGAAGCTACATGGGTGCTCACCAGCTATCTGGTAGCCAATGCAATTTTTCTTCCGGCGAGCAGCTGGTTCTCGCGCAAATTTGGGCGTAAGCGATATCTGATTACATGCATCGTGATTTTTACCGCCTCTTCGTTCATGTGCGGAGCGGCAACGACACTCGCGATCATTCTTTTGGCGCGTGCAGTACAAGGCGCTGGCGGCGGTGCGTTGCAGCCGCTTTCTCAATCCATTCTGCTGGAAACTTTTCCCCCGGAAAAACGCGGTATTGCGATGGCAGTCTTCGCACTCGGCGTGGTGGTCGCTCCCGTTCTTGGACCCACACTTGGCGGCTGGCTCACCGACACTTATAGCTGGCGATGGGCGTTTTATATCAATATTCCAGTCGGGGTCTTCGCCATTTTCATGATTACGCGCTACGTCGAAGATCCGCCGTACATCAAGCATGCAAAGGCCGGGAAACTCGACACGATCGGACTTGGGTTATTGGCAATTTGGCTGGCTTGCCTGCAAATCATTCTGGATAAAGGCCAGGAAGATGATTGGTTCGGCGCTACGTGGATTCGCTATGCCACGGTCATTTTGATTGTCAGCTTTGTCGCATTCATCATTCGCGAAGTGCGGCATAATTCACCACTCGTGGATTTACGCGTCTTCCGTTACCGCAACTTCACGCTGGGCTGCATTCTCATCGCGATGTTCGGGGCAGTGATTTATGGCCTGGTCACCCTATTGCCGCTTTTTTACCAGGAGTTGCTGGGCTATACCGCACTGGCGGCAGGTTGGGCGGTAAGCCCGCGGGGCATTGGCGCCATTCTGGCTATGCCGGTCATCGGATTATTGACCAGCAAAATGGACAACCGCTGGCTAATTTTCTTCGGCTTCGCACTATTTGCTGGAGCCAGCCTATGGTTTGGCGAGGCAACACTTTCCATTTCGCAATGGAGCTTCCTGTGGGCCATCATCATCAGCGGATTTGGCTCAGGGTGTATTTTTGTGCCGCTATCTACGACTGCGATGGGCGGCATTCCTAATGAGCAAATCGGAAATGCCAGCGGACTCTACAACTTATTGCGCAACATTGGCGGAAGCATCGGCATTGCGGTCGTCAATACGATCGTGATCCGGCGCCAACAGTTGCATCGCACCGAGTTATCGCATCACCTCAGCAATACAAATCCCAATATGCAAAATCGCTTAATGGCGGTAGAAAGCTACCTGCACTCGCGTGGCGCTTCACCCGCGGATGCCGTGCATCAGGCCCAGGCGCTGCTTGAGCGCTCGCTCAATGGGCAGGCTGCCCTTTGGTCTTATGTGGACGATTTCCGTGGGCTGGCGTTGGTATGCCTGATATGCATCCCGCTGGTATTTGCACTGAAGAAAACGGTCGGACGGGGTGGCGTCAGCGCAGGACACTAAGTTAAGGCTTTATTGTGCGAGGCTGGCATCAACGGTAGATACCGCAAAACCAGGCAAGCGCCGGGAAATTTCCAACAATTGGGCAGCAAGCTTGGCGACCTGAGCGCGAATTTCGGGAACCGCAGTCGTCTCCCACAAACTACCTTTGCGCGCCGGCCCTACCGCGTAAAGGAAATCTGAAGGATTGCCGAGTGAATCATACAATGCTCCGTCGGGCGCGACATCGAGCCCTAGAAACAGAGCATCGGGACGCGCTAATTCTTCGCTAAAAAGTTGATTTAGCAGCGGGTGATTGAGGCGCCGAGCGTCCGTCTCGGGGCCGGTGCAATTCACCACCAAGCCGACGCGCAATTTACTCTCTTTGCCGGACAGCCGGTCATGATAAGTGATCTCGACGTATTCAGCCTCTTCGCGGTACTCGATGATGCGTCCCGCATGAGCCTGAATGTCATGATCGGCGATTTCGCCACCCAGAAAATCACCGATTTCGGGCGCGACACGATGACGGTGGACTTCCCAATAGGGGCGGACATGACGTAGAAAACGGCGCTTCTCTACCAGCGGCAGCGACGCCCAGATTTCCGCAGTGAAAGGACGCAGCGAGTCAACCACCGCGCGCCAGTCGGAACCTTGCTGGTGAGCGCTTTTCGCCTGCTGACGAACTAAATGGAGAAGACCGCGTGTGGTGCGTGGCGCGTGCGAATTCCAAAATACAGGCCACGGCTTCACCGTGCGGTGGCGCCGGGGCAGAAGACCTCGCCGCGAAATCACATGGATGGCGCCTTTGAAGCCGCGCGAGCGCAATGTAATGGCCTGATCCACGCAAGTCAGGCCGGAGCCGACCAGCAATACATCTCCATCGAGCTTGGCACTTTCCAGTGCAGACTGGTCCCATGCGAAGGGCAAATAACGACGGCTTTCGGCAGTTCTTCCCGGCAGGTTCGGGTCGCTGGGACGGAAATTTCCCAATGCAAGCACGACTTGGTCGGCCACGATTAGATTGCCGGTGGCAAGCTGGATCTGCGCAGAATCTTCCGGGCGCTGAATTGCTGTGGCTTCATCATGAATTCGCTGATACCGGCTAAGAGTGGAACGCTGCGAATCCTGCAAGACGGCCTCGATGTACTGGCCATAAACACGCCTCGGAACAAACGTACTTGCTTCAACATCAGGGTCGTAATTGGATTTCGCCCAGTTTAAGAAATGGTCGGCATCGTCGGGAAAAGCACTCATTTTGCCGGCGGCCACATTCAGTAAATGCGCCTCCACGCGGGTGGAATAGGCAATACCACGGGCAGGTACCGGCGAACGATCAATTACCGCGACGGAAATCGCCGATTGGGCGCGGCGCAACAACTGGGCGGCAAGAATGGAACCCGAGAAGCCGCCACCAACAATAACAACAGTAAATTTTTGCGGGTTGGATTTGAATGATGACATGGGCCTACTCTCCATTCACGACCAAATTATATCTAAATGCCTATTAAAATAATAGACATAAAGGTGATAATTAAGGGGAGAAGAAGGGATGGAGAAATTCGTTAGGGGCCAGCAATCGCGGGTTATGAAACCGGGTTCTTATCCACCACAGGCGCCCTCAATCGCTTGATAAAAAGCCGATTCTGCCTGGATTAGCGGGATTTTCCAAGTTGCTTGTAACGGAAACAGGTCACCAGGTGATCGTTGACCATGCCCGTCGCTTGCATAAAGGCGTAACAAATCGTAGATCCCACGAAGTTGAATCCACGCTTTTTGAGGGCCTTGCTCATCGCATCCGATTGAGGGGTAGTTGCAGGGACGTCTTTGCTGGTTCGAGGTGAATGGATTACAGGCTTGCCTCCGATAAATTGCCAGATATAGCGGTCGAAGGAACCAGACTCATCGCAGATTTCCAAGAAAATCTTCGCATTTTGAATTGCCGAGCAAATTTTGAGTTCATTGCGAATAATTCCCTGATTGCGAAGTAGTGATGCAATCTTGCGCCGGTCGTAGCGCGCAATGCGCGCGGCATCAAAGTCGTCAAAGGCTTCGCGGTAATTTTCGCGCTTTTTTAAAACTGTGTCCCAACTGAGCCCGGCCTGCGCACCCTCCAGAATCAGAAATTCAAATAGCCGGCGATCATCGTGGAGAGGCGTGCCCCATTCTTCATCGTGATAGCGGATGGAAAGATCGTTCGAGGGCCAGGAGCATCGGATAAGGTCGGAGGATTTGGCAGGCATACAGGTAGTCCATGTTAGCTGAAATTAAACGTCCATTTGGACAGCGGACGTGCTCCTTTTGTAACTTGGAGCAGCCAAGGGAGTTAGCTACATTCGTAGAACGGAAAACCGTAAACTGGTACGCTTTCGGCCCACGACGTGCAACTAAATCAGTAACTTACGGATTTTTAGTGGGTTAGAAGAAGTATGGGGGATGTTTTGGGAATGAAGTACACGCGCCCGGTATTTTTTATCCTGCTGTTGTTGGGTTGCCTTGCGGGAGAGTTTTCCTCAGCGCAATCCAGCTATTTGCAGCCGGGGACAGCTGTGGCCAGCACTGCGGGGCTCGGCGATGACTCCCAGCCCGACACTGTTCTCACCATCAAAAAACGTGTGGATGAAGTGCACGTGCTCTTCACCGCTACGGACCGTCATGGGAAATTTGTCCGCAATTTGAATGAAAACGATTTCGTTGTATTGGACGATCACAAGCCACCACAAGAGATAGTGAGCTTTCGCCACGATACGGATTTGCCCCTTGAATTAGGTTTGCTTGTGGATACCAGCGGATCGGTGCAAGGCCGGTTTGGATTTGAACAGGAAGCCGCAGTCAGCTTTCTGCAGCGCACGCTACGACCAAACTTCGACCGCGCCTTTGTAATGGGATTCAACTCGAAGAGCCAAGTCACGCAAGACTTTACGGACAACGTGAAGCTTTTGCAAACCGGCGTGGAGCGGTTGCACGACGGTGGCGGTACTGCAATCTACGATGCGATCTACAAAGCCTGCCGCGACAAATTGATTACGGCTACGAGCGACCGTCCAGAGCGGCGCGCGATTATCGTTGTCAGCGACGGAGAAGACAATCAGAGCGAAGTCACTCGGGCACAAGCCATCGAAATGGCGCAACGCGCCGAAGTGATGATTTACGCCATCTCCACCGATGACAGCGGCCTTGTGCTGAGAGGCGACAAAGCCTTGCAGCAACTCGCAGATGCGACCGGTGGACGCGCTTTCTTTCCTTTTAAAATGAAAGACATCAAGAATTCTTTTGCTGCCATTGAAGACGAGTTGCGCAGCCAGTACGTAATTTCCTACCATCCAGCAGATTTTGATCCGGATGGCCGCTATCGATCCATCCAAATAACCGCCCTGAAGAAAGACCTGCAAGTCCGCGCCCGGCAAGGCTATTACGCGCCCCGGCAGTAAGAAACGGCGAGAATGAGTAGCATATTAGATCCGCATCCACATAGACACCGTCACCTCAGGAATGTATGATTTGCTCGTCTGCGCACGTCCCCCGCGCCGCGTGACCTAATCTACTTTCCCGGAGGCTCTCCTATGGATCACGGGCGTATGCACGTAATTCTCAATCTCTCTACATCAATTCTGTTGTTACTCACAGGCTCCTTCGCATCAGCCCAGACGCTTACGACCGTCGTAAATTTCCACTCGATCAATGGTGCCAACCCGGATAGCCCGTTGGTACAAGGCAGGAATGGCGATCTATATGGCACTGCGGAATATGGTGGACCCAACAAGACTGGCATCGTGTTCAAGCTGGCACCGAGCGGGAAGCTGAGTACGCTTTATAGTTTCGGCAACAGCGCTGACGGCTGCTTGCCCACAGACAATTGTGGCCTCGCCAGTGGGCTGGTATTAGGCACGGATGGAAATTTTTATGGGACCACTGACAGCGGCGGGGCGTATTCCGGCGGTTCCGTGTACAGGCTCACTCCAGCCGGTGTCCTCACCACTATTTATAGCTTTGCCAACACCCGTGGTTCCATGGTGCCATCCACACTCATCTATGGCCCCAATGGAAGTTTTTATGGAACCACCAGGAGAGGCGGGTTCTACGGGGACGGTACAGTCTTGAGCCTTACGCCCAGCGGAGTACTCACTACGCTTTACTCGTTCGACAACGGCTACACTCCGGAGGCTGGACTTGTATTGGGCAATGACGGCAATTTTTATGGGACAACCGTGGGGTTCATTTTCCGGATTTCTCCCGCGGGAGCTTTAACGGGACTGTACGACTTGTTCGGCGCAGTTGCCCCGCTGGTCTTGGGACGTGATGGCACGCTTTATGGAACCGCGGAGGACGGCTACGGCGATGATGGCTCCGTCTTCTCTATTACCACCAGCGGATCTTTCACGACGTTGCACAGCTTCGACGGGAACGACGGCGCAAATCCCACTGCGGGACTGGCGTTAGGATCTGACGGCAATTTCTATGGAAGCGCTCTCAACGGCGGAGCAGAAAACTGTGGCACGCTTTTCAGCATCTCGCCGGCGGAATTCACACTCCTCTTTAGTCTTGATAATCAAACTAATGGCTGCGGCCCCGCAGCCGCGATGGTGATGCACACAAACGGGTTGCTCTATGGCACGACAGCATCAGGCGGCGCATGGGGTTACGGCACCGTCTATAGTTTGAACGCCCACTTGACCCCATTTGTCGGGCTCGTTCTTGGCTTCGGGCGGCACGGAAGCGCGGCCGAGCTTCTTGGCCAGGGCTTTACCGGGACAACCGCTGTGTCTTTCAACGGCGTGCCTGCAAGCAGCTTTCATGTCGCCTCGGACACGTACATGACCGCCATCGTTCCTCCGGGTGCGACCACCGGTCCGGTCACAGTCACCACCCCGGGCGGCACGTTGACAAGCAAGCTGAGTTTTATCATTCGTTGATTGGCAACGAGATTCGTTTCTGCCGGAGAATTTGAAATCACTACCGATCTTCAAACTCTTCATGCCATGCCATCTGGATGGCTTCGAGTTTGGCTTCGTTCGACTTTTGGGGATCGTCGGTGAAGCCGGGAAGTTCGGTCACCATTCGGTGTAGATCGGTAAAGCGGGTTTCGAGCGGAATGAGATCGGGGTGCTCAGCCAGTAAAAGTATGCCGATATCTTCGGCATCGGCCCATGTAAGTTCTTTCGGCATAAAGTTCCTCTAGTCGTTACGGCATGCACGGGCGAGGACGCCC
>Ga0070734_10003657_pt1 | contig 15708 bp, 12 predicted proteins | sample Coa_R1_8_FD_66444 | JGI IMG/M metagenome (GOLD analysis project Ga0070734, IMG submission 66444) | Surface soil microbial communities from Centralia Pennsylvania, which are recovering from an underground coalmine fire - Coalmine... | ecosystem: Environmental > Terrestrial > Soil > Unclassified ...
CAACCTGCTGCGCCAAGAGAAGACCAACAAGCGTGGGATTAAGGCTCGCCAGAAGAAGGCGGGATGGGACAACGACTATTTGAGCTTGGTGCTCATCAATTAAGATGCGCTGGCCCTGGATGCGTCAAGAACCAGAGGAGGCACAGGGTGGAAACTCGGCTTGAGGATAAGATCTACTGCTGCCTGCTGGGCGGGCTGATCGGCGAGGCTATGGGCGCGGACGGCGGCGGAGCTGGCGGATCTCGTCACTGCCTGAGAACGGATACGATGTGGAAATAGAAGCTACCGGGGCGCACAAAGCCGTTCATACCGAGTACGTTCAGCGGAAGCAGCAGCGTGAGGAGGCGCTGGCACATCATGCTCGGCAGGATCTGGCGCTCAGTCGGGCCAGGGTAGCAACGGCCCTCGGCGCGATCCTCACTATCTGGCTGGCCTTTGGACAGCACCTCTTCTCCGGGTGGTGGCTGGCGGTTCCTCTGCTGGGCTTCCTGGCGCTGGTAGCCTGGCATGATCGCGTGATCCAACGCAAACGACGGGCGCAACGGGCCGTCGCTTTCTATGAGGAGGGTTTACGCCGCCTGGAGCACCGATGGCAGGGCCGTGGGATCAAGGAGACCATCTATGCGCCCGCCTCCCATCCCTACGCTGCCGACCTGGATATCCTGGGGTCCGGTTCGCTGTTGGAACTGCTCTGTACGGCTCGGACACGCGGCGGAGAGCGCTGCCTGGCGAATTGGCTGCTGCATGGTGCCGATCCGGTGACGATCCTCGCCCGGCAGGAGGCGCTGGCCGACCTGCGCGACCGTCTGGACTTTCGGGAGGAGCTGGCACTGCTGGGGGAGGAGACCCGTTCGGAGATCACTCCGGAGACGCTGACGGAGTGGGGGGAAGCACCCCTCGCGCTCTCTTCTAAGAGCCTGCGCGCGGTCGCGGCTCTGCTGGGAGCCGGAGGAGGGCTCGCTGCCATTCTCTGGCCAGTCGGACTTGGGTATCTCCCCTTAATCGTTATGGTTGTACTGGGGCAGGCGTTTGCCGTGTGGCTGCGCAAACCTGTGCTGCGGACACTACGTGATGTAGATCGGGCTGTAAGGGATCTGGCGCTGCTCTCCGCGCTGTTGGGCCGATTGGAGTGCGAGCCGTTTCACACACCGCTCCTACAAGCGCTACGCTTCAACCTGGATACCGAGGGTCTCCCCCCCTCCACGCAGATCCGCCGCCTTCAAACGCTGCTGGATTTCCTCGACCTCCAGCGCAATATCTTCTTTGCGCTGATCGCCCTGGTACTCCTCTGGCCGGTGCAGTTTGCTTTTGCTATCGAAGCCTGGCGTCAGCAGAATGGCCCACGCCTTACGGTGTGGCTGCGCGTGGTCAGCGAACTGGAAGCGCTCTCCGCGCTGGCGAATTATGCCTACGAAAACCCGGATAATCCCTTTCCGGAGATCGTGGAGGAGGAGACGTGTTTCGTCGCGGAAGGCCTCGGACACCCCCTGCTCCCGGAGGAGCAGACCATTCGGAACGACATCGCTCTGGGCAATCGTACACAGCTCTTCGTCGTCAGCGGCTCCAATATGTCCGGGAAGAGTACCCTCCTCCGGGCCATTGGCGTCAACACGGTAATGGCGCTCGCAGGGGCTCCGGTGAGGGCAAAGCGGTTGCGGCTGTCTCCCCTCCAGATCGGGGCCTCTCTGCGCACACTGGACTCGCTGCAGGGCGGCGTGTCGCGCTTCTATGCGGAGATCCTCCGGCTGAACCAGATCGTGGACATGGCGAAGAACTCACCGCCGCTCCTCTTCCTGCTCGATGAGATCCTGCACGGCACCAATTCGCATGACCGTCTGATCGGTGCGGAAGCTATCGCGCGTTCGCTGGTGCGGCAGGGCGCTATCGGTCTGATCACCACACACGATCTCGCGTTGGCACGGATCGAAACGGAGAGCGATCTCCGTGCCGTCAACGTACATTTCGAAGACCAGCTTCTCGACGGCAAAATGAGCTTCGATTACCATCTGCGCCCCGGTGTCGTCGCCAAAAGCAACGCTCTGGAGTTGATGCGGGCCGTCGGCCTGGACATTTAGCTCTTACCCAGATTCCGCATTGCTGGCAATGTTCAGAGTGAGAAAGAGAAAAGGAAGTTTCGCTCCGGATAGACAAACTTCCGGACAATTCGCAATAAGGGAACCCGACACCATGTCACGTAAACCTCAGGATGAAGATCCCATTACCAGAATCCGCGCCCTCTGTCTTGCTCTACCGGAGGCGGTAGAGCAGCCCTTCGGCGGTCACACCGCCCCCTCCTTCCGTGTTCGCGGCAAGTTCTTTGTAATGCTCAGTGAAGACCGGACCCAGATGACCTGCAAAGCGCCGCCTGGCACGCAACAAGCGCTCGTCGGGTCGGCCCCGGACCGCTTTTTCGTCCCGGCTTACGTCGGCCATAAAGGTTGGGTCGGCATTCGCCTGGATGTAGAGCAGGATTGGGAGGAGATCCGCGAACTGATCGACGACAGTTACTGCATGACCGCTCCCAAACGCCACACCGCACAGCTTTCTCGCCCTGAACATGGATCGTAACGAGCCTATCGAAAGGAGCTACCATGGAACCACAAGATGACATCATCGCCGACATCTCCAAAGACCGAGAGAAATTCTTCGGCTGCTCTGGTAAAATGCTCATCCCGAGCACCGCAACGGTGGAAGCTTTGTTACAGGAGATCCCCAAGAACAAACTCATCACTGTTGACCTCATCAGAAAAGAGTTGGCTTCCCGCTTCGAGGTACAAGTTACTTGTCCCCCTGCAACGCAAAAAGCGCTTCAGGCAATCGCGAAGCATTCTCCCAACCGCGTTGCGTATTGGCGGGTTCTTAAGAAGAATGGAGAACTCATGGCGAATTTCCCTGGCGGTCTGCAAGCTCACGCAAATCTCCTGAGGGAGGAGGGTTTCAAAATCGTTACCACAGGAAAAGCGCCGAAAGTAGAAAACTTCACCGCAAGCCTGGTTCAATTCGGTTAGCACATTCGCATTTTGATCCTGAAGCGCAGCATGAGGAGGGTATACGATGGAGGGTTGTGTTTTTTGCGAACAGCAGAACGGTCTTTCCCCAGTAGTTGGAGGCGCGATTTACTCGGACGATCTGGTGTATGCCTCCCATAGGTTCGATGCATCGGCACCCACCTACCTGGGTTATATCGCTGTGCAGTCCCGCCGACACGTCCACCACTGGGCAGACCTGACGGATGCAGAAGCGTCTGCCATCGGGCTGCTGATTACACGGCTCAGCCGCGCGCTCAAAGCCTGCTTGGGAGTAGACCATACCTACGTGGTCTACTATGCGGAGGTAGTCCCGCACCTTCATGTCCTTCTCACGGCGCGATATCCGGACATGCCCAAAGAGTATTGGCGCGGAAAGATCTACGATTGGCCCGCCGCTCCGAAAGGCGGCGTAGAGGAAGTGACGCAACTCTGCGACACCTTGCGGAAGTACCTGACAAATCCTTCCTGACCTGTAAGATAGGTGCTGCTATGGCTTGCCGTGCCGTTCTCTTCGCTCTCACAAACCCAGACGTTCAACGTCTCCGATGATTTGGTTCTCAATGGCTAAAGAGGCGACGTTCTGTATCCGGCCCTCTCACAATGCAGGAGGACGCATCGGATCGTTTGACTACTCCTGTGGCAAGGACATCATGACCAAAGGTTCTCGATTGGCTATTGCCTCATTTGGATGCTTGGCCTGGCGTAACGAGAGCAGTTTATAGAACGACGGGACGATGACCAGGGTCAGCAGTAGGGACATCAATAGGCCGAAGATGAGCGACCAGGCCAGCGGCGGCCAGAACGTGCCGCCGTTCACCGCTTGGGGCAGCACCCCGAAGATAGAGAGCAGGACCGTAAGCAGGATCGGACGCAGACGCTTGCGGCCAGCGACCAGTAGCGCCTGATCCAGCGACACGCCGTTGCGCTGCTCCACCAGTGCGTACTCGAACAGCACGATGGCATGGTTGGTGACCACCCCGCTCAGGCTGGTGATACCCAGGAAGGCCATAAAGCCGAATGGCAGGTGCATCACATAGAGGCCCAATACAGCCCCTGTCAGGCTGAAGGGGATCGCGACCAGGATCGTCAGCGCAGCACGGAAGGAGTTGAACTCCCAGATCACAATGACCAGGTTGGCGATGACGGTCAGCCCCAGAATGAGCAGCAGCTCCGTGAACGACCTCCCGACCTCCTCCTGCTCCCCTCCGTAGCCCAGCGTCACCCCCTTCGGCAGCGGCAGCACAGCGATCCGCTTCTGAGCATCGGCCAGGATCTGCGAAGCCAGCCGCGAACCGTCCGTGTAGGCATAGACCGTCAGTGTGCGGACATGGTTGCGCCGGACGATGCGCCCCTCCTCCGGAGCCAACGCAAGGGAGGCGACCTGGCGCAGCGGGACCACTGCGCCCGTCGAGGAGGGCAGATAGAGGTCGCCGAGTGCATTGGCTCCCGAACGCTCCTTGGGATCGAGGCGCAACTGGATGGGGATCTCCTTGTCGCCCTCCCGCAGGTAGGAAGCCGTCATTCCGGAGAAGCCCATCTGGGTCGCCTGCGCGATGTCGGCGGCGGAGAGCCCTGCCAGCGCCCGCTGCTCCTCGTTGATGTTTACCTTGAGCGCTAGCGGCAGCTCCCCATAGTTGTGGTAAGCGGAGGTCGCGCCAGGCGTGCCGTTGAGGATCGTCTTGATCTGCTCCCCCGCATAGCGCAGGTCGTTCAGATTGTCTCCCATCACCCGCACGGCGATCGGTGCGCCGACCGGCGGCCCCTGCTCCAGCGTCTTCGCCGTGATGCGCGCCTCGCTGATGGTCGCGTCTGCTGCCTGCTGCACCAGCGGGACCAGACGGCGCGTGATCTCGATCCCCTCCGTATTCACCACGATCTGTGCGTAATTGGGCGTCTGCGCCTCCGGACTCACGTTGTAGTAGAAACGCGGTCCCCCCTGCCCGACATATGTGACGAACGATCGGACTCCCTGCTGCGCCCGTAAGATCTTCTCCACACGCGCCGCCGTCTTCTGAGTGGCGAGAATATCGCGCCCCTCCGGCAGCCAGACATCGATGACGAACTGATCGCGCTCCGCGGAGGGAAAGAACTGCGTGCCGAGGCGAGGGATCAGGGCGATGGCGAGGATCAGGCCTACTGTAGCGACCCCGACGGTGAACACCGGACGGCGCAAGCCCCGCTCCGCCACAAAGGCGATGCCGTCTCGCAGGCGATCCACGCCCCAGAGCAGCCCCCGGCGAACGGCGTTGGGCCTCTCCTCATGCGCGCCCTTCAGGAAGCGCTGGGCAATCAGAGGCGCGATGGTCAGGTTGAAGAGCAGCGAGATCAGGGTCGCGAGGCTGGTCACGATGCCCAGGTCGCGAATGAACTCCCCCACGCCCCCGGACAGGAGCAGGATCGGGGCGAATGAGGCGACCGTGGTCAGGTTGGAGGTGAGCAGCGGGACGCGCAACTCGTCTACCCCCTCGATAGCAGCCTTCTCCCTACTCAGCCCCTGGCTCAGCTTCCGCTCGATGTTGTCCACAACCACAATGGAGTTGTCCACCACCAGCCCCAGCGCGATAATCAGCGCGGAGATGGAGATCTGCTGAATATCGCGCGCGAACAGGTACATCAGGGCGAAGGTACCGAGGATGGTGATGGGCAGCATGGAGCCGACGATCAGGGCGGAGCGCATCCCCATGAAGAGATACATCACCACAAAGATCAGGACAACGCCGGATACCAGGTTTTCGGTAAACTCTCCCATCCGCCGCTCCACAGATCTCGGCAGATCATTGATCGTGGTAACCTCCGCTCCGGTAGGCAATTCGGAGCGGAGCTTTGCCAGCTCTGCGTTCACGCTGGCGCCCAGCGCCTGGATGTTACGTCCCTTCCGCATGGTGATCGTAACGCCGACGGCGGGTTTACCATTGACGCGCATCAGGAACGGGGAGGGATCGGCGTAGTCGCGGGTCACGGTCGCGATGTCCCGTAAGGTAACGGGCGCGCCGTTGGGCGTTGCGACCACCAGGCTCTGGAGGTCCTGCACGCCGCTCAGGTCCCCGCTCGGTTCAATGGAGAGCCGGGTATTCCCCAGTGCAATCGAACCTCCGGATGAGGGCAGGATATTGCGACGCGCGATGGCCTCTGAGACCTGCGCGGGTGTCATGGCGAGTTGGGCCATTCGCTGTGCAGAGAGCGAGATGGTGAGCCGCTCCTGCTGTTCGCCCAATAGATTGACTTCAGACACATCGGACAGGCGGCGCAGGCGGTCACGGATCCGCCGGGCGGTATCTTCACGCTGCCGATCCGTAGCTCCCTCCTGCGTGACTCCCAGGATCAGGGCAGCCGTATCGGCAAAGCGGTCGTTGACGTCCACCGAGATTACGCCCTGCGGCAGGCTGCTGCGAATATCTCCTACGCGATTGCGCAGATCGTCCCGAAACTTCTTGATGTCCTTCACCTGGTCGGATGTCTCCACCTGCAGCACCGTGATGCCCGCACGGGAGGTGCTGGTGACGGTCTTGATGTCATCCAGCTCCAACAGGGAACGTTCCAGCTTGTCCGTGACCAACTCCTCCATCTGACCGGCATTTGCGCCGGGATAGAGCGCGATGATCTGCACAAACCGCCCCTGCATATCGGGGTCTTCGCGCCGTGGCAGTAAGAACGTTGCGAGCAGGCCCATTCCCAGGATCGCCGCCAGCAGCACGTAGGTGAGGGGGCGATTGCGCAATGCAAACTTGGTCAGGCTCATGGCGAAACTCCTTCTAGCGGGCGATGCGGACGGATGCTCCGTCGGTGAGGCGCTGCGGCGTGGTGGCAATCTGCTCCCCGGCGGCAATACCGTGCAGCACCTCCACCCGGTCGCCCACAGGCGCGCCCAGCGTCACCTCCCGGCGCGCGGCTCTCCCTTCGGTAAGTACAAAGACATACGCCTGGGCGCCATCTGTTGCCACCGCACCGAGGGGAACCATGAGATGCGCCGTTGCATTCCCGACGGAGAGTTGGAGTCGGGCGACCATGTTGGGCAGCAACGCCTCCTCTGTGTTGGCGACTTCCACCTCAATGGGGAAGGTGCGCGACTTCGGGTCCGCCTGAAAGCCGAGGGTTGTGAGTTGGCCGTTGAATGTCCTCCCCTTTACGGCGTCGGCGGTAAGGGTGAGGCTCTGCCCCAGGTGGAGCGCGGGACGGGAGGATTCCGGTACGGAGAAGGTCACTTTGACGCGGGAGATGTCGCCAAGGCGGGCGACGGGCGTGCCCGGCGCGACCAGTTCGCCGCTCTCCGCTAAGGTCGCCAGGACCCTACCTGCGAAGGGGGCGAGGATGCGATGCTTGTCGAGTGTGATCTGGGCTTGCCGTACGGCGTCTTCGGCCTGCGCCTCCTGGGCGCGGAGGCCATCGATCTGACGGCGGAGGGTCGCGAGGCGAGTATCGCGTGTGTCGGCGATGCGCACGGCGGCGCGAGCCGCTTCGATCTGCGCCCCGGTGAGCCCCGTCTGGGCGGCGGCGGCGTCCGCCTGGGCTGAGGCCGCAGCGATGTCCTCCCGCCGTGCACCCTCCTTCGCCAGAGAGACCCCCTGCTCTGCGGACTGGCGCCTGGCAACAGCGGCGTCCAGCGCAGCCTGCACATGGTCCAGGCGCTGCTTCGACTCCGCGCCCTGCTCCACCAGAGAGGCATAGCGCTCATACTCGCTGCGAGCCAGCCTCTCATCGGTCTGCGCCTGAGCCAACGCGGCTTCCGCCTGCCGCAGTTCCTGCTGCCGGGTAAAGTTGCGGACCTTCTGCGCATTCGCCTTCGCGGCTTCTGCCTGGGCACGGGCCTGATCCTGTCCCGCATTCGCCACAGCAAGCTGGGCGCGCGCCTGCTGCCGCGCGGCATCGGTCTCTACCTCGGCGCGGGCATAGTCGCTCTCGGCCTGACGGCGAGCCGCCGTCGCCTGGGCCAGCGTCGCGTTCGCCTGATCCAGCGCGACGCGAGCCTGCTCCGCATCCAGGGATGCCAGTAACGCTCCCTGCGCCACCCGATCTCCCTGCTCGATGGGCCGGTTCAGGATCCGCTTGTTGACCTCGGCGGAGACGGTGGCGATCCGGTACGGCGTCACTTCTCCACTGAGGGTATTCTCCATCTGGACGGTCCGAGATTGCACTGTAAACGCATCGACTAGGATTATGGACCCCTTGGAGGCAGAAGAGGTTGCTGAGAGAGATACGGGGCGCTCCTGCCTGGCATGCGCCTGAACGACAAAGACAGCGGCTCCGCCCGCCACGACGGCTGCAGCGGTCAGCAGAGCCAGACGCGGATTGTTTAGGGTGCGAACGTTCATCATGTCTTTCTCCTGTTTTGGAACATCGTAGATAGTTATAACGCCTGTCACTAACTTAACAGTGTTCATTTGGCGGCATAAAAAAAGCGGCGGCTCGATTTTCAGGCTCGAAGCCCCCGCAATGTCGTTTCGAGAACAGCCGCATAGAAGGCCGGATGGGCCTCCTCGGGCAGATGGAACAGTCGGCGGTCCAGCGCCAGGGAGACAGCGCCGTGAATGTGCGCCCATATGGTGTGAGAGACGATCACTTCCGGGATGTCCGTTCGGAAGGTCCCCTGCTCCATCGCCTCCGTGACGCAGGTGCGGATAAAACCGAATGCCTGCATGCTGTTAGATGGCTTTTCCAGGCAGGCTTCGCCCATCTCCAGTGCATCGAGTTGGAACATCAGTTTATAGTAGTGGGGCTGCTGGAGCGCGAAATCGAAATAGATCGCGCCTCCCTGACGCAGGCGCTCTATCGGGTCCGCAACCGTCAGTTGGGAGAGCCGCTCATAGAGCAGGCCGAACCCCTCCTGGATCAGATGAAAGAGGATCTCCTCTTTATCTTTGAAGTAGAGATAGATGGCGGTAGGTGAGTATTCGATCTTTTCGGCGATCCGGCGCATAGAGACGGCCTTATAGTCCTCGGTCACGAACAGTTCTCGCGCCGCATCCAGAATAGCCCGCCGTAGGTTCTCTTTTTCCCGCGCCCGTCTCTGTGCCGAAACCACTGTACACACCTCTTTTACTTAACGGTGTTAACATTCTAACACAGTTCGTCTCTCCTGTCAAGACCTATTCGAGAAATTTTCAAACTCCTGTGTGGTATTGTGTATCTGGAACTCTCTGTCGAAAGGATTGACCTATGGAACTCGTGTCCTTCATCAATAAGTGGCTGCACCTGATCAGCATCGTCGGCGTGCTGGGCGGGACGGCGTTCGCCTGGCTGGTGATGGTCCCTGCCCTGCGGAACGAACCGGAAGAGAGCCCGCTTGCCAAAACACTTTGGAAACGCTTCGGGCTGAGCCTGGCGATCCTCTGGGTGATCGTCCTCCTGACCGGATTTATCAACTTTGGAATCGTCTCGCCCAAGGTCAACGCAGCCTATCAGGGTATCCTGGGCATCAAGATGATGCTGGCGATCCTGATGTTTGTGCTCTCGCTGTTGCTTGCGCATCCCATTCCAGCGATGAAACAGTTTATGCAGAACCGCTCCGCCTGGCTGGTGACCTTGATGGTCATCGGGATTGCCATCCTCGGGCTGTCTGCCCACCTCAACATTTCCCGAGTCAATGGTTCAGGTTTGAAGACCCAATCAGCAACCTCTACTCAGACGCAACCATGAGGTGTCCTCAGTGATTGAATAGGAATTCGCGGTCCGTCAGGACTGCCCAGAACAGGTCTTCCAGTATGGCGCGGCGCGCTGTGCGCTGCTCTGGGGCAGGGACATTGGCGGCGGGAGCCGCCTCGGCTAAAATCGCCAATGCCTTTTGCCGCTCCGTCGCGGTGGGAGGGCGGCAGAGCGCCGCGAGGTAGAGCTGATCCAGGACCTGCGCATCCGTGGCGTTTGCGGTGAGAAGATGGTCGATCATTCCCCCGGAGGAGCGAAGCTTGCCATTGACGGTGTCGCCGTTGGAGAGGTGGAGGGCCTGTGCGACGTTTGGCTCCTGCTGGCGTTCGCAGGCGCAGGTCTTCTCGCGCTCCGGGCGTCCGAAGGCAGTCAGGAAGTAGGAGGCGACCTGGGAATCGCGCAGTTGGAGGGCGCGTGTGCCCTTGGGCGTGTCCGGGAATTCGGTCGGGATGCCCGTCACCTGCGACACGGCGTCCAGGATGACCTCGGCGGGCAGGCGGCGGACGATGTAGTGCGAGTAGTAGCGACTGTCCTGGGCGTTGATTCCGACAGGGGTTGCGGAGCGCTGGTAGGCATCGGAGAGCAGGATCTGGCGCATGAGGTAGCGGACATCGTACCCGTGCTTGACAAAATCCGCTGCGAGCGCGTCGAGCAGCTCCGAATTGGAGGGAGGGTTGGTCATGCGCAGGTCATCTTCCGCCTCCACCAGGCCACGGCCCATAAAGTTGCGCCAGACCCGGTTGACGATCGCCCTGGCAAAGTAGGGATTTTCGGGCGCGGTGACCCAGTCGGCGAGCGTCTCGCGGCGGTCACTGGGATCGTCGAGCGCCATCTCCTTGCCGTCGAGGGGACGCGGAGGCAGCGGCGCACGCAGACGGGGAAAAGCGATATCGCCGTTATTCGCCGTCAAGACGAACACCTCGCCGCCTCGGTCCCCACTCTTGAGCCGGACGCGCGCGAAAAGGTTCGCCATCTGGAAATAGTCGCGCTGCGTCCACTTCTCCAGCGGGTGGTTGTGGCAGTGGGCGCACATCAGCGACATGCCCAGAAACGCCTGCGTGGTCGTCTCGGTCAGGTCAATCGGGTCCTTGTGCATCACGTAGTAGTTGGCGGCTCCATTGTCGAGTGTGCTGCCGCGCGCGGTGAGGATTTCACGAGTAAACTTGTCCCAGGGCTTGTTCGTCTCCACGCTCTTGTGGATAAAATCGTAGAAGGCGTTGAGCGCAGGCGCAGGCAGCTTCCGGCTGTTGAGCAGGAGCAGGTCGCTCCACTTATAGGTCCAGTAGTCTGTGGTCTCCGGACGGGCCAGCAGCTTGTCTACCAGCTTCGCCCGCTTGTCCGACGCTCTGTCGGCCAGAAATGCCTCCGTCTCCGCTGTCGTCGGCAGGATGCCCGCCGTGTCGAGTGCGGCCCGTCGCAGGAACTCGCTATCTGTACAACCAGGAGAGGCGGGGATATGGAGCCGATTGAGATGCTTGGTCACCAGCCTATCGATCGTTCCATTCTCTCCCTGGATGCCTGCGGGAGGAGGCGGAACGGATCCGGGGTAAGGTGACACCACACGGGCGAACGCAACCTTGCTGGAGAACCAGACCGTGATGGCCGCCTCGCCGTGCCCCATCATCTTGACCTTACCGAAATCGTCCACCGTCGCCACGCTGTTGTCGCTGGTTCCGAACTTGACCCATCGCGTCACATCCTCGCTATGCCCGTCCGAGTAGCGGACGCGGACGAGGATCTGCTGCGCATCGCCGACCTGCAGAGAGGAGAGATCGGGAAAGACTTCGAGGCCCTGCGGGCGGGGGTCTTCCGGGCGAGGGCGGGGCGTGCCCACCTGGATCCAGGTCGCCAGCACGGCATAGTCCGGCGAGTTGGGGACGATCCGCCTGCCGCCGCCATGGGGATAGGTCATCGTTGGCTTGAGCAGGAGCAGGCTGTGGTCCGGATCGCCGGGTACCACACGCCGCGCATTCGCCTGCCGTGTCAGGACGTTGAAATCGGCGTCTGGGTCGTAACCTCGTAGCGTCAGTTTCAGGCCGCCCTTACCCGCCGCCGCGCCATGACACGCACCGGAATTGCAGCCGGCTTTCGTGAGGACCGGCAGGACGTGGTTACGAAAGCTCCAGGCAAATGGCGCGTGGGTCCCGACAACGCGCACCGACGCCTTTGCCCGCTGCCTGCCGATTTTCGCCGTAATCGTCGCACTGCCATCTCCAACCGCCCGCACGACCCCATCTGTCCCTACCGTCGCCACCTTCGGATTGGAGGAGACGAAAACGGCCTTTGCACTGAGATCTCCGGCGTTCTCCTGGTCGCGCTGTGCCTCGACCAGCAGGCGCTGGGTCGCCTTCGATCCGGCCAGCGTAGTCTGGGCAGGCAGCACCGTAAGCGAGGAGCCGGTATCCGCCCATGTAACTGACGCTATTGTCAGAAACCAGAGGAGCAAAAGCCCATTTCGCATATCCGCGTACCCTTTCACAGCGAAAGTGTTGGCTCACATATATCTCATTATACCCCCCAGTAGCCGTTACGTCGCACAGAATAACCTGGAAGCATGGTTGCTCAAACGCCTCCTCGGCAGGCTCGGAATGCTGCCATTGACACCATACCTATTCCCCGCTATAATGCCAACCGAGGCTGAAAAAGAGGAGATTATGAGGCAAATCTTCATTCCCGGTACAGGATGGGATACAGAGTCCGTTGTGGATGGATTCATCAAAGTGCGAGAACACCTGCTGGTGAAAGAGAGTATGGAAATTATTCATGCTTTCGATTTTGATGATCGTTATCCATTCACCGATATATTCTGGGGTCCTTCTCCTGCGGCCTATGGTTTTCCGGTTATTGGCTTTGCCGGATCTTATAAGCAAATCGAGGAAGATTGGAATGAGTGGATGTGGAGATTTAGCCAACTTCTTACCCGCCTTGATGCTGTCGAAGCCCACGTCCATCTCAGTTGCGTGCTAGGAGATTACGATTGGAAACTGGAGCCGAGATTGCTCTTTGAGAATCCGCAATCACGGGATTCGATGCAAGGGCAAATTTGGGGCATAACGGAACCTCCTGAACCAGACTTCAGCACCGATCCCACCTGGCTTGCTCATTGTGTCGAAGTAAGTTCGGGGCGGAGCAAGCAAACGTTAGTCGCAAGGTGGGTAAAATAAGGAAACAGAGACTTGGCGGTGAAGATCATCTTTATTAACGGCGCGTCCAGTTCTGGGAAATCCACGTTGTGTAAAGCGCTGCAGGCGAAACTGGAAGAGCCCTTCTGGCACTTCTCCATTGATCACCTGCGTGAGGCCAAAGTATTGCCGTCGCAGCGCATCCGGAGTGGGGACTTTGCGTGGGCCGACATGCGACCGGCATTCTTCGAGGGATTTCATCGTTCGCTGCCCGCGCTGGCCGGTGCGGGCAACAACCTCATCGTCGAGCACATCATTGAGACCGAAGCCTGGATGCGCAGGCTCTTGCAACTCCTGGAACCGTTCGACGTCTTCTTTGTGGGCCTTCATTGTCCCCTGCCCGAGTTGGAACGCCGTGAAATTGCGCGCGGCGATAGGAGGCTCGGCGAAGCGCGCCAGGATTACGCAACCGCACATACCTTCGGGCTCTACGATATTGAAATCGATTCTACTGAACTGCTGGAACGGAATGTAGATGCGGTGATCTCCGCCTGGAAGGCGCGGAAGCGTCCGAGCGCATTCGACAGAATGGCGGCATCTCTTTCAAGTCAGCCTTTGCGCTCCATCGAGACTACCCGACTGCGACTGCAGACCTTCGCGCCCGAGCATTTACTGGCGTTAATCGAGGGGAGCCGACAATTCGAGGGGCTATTTGGTATGCCTGCAGCAGAGGGCCTTCGCGACTTCATGGTATCGGAGGAGGTCTCACCCGCATGGCTCACTCAACTCCGTACCGCGACAACCGCCGATCCTTGGGTGCATGGCTTCGCCGTTGTCCATCGGAAGAGGCAATCGGTCATTGGGAGCGCCGGTTTCACCGGGCCACCGGACGCAGAGGGCGTGGTTGAGATCGCCTATTGCATAGCGCCCGGCTTCCAGGGGCGGGGGTATGCCACGGAGGCAGCCCAGGCGCTCATTGCCTTTGCGTTCGGCAGTGGGTGCGTGCGGCGCGTCCGGGCGCATACCTTGCCATCCCCTTCTGCTTCGACACGAGTGCTCACCAAGTGCGGGTTTGAACGCATCGGAGAAATCGTGGATCCAACGGATGGCTTGATCTGGCGATGGGAACGCACCGGTGATTAGAGACGCGCAACAGTGTGATATACAGGCGCTCTCCGAGCTGGCGATGAAGACCTATTCGGACGCCTTCGGGCACTCGTTCAGCACCTCGGATCTGGCTGCCCATTTGATTCGGCATCTCTCCCCGGAGAACTTCTCTCGCATTCTGGAAGAAGATGTAGTGCTCCTGGCGGAAGTAGAGGACCGCCTGATCGGCTATGTGCAATTTGGCGCAGCAGCCTCCCTCTCCTCGCGGAGCGAAGATAGCGAGTTGCACAGGCTCTATGTGCTTGCGGAGTGTCAGAACCGAGGCTACGGCAGCGCGCTGATGGACGCTGCATTGCGTCATCCTCGCCTCAGCTGCGCCGCGAACATCTATCTGGATGTCTGGGAACACAACTCCGGAGCCCAGAGGTTCTACCGACGCTATGGCTTTGAAGTGGTCGGGACGCGCTCTTTCGTCGTCGAGTCTGGGGCGGAAACCAGTCTGGACCTGATTATGGTGCGGTGCGGCGCGCCGAAGGGCTGATTTCAAGGAAGGGATATATCAGCGCTCCCAACCCCTCCGCCAAGCAGGAGTGCAAAACCAGCATACGGTGACACGCTGCCTCCCGGCGCTATGGCAGGATCCCCTGTCCCTCTCGAAGGGTGATATAGCGGTCTACCGGGATCGAACTCAGACGATCCGTCTGTCCGCTGGGCCACTGAACGATCAGCTCCTCTACCCTTGCGGCAGAGCCCAGACCGAAGTGGACGCGCGGGTCGCTGCTGGACATGTACGAGCCGTCCGCATGGCACAGGCGCGTCTGCCGAAGCCCTCCGGCCTGCAGCCTCAGGATCGCGCCGTAGCCGTCGCGATTGCTCCGCGTCCCGATCAGCCGCACCCCCAGCCAGTGATTGGCACTCTGCACCTGATTGTGCAGCAACAGCGGCTTGCCCTCACTGTCTACTACCAGCAGGTCCATGCGGCCATCGTTATCGAAGTCACCAATGGCAAGCCCACGCCCCACCAGCGTCCGTCCGAAATCCGCACCCCCCTGCCGACTCACGTCTTCAAACGTGACCCGCTTCCCCTCCGTCAGACCCCGGTTCCGAAAGAGCTGCAGGGATTGGCGATAGTTGGTGCTGGAATCGATCTCGGCGATGTTGTCCTGGACATGGCCGTTGGCGAGAACGATGTCCAGCCAGCCGTCATTATCGAAATCGACGAATTTGCATCCGAAGGCCACATTGGCGTAGGCGGCCGTGCCGATACCGCTCAGATACGCCATATCGGTAAAGATCCCGCCGCCCTCATTGTGGTAGAGGGATTTCGGCTCGTTTTGAAACGTGGCTACCAGCAGGTCGATGCGCCCGTCGTTATCGTAGTCGCCCCAGTCCACCCCCATGCCGCCATGTACATTGCCGTCGCGGTCGTAGGCGGTCCCGGAGACCGTGCCGACGTTGGCGAAGGTCCCCGCCCCCTTGTTTTGCAGCAGGTCGCCGGTGGTCTCATCGTTGGTGAAGACGATCCCCGGACGCCCCGAGCCGTCGTAGTCGCACCCCGCCACTCCCAACCCGCGCCCGCTGGTCATCGCGAGCGTGAGGGGTGGAGCAAACCGCCCGCTCCCCTGGTTGCGAAACAGCACCGCCTTGATCGGCGTGTAGTGGCGTGGGCCGCAGGAGGTCATAAGGGACGCCCCGTGAACGCTCTTCTGCTCACAGAGTTGGGGAACGCCCGCCTCATTGTCGAAGTGGGCATAGTTTGCGACCACCAGGTCCAGCTTACCGGAGTCGGGAACGGTCTCGATAAAGGCGGC
>Ga0070734_10003658_pt1 | contig 15706 bp, 9 predicted proteins | sample Coa_R1_8_FD_66444 | JGI IMG/M metagenome (GOLD analysis project Ga0070734, IMG submission 66444) | Surface soil microbial communities from Centralia Pennsylvania, which are recovering from an underground coalmine fire - Coalmine... | ecosystem: Environmental > Terrestrial > Soil > Unclassified ...
GAACAAAGACCGACTCCAGCGATACTTCGTCAAACGGTTACAGAAACTCGGTCTTACCGTGACAGTGACGCCTGCGGCCTGATTTGAATTTTCGAAGGAGCCCACCATGGGTTCGGAGCCTTTTAGGCGACGAATCCTAATGGTGGGAATCATACCAATAGAAATAAAAGTCCCGTTAGGGACGACTGATGAGGTTTATATCTCCTAGCCATGTCTGCTGCCTGGTAAAGAACAAAATACAAAGTGCTACGGCCTGCTTGAGAATTTCACTCTCGCGAGCCCAAAATCCCGAATATTCAAAAGCCGAATATTCAAAAATGACCCGCGGCAAATCGCATAAGACTCCAGCTAAAAAAAGGGAGCTTCCGAATTTTTCCCTGGAAGCTCCCGCGTCTTTCGTCTTTGCTGGTTGTCTTTGTCTTATCGAGTTGCGTCCCATCTGCCTTCTATCGTTTGTTTGCTGTGACTGGATGGAACTGTTCTTCCTCGGTCGATCCGGCCAGAGCTACCGTGGAAGATTGTCCATTGGCAATCGTTTGCGCGATCTCATCGAAATAGCCGGTTCCCACGAATTGCTGGTGGCGCACGGCGGTGTAGCCGTGTGATTCGGCGCTCTCGAATTCCTTCTCTTGCAGGCGCGCATAGGCCGACATGCCTTCCTTGGCATAACCGCTTGCCAGTTCAAACATGCTGAAGTTGAGCGCATGGAAGCCCGCGAGGGTAACGAACTGAAACTTGTATCCCATAGCTCCAAGCTCGCGCTGGAACCTGGAGATCGAAGCATTGTCCAGCTTCCTTTTCCAATGGAAGGAAGGTGAGCAGTTGTAGGCCAATAGCTTGCCCGGAAACTTGTCGTGGATGGCTTCGGCAAACCGCCTGGCTTCGGCGATGTCCGGCTCCGAAGTTTCGCACCAGATCATGTCGGCGTAAGGCGCATAGATCAGGCCGCGCGCAATGGCCGAGTCGAGGCCGCCCTTGAATCCAAGGAATCCTTCGGGGGTGCGTTCGCCGGTGAGGAACTCCACGTCACGAACGTCGCTGTCGGTGGTAAGCAGCTTGGCGCTGTTGGCGTCGGTGCGCGCGATCAGCACCGATGGTACGCCGAGTACGTCGGCCGCCAGGCGGGCTGCAACGAGCTTCTGCACAAACTCCTGCGCCGGAACCAGGACTTTGCCGCCCATGTGTCCGCATTTCTTGGCGGAGGCGAGTTGGTCTTCAAAGTGCACCCCGGCGGCGCCCGCTTCGATCATGGCTTTCATCAGCTCAAAGGCGTTCAGTGAACCGCCAAACCCAGCCTCGGCGTCGGCCACGATGGGAGCAAACCAGTGAATCCCATTCTTGCCCTGCGAATGATGAATCTGGTCTGCGCGGACAAAAGCGTTGTTGATGGCTTTCACGATGGCCGGAACGCTGTTGCACGGATAGAGGCTCTGGTCGGGGTAGGTCTGGCCCGCCAGGTTGGCGTCTCCGGCGACCTGCCATCCGCTGAGGTAAATGGCCTTGAGTCCGGCCTGCACCTGTTGCACGGCTTGGTTGCCCGTGAGCGCTCCCAGAGCGGCCACGTACGGCGTCTCGTTGACCAGTTCCCACAGGCGCTCGGCGCCCAGCCTGGCTAAGGTGTGCTCAATGTGAACCGTGCCCCGCAGGCGAACCACATCACTCGCTGCATACGACCTGGTCACGCCTTTCCATCGGGGATCTGAGGCCCAAGAGCTTTGCAGTTGTTTTTCAGTAGGGTGATGCACGACGTTGTTTCTCCTCCATATGTACCTGGGTGTTAAGACTGCCGTGAATGATTAGATGTCCAACCACCCCCGCGCATCAAACCGAGTAGTCCGAATCGGACTAGTTGTCCAAATCGGAAGAATTCCGCCTGCTACCGCTTCTGTGTGAATAGCTTTGTCCATAACCAAATTTCTTGAGGCGGCCAAAAACTGTCGGTATGATGAGGTCCAAGGTGGCAACTGCGCAGAGAATCGGAAAGAGTCCGGAGATATCCGATTCCCTTTTGAGGGAATTGAAGCAGCAGGTTGTGTCCCGGCGGGTGAGCGATGGCATTGTGCTTCTTGATAAGCACTATCACCTCTTTGCCTCGATCGATCCGATGCAGAAGAACGCTTCCGCCTTTGTGGGCTACGTGGCGCAATGGGTGGATATCGGCTATCGCGGGCCTGAACTGGTGGAGCAGTTGCTTGCGCGCTTTCCCAGGCGTCTTCGCTCGCAGCTTCCTGTATGCGACTACCTTCAGCTCAAGATGGCGGAGGGCCTCTTGGCGCTCTTGCACGATAAGCCGGATGACGCGCTCGGATATTTCGATCTGGTGCTCGCCATGCAGGAAGAGGTGGAAGACAAGGAACTTGTGGCGATCGCCCATTTCTGGAAGGCGCGCTGCCACCGCAAAAAGGGTGAATACGATACCGCCCTGAAGCACGCCGGACTTGGCCGCGAATTGTCTTTGGCTCTCCACTTTGAAAAGATGGGCGCGGTCATGCGCGTGCTGGAAAGCTGGCTGTTCTTCCAGAAAGGGCAGCCGAAGGAGGCGGCCCGCATCCTGGAGCAGGCGGAACAGGTGCTGCGGAACACCGACGACGACAATACCCTTGGCAACATCTACTCCGCGCATGGCCGCATGATCCGCCGGCAGGGACGCTACAACGAGGCCCTGAAATTCTTCGCCAGGGCAATTACCCACTTCCAGAAGCGCAGCACCCGCCACCGGAACCTGGCGCGTTCACTTACCAATATCGCTTACGTTCAGCGGTTGGTAGCCGTGCAGGTCAGCCGCCAGATCGACGTCGAGACCGCCCGCCGCCGCAAGCGGAACAGCGCCTCCAGCGCGGGACAGGCCAGCCGGAAACAGGGTCAGCGCGAGGCGTACGAGCAGCTCCGCACCGAGGCCTTTGACAACCTGGAGCGGGCCGAGGAGATCTACAGGTACCACAACCTTCATCATGGAATCGGCAGCGTCTATGAGAACCGCGGTCTGCTCTATCTCGATATAGGAGATCTCGATAATGCGAGCGCGCAGGCTGTGCTGGCGCGCAAGATAGGGAAGCAGGAAAACGACTCCATTCTGGTTGCCCGCGCATGCTTCCTGCAATGCGCGGTGGAGAATGCCAAGCTGGAAGAGGAGATCGAAGGCAGCACCCACTCATGGGAGCACGCGCAGGCGGCTCGCGACTATGCCCAGGACGCGATTGAGGCCGCCAAGCATACGCAGAACCGCCGTCTGTTGGCGCGCGCCTATATCTGGCGCGGTCTCACCTCGTGCAACGCTTTTTTCAACGATATAGAGGAGGCCAAGCAGTGCTATGACGCGGCCACCTCGTTTCTAAAGACCATGGATTACGACGATCTTTGGGACGATCTGCAGGTGCTGAAGCAGAAGTCAGTCCCGCGTGGAGGCGTCGATACGCTGCTCCGGGCCTGGTCGCAGGGTATGACTTCCGATAAGACCTTCCAGCAGATGACCGAGCAATTTGCCGAACTCGTGATTCCGCGCGTCTGGGAAAAGGAAGGGAAGAAGATATCGCGGGTGGCCACCCGCCTCTCGATCTCACCCAAGAAAGTCCGCCGCATTCTCGCCCGCCTGGGCAAGATCAAGGGCGCCGGGAATACATAAACTCATTCAAGGACATGGAACGCTGAAACGCCATAGAATATTTCTGTGCCAATCGATAACAAAGCCATCGCCAATATCTTTAATGAAACCGCCGATCTCATGGAGATTCGCGGTGACGATTCTTTTCGTATCCGCTCCTACCGCCGCGCCGCCGAAGCGCTGGAAGGGCATGAGGAGCAGGTATCGGGCATCTATCAGGATGAAAAGGCCCTGCTCGCGATTCCCGGAATAGGGAAGGGCATGGTCGGCAAGATTCGCGAGATCTTCACCGATGGCAGGCTGCAGGTGCATGCCGAGCTTTTGGAGAAATATCACCGCTCCATGCTCGATCTTCTCAAGATCCAGGGACTGGGGCCGAAGACCATCGCCCTGATTTGGGATAACTTTCAGGTCTCCGATGTTGATGGGGTAGCCAAGCTGGCGCAGGAAGGCAAGCTGCGCGAGCTGCCCCGGCTGAGCGAAAAGTCGGAGCAAAAAATCCTGAAGGCCATCGAGAGCTATCGGCAGGTCACCGGTCGCTTCCTTCTGGACGCCGCCGACGAAGTGACCCAAAAGTTGGCCGAGCTGATCAAGCCCCTGCCCGGAGTGGAGAACGTGACCCCTGCCGGTTCTCTGCGAAGGGGCAGGGAAACCGTGGGCGATGTCGATGTTCTGGTAACCGGGAAATGTTGCGAGAATGAAGCCCAGCGCAACAAGGTGATCGAAACCATCCTTGGCTTCCCCGGCATTCTGGAAGTGCTCGCCAAAGGGGAAAATAAAGTCAGCTTCAAGCTGCGCACCGGCCTGCAGGTGGATGTGCGTATCCTTCCGCCGGAATCCTTCGGCGCCGCCCTTCAGTATTTCACCGGATCGAAGTCGCACAATGTAACGCTGCGTCAGCGGGCGCTCAAGATGGGCTACACGCTCAACGAATATGGCCTGGCGCGGCTGGAAGATAACCAGGCAGTGGCCGGCAAGACCGAGGAAGAAATTTACAAGAAGCTTGGCTTGGCCTACATTCCGCCGGAGCTGCGCGAGAGCCTCGGTGAACTAGAGGCTGCGGAGAAGAACACGCTGCCCGATCTGATTACCGAAGCCGATGTGCAGGGAGATGTTCACATGCACACGGTCGCCACCGATGGCCGCTGCACCATTGAAGAGATGGCGGAAGCCGCGCGCGAACGCGGCTATAAATATATGGCCATTACCGATCATTCCAAGAATCTGGCGTTTGCCAACGGACTCGACGACCAGAGGGCGGAAGAGCACATCAAGAAAATTCGCGCAGCCGCCAAGGAGATCGAAGGCATTGCGGTTCTCGCCGGGATTGAGGTCGATATTCTGGCGGAAGGCGAACTCGATCTTTCCGATTCGGTTCTGGAGCAGATGGACGTGGTGGTTGCCAGCGTGCACTCCCACTTTCAGCAGGACGAGCAGCAGATGACGGACAGACTGCTGCGGGCGATCGGGAATCCCAATGTCTCACTCATTGGCCATCCCACCGGACGGCTTTTGCTGCGCCGTGAAGCCTATACCTTTGACTACGAAAAGATCTTCGTGGCTGCAGCCAAAGCAGGCGTCGCCATGGAGCACAACTCTTACCCGGACCGGCTCGATCTCCGCGAGCAGCATCTGCGCCTGGCGAAGTCAAAGGGCGTGAAATTCGTGGTCAATACCGACTCGCATCACACCGCGCACCTGGCCAAGATGAAGTACGGCATTCTGCAGCTTCGCCGCGCATGGCTCACGAAGCAGGATGTGCTGAATACGTTGCCGCTGCCCGCGTTTGCCAAAGCCATGCGCCGCGGGCGTCCTGCATTAATAACAGCATGAGACGATGCGTTGGGGCAGCATCGGCTCTCACAAGTCTGATGCCGCCCAAAACGAGTGGCAAGTTCTTTCATGCTCCGGCTTTGAGTTCTTGCCGGAGGTTGCGATGCCGGTCAAACCACCAGGCCCAGAGCAATAAAACCACCGAGGCGATAATGCCCGGCCAGATGATGGAAGAAATATCCGACGGGGGTGAGCTGAACCGGTCGCTGATGAAGAAAACAAGCAGCAGAAGCACAAAGGCTGCGAACGCATAGCGGCCAATCCAGTCACGCGCCCGCGTCACGCTCATGTAAAGGCCCACACTGATCAGCAGCATTGCGATCTCGGTAATCATCGTGCCGGGAATCGAGTTCCATAACCCCAGTCCCAACTTGGGCCCGCCGCCCGGATAGAGTGGCATGTCCGGACGATGAGTAATCCAGTCGAGCACCCAATGGCTGACAACGCCGATCCAGATGGCGGCAGCGCCGGGCCGGTAGCGCGTGATGGTCCAGTAGATCAGCGCAAATGCCGTTGCCCACACCATCGACATCAGCAGGCTGTGCGACCAGGGGTAGTCATAGAGGTCCAGCGGCGTGTAGCGGGTGTTGCCCGGATCGATGCGCGCATGCTCCCATCCGAACAGCAGGAACGGCGGCCACAAGATATCGAGCAGGTTGGGTGCGGCAATCAGTACTGCAAGGGAGGCGCGCGGCGCAAACTTCTTCGCCGCAAATCCAACGGCAAAATGTCCGATAAACATTGCCTTCGAATATACGCGCGCCAAGCATCGCTTGTTCCCGATTTTAGTACGAGGCGTACAAAGGGCTCGCCGCCCACACCGATCTTGCTTTGGCCAAAGTCTCGATGCAACGGCAGTCAATCTTGAATTCGTTCGTGCGAATCCGCGATGATTTCCATGCCTTGCATCCCTACTCTGCCTCTATGGGATTGAGTGTGAACATGCCCTAAGCCCCGTCGGGGCTTGGTGGCAACCCAACCTTGGTACAGTCGAACCAGCCCCAGAGATGCCGAGCATCTTCCTTGAATTTGCCGGTGTCGAGTGTTCTCTGGGTAAACCGGCACAGAGTGCCGTCACCACCACCGCCTTCAGCAGTCTTCCAGATACCGTCGGGGCCTTCTGCAATAAATATCCCTGTATGCCCATCATTCTTTGTAGTGTCCGTCGAGGAAATATAGAAACTGTCGCCGACGTTGGGTTTCGCCGAATCTTTGTAAGGAACGAATGCGGGATGTCCGAAACTGACATTTCCAATACTTACAAAGATACCAGTGCCCGGCAGGTATGGACCAACGGCCGCAGCCCCGCACCATTGGCGAACGGCCCGTACGAACATGGCGCAACTCGTTCTTACGTGCGTCAGTGCTTCAGCCTTGTTCTGGGATGCCTCCTGGTTACACGCAATGAAGTCGCGGTAAAAATCATGGCGGTCATTTTCTCCCATTTGTCCATCGGCAAGAGCCTGCTGGCAGCATCGGACGATTCGATCGCCAATGGCCTCCCCTGATTGCATTTGAAATGAAAATTGCCCAACGTAACCGCTGGCCTGCGGGGCTGAGTCCGCTGCAGTCTGGGCAGAGGCATCGGCGGCCGGTTGCGCTGATCCGCCCTCGGCATCAGCCGATGGAGAATCTTGTGTTGAAATATCCTGAGTTGAAGGATCCTGAGTTTGAGTCTGATCGTCATCACTAAGCATGAGTAGTCCTCTTCAATCTGCCTTTGGCCGGTATTGTGTTTCCCATCGCAATGGAACTACGATTCGGTGTTCCGCCATGTCCACCCGCGCTTTGCGGGAAACCGCGGTCACGCCCATAGATCAATTGCCGGTTCCGCTCCACTCATAGAACGCAACAAGGCAACGTTTTCCTAAGCAGCGCTGCAACGAAAAGTAGGAAATGCAAATCCTCAAAAAGAAGGACGTGAACGGTCCCACGATACGACGGTCCCAAGGTCCAATGCTCAACGCCCAATGCTCAATGTCCAACGCCCCGACGCCCGACGCCCGACGCCCGACGTTCAACACCCAACGAATTTTGAAATGAAAACACCTGCTGAGCTTCGCAAACCAGTGTTGGACATTCTGTCTCTATAGAACGATCTGTTTCAAATCGGATTGACTCAACTACATATTTTCTAGCAATGATTCGTAGGGAATTTGATCGATCTAACGTTCTTAGAACATGGAAAGAGGCTTTTTGCTAAACAAAACCATAGTGAACGAACGCCTTGGGGATGCTCTGGTGTTCGCTTCACATAACTACAACTGACAACCAACCGTGGGGCTGCAGCCCCAGATTAGAAGGGGAAGATTATGGCTGATGTAGCACCAAGCGTCCTTGCCAATGCAATCATGGGCAAGCTCTATGATGTCCTCACGAATGGCGACACAACCGTACCCAAAGCTGCTGATAGTTTTTTTAGCTGGTGTACACCTGGAATTCCTGTTGACGACGAAGATTTTCGATTTCTGTCCCAAGGCCTGACCGGTGTAGTCACGCCCCAGGCCGCGGCCAATCTTGCAGCGGTTTCGGCTCCGCCGTCGAGTTCTACCTCCGCTGCAGCGCCGGCGTCCGCTTCCACCTCGGGAACTCCTGCGGCATCGGCCTCCACTTCGGCCTCTGGAACGGCTGCGGCGCCGGCTGCCGCCCCACCAAGGCTCACGCCAGATCAGTTGAATCAGCTTCGTGCCCAGGATACCAACGCGGTATATCAGCAGGCGGAGCAGTTGGCGCGCATCGTGGATTTCGTTCCCGACGTTGCCAAAATTAACAACAACCAGTTTGCTCAGTTCGCAGTGGAAAACAATGAGGGCACGCTCTCCGACCGGTATGACCTCATCCTGAAGATGAGCCAGGTAATGGCCCAGGAACTCGATCAGGCGACACAAGACAAAATTGCCAAGTTCCGTGGATTGTTGCAGACCACAACGCAGAAAACCGATCTTGTGACCGGCGCCGTAACCAACGTGGTTGGCCCCAGCCCCCTGGTCCAGGCGTACAACCAGAAGATGCAGGCTTATGACAGTGCCGCGCTTACCTATAACATGGCCCGCATCAATGCCCTGGCCGGCAACGATCCCGCTGCCGTGCAGAACTGGGCCATCAACGCCAGCATTTTGCGCAACACGGTCGTCGCTGCCATGGATGACTGGATTACCAACGGCTACAAGGACGACTATGAAGAAATTGCCGCCTACATCAACCAGGTAATGCAGCGCGACATGGCGATGTTGAAGCAGCAGTACGAACAGGATCTGCAGAATGCCAGGCTGACAGGCATCTCCTCCGGAAGCGACTTCTACTACACTGGGCTGGTGCCCGGAGATTTCGCGCAATCGGCGGGCTGGAGTACCTTCACGTTCAGCAGCGGTGACATCGGTAACTATGCCAACTCCTCATTCAGCAATAGTGGCTGGCAGGCCCAGGCCACCGGCGGCTTCCTGGGGTTGTTTGGCGCCAGCGCCGGCGCCAGTGCCAGCCAAGGCCGCGTCCAGTGCAATAGTGGATTTGATTCCGACCGCTTTTCGCTGAGGTTCTCCATTTGCCAGATCCCAATCGTCCGTCCCTGGTTCAAAGATGCCTATCTGCTCAGCAAGTGCTGGCGCTTCGACCAATCGAACCCGGACTATAAGAATCTATTGCTCAGCGATGGGGGAAATCCGCCCAAGGGGTACGTGCCGGCTTATCCGACCTCGGTAGTTTTCATCCGGGATCTGTATCTTTCGCTTGACAAGAATTCTGGCGCCGGCCAATTCATCCAGCAGCAGCAAGCGTCCTCTCAGGGTGGCGGAACCTCCGTCAATTTTGGACTATTCTCCTTAGGCGGCAGTGCCTCCCATTATTCCCAAAGCGGCTATTCGCAGCGCAGTTCCAATTACCAGTGGGACGATCAGGGGCTGTCCGTGCCGGGAATGCAGATTGCAGGCTTTAAGTGCCATGTGCTTGCAAGCAAGTGTCCCGCACCCGACCCTAGCATCACCAGTTGGGTTTAAGCAGCGACTCCTCGTTGGTTCTGGTGCCTACTGGAAGTCGTCACGCGGCAGTCTGCACTTGAGACTGTCGCGTCGCCTCATCGAACAGAAAGGAGATTCGATCATGGATGCCCTTGCGCAACTTGCGCTAATGACCAAGGCAAAACTTGTCTTTGAACGCCCCGACACTTTTCTTAGCTTTCCGGTGCTGTCGCCGTTGAGCTATGCGCCCGAACAGTTGACGTTCCTGCCCACAGCTCATAGTATGTCGGTTCTCTCGGAGTTTTCAGAGTTGACCAATGCCCTCCCGCAGGGCGTGTTGTTTGAACCTTCGCTTGACCACACCCTGGGAACCGTCTATCTCGACCTGCTTCGCAATGCGGAGCTGGCCAAAGGGAGCTTGCCGGAGGAACAAAACGCGCAACTGCAGGCGGCGCAGGCGCTGCTGCAAACGCAAGGACCCGCCGGCCTGCCGGCGCCCAGCGCGCAAGCTCTTGCTTACGACCACTATCAGCAGGCCTATTTCAGGGCGACGCAAAACTACAAGGCGCAGCAGGTCACCAGCGTAGCCTCCAGCGACCCTGCGGTTCAGGCGCAATGGCAAAACGTCGATGAACCTGCGCTGCGGGCTCAGATCGATGCTGCGGAAAGTGATTGGGAGAAAAGCGGCTTTAAGGCCGAAATTGAGCAGGCAAAACAAACCGTGCAGGAATGCGTGGCGCAATCGCCGGCCCTTCAGTGGAAGAATTGGGTGTCGGAATGTAATCCTGACATCGATTTCCTTACAGACTCCAATAACCAGACGTTCGCGCCCACGGTCTTCTCGCCCTTCGACGTGCTCAGCCAGGACAATTGGACCAGTTTTACCATGAACACTGCGGAAATCCAGCAACTTGCAAGCCAGGCGCCGCCCGAGCTGATCCACGCTATAGGCACGGCAGCGCCCGACACAATGATTGACTCTCTTTCTTTCGAGTTCTGCTCAGTCATGCTCGTCCGGCCATGGTTTCACTCGGAAGTGTTTGCGGCACAATTCTGGAAGTTTGCCGATCCATCGCGGCAACTGAGTGACGGCGGCAATCCGCCGCAAGGAGAGTGGCCGGCTTATACTACGGCGCTCATCTTTGCCCGCAACATTGTTGTTACCAAACATACGGTAGCAGGCACAGTGCAGAAGCAGGCGCTCACTGCTTTTCCCAGGTTTGTGGCTCCTCGGGTAGTTATGGCTCCTCCAGTAGTCGTGGCTCCTCCGCATCCAGCCGGAGCACCGGCGCTTCATTCTGCCGTGGTCGTCACCCGTGCCTCACACCCGGCTCCCAGGGTCGCTCCAAAGATTAATCCAAAGATCAATCCAAAGATTGCTCCCAAGAACACTCCGAAGGTGAATCCAAAGACTGCTCAAAACACTGCCCCCAGGCAGGTTGCGCGGCCGCCCGCGAAGCTGCCGGCAAGACCGGTCAGAGTGGCGCCTCCTGTGATTCATCCCGCGGTCTTGATGCGCCTCAACGCCGCTGCTTTTACCATGCACCCGGCGCCCATATCTTTGCCCCAACCTGCGCCCAGTGTAGGAAGTGTTGCCGCCCCAGCGCCCGCGAAATCTGCATTACCTTCGTCCAGTCCGGGGACGGCAGTCCCAACTCCCACAACCCAGTCCTCCCCGGCTCCGGGCAAAGTCTCGATATTGGCCTTCATCTGCAAGCGGCTGCCAAAATGTCCCAACCCGGATAAGGATCTCTCGTGGGAGTAAAGAACCCCAGGCGGTTTTTGCGCGCAGTGAGAAGCTCAAGCCGGGATGGCCAGCCTGGGCCGCCGTCGGCGTTCGTGAAATATGATCGAATGGATGGCCTCGATCCGCATCAGGCCATACACCCATAAAATAACAACGGGCCTGATTCGCTTCCAAAGAATCAGGCCCGTTACATGAGATGCTTTGTCCGGTTACTTGAAGAAGTAGAGCGTTTCAGTTCCCCTTCTTCAACACCGCCATATTTCTTTCATCCATGTTGATCTGATAAAAGAACCGCCCGAGATCCCCGACTGTCTCCACGGGAATCTGTGTGGTTGTGATCTTATATTCCCGCGTGTACTTCAGCACGTTGCCGCTATTTTCGATCTTGCTGTGGTACTCCCCAAAGGGATAGCTGGCTTTGGCCGGATCGGGAAGTTCATCTACTTTGTATCCGTCCGGAAGATTGATCTCAAAAGTATCGGTTTGTAGCGTGGGGACGTCAAAGTCATACGCGTAATGGCGGGGCTTGTTTGCATCGAGTGCGCCCATCTTCTCTCCCATCACGCGCGGACGCACCAGGAGCAGGGGGCCTGTCGTTTTGGCATAGTGTTCCGCTGTGAACTTGTAGCGCACCACCAAGTCGCGGTCGATATTGTCGAGGTTCTCGGCGTCAATGCTGTCCAGGTGGAAATTGCCCACCGTATGGCTCAGGAAGTGCTCCAAGGCTTTTTTGCGATCGGCCTCTGTTTCTCGGCTGAAGCGGGCGCGAAAATCCGCTGCGTCACTTCCGGAATGGATCTCCTCGACTTCGCCTTTCAACGTGCCATCCGGAAGCAAGTTGAGCTTGGCGGTGCGGGTCAACCGGTTCAGTTCCGGCTTGCTCACAGGAAGGTGAATAAGTTCACCGCCACTGTCGGTCACCAGCAAAGCGTAACTGTCTTGTTCGTAGGAAGGAATCTGCCCGATCGGAACCTGGTCGTTCGTGGGGTCGAAAATAAGCAGATGTCCCAGTTTGGGGTGCTCATAAATAGCCGGTAGCGATTTGGCGGGGCTGGAATCGGGAATTTCAATCGCGATGATGGCGTGGTTAAACCCAAGATTGGGCGGAGATTTTTGGGTGACCATTCCTCGCTTGTCGTGAATCGGCATGAAATAGGATTTAACCCCAATCTGAGCGAGCATCGATCCAAGAATGGTCGCCTTGTCTTTGCAGTCGCCGTAACGGTGGGTGAATGTTTCGGCGGCTGGATGCGGCCGGTAGCCTCCAATGCCCATCTCGATCGCGGCATAGCGAATATCGCGCTGTGCAAACCGGGCCAAGGCCTGAATGCGCTCGAACACCGGTAAGTTTGCCGGAGCTAGCTCTTGGACCTTTTGCTGAAGGGGGGGACTGGCATCACGTGTTCCTGACGCCAGTTGGGACCACCAAGTCCCGAAGTCACTCCAGTTTTTATAGGTCTGGTTTTTGATTTTTTCCGAGAAGAAGGTCACGATCACATGGCCTTCAAGAGCCCGGTCCGGCGGACGGTTGTACTCGTTTTCGATCCTCGGAATGTCACTCAACTCCCAGACGCGACTTCCATTCTGCTCCACCGGGGCCTTCTCGGGGTGATTGACCCAATCTGCCCTGTACTCCCAGGTTGCCGGCAGGCGCAGTTCATAACGGGCATGTTCGACCGGTAGTCTTCGCTGAAAGGACCAGCTATCCTGAAAGACATACGGTCGCTCCTTCTGTTCGTACTCGAACCCGACGACCGTTCCGATATCCCCACCCGGAACCATCATGATTTTTTCCTTCGTATCGGAGAAGATTTCTCCGGAATCCGTAGCGGTTCGTTCGAAGGTATCTTTATCTTTGGTTTCGTACTCCTGACCTTTGGCGGTGATGCTCCAGCCTCGAAAAAACGTAATTTTGGTCTCATTGGAGAACGGAAGCGCCAGACCCGTGACATCCTTGCCTTCAGGACGAAGCACCCTATAAGCAATTCGCTCGCGCGTAAAGATCTCGCCGCTGTCTTTAACCGTGGTCTCCTGGCTGTTAAAGAGAATTACGGCATTGACATCGGAGGCATAGGTCTTGGCCGGCTCTTTCGCGACGCTCCGCAGCCACTCGGGAACGTCGGCGGATGCGGAGGAGGGCCACAGGCCCACGGCCAACATCAGGAAACATGCGCTAGTTACTCTTTTGAGCATTGACCCCTCCCGTGCGCAGGACTGCTTGCTGCTCATCGGCCGCCTGGACTTTGGTGAAAAAATCTTTGATTTCGTTATAGTTCTTTTGGTCGAAGAAGATTCCGTTCACCAGCAAGTTCCTTTGAGTCACCAGCTTGCTGCTGTTGAACTGGCTGACATTTTGATAAGCGGCGTAAGGAAGCCGGAGTTCCTGCTTGGGCGCTGTTCCTTCCATGGAATAACCTGCCGGAAACTTGATCGAAACCAGATCGATTTCGTCGAAGGTATAGGGAAAGTAGACAGGATACTTTCGCTCGGAATGCGCGAACGCGTCTTTCTGCTTGACCTGAAACATGTAGGGAGGTACTAAAAGGCGCTTCCCGGCCAGAGAACCGTAAGAAGCAAGCTCAAAGGTGATCTTTGCGGTCAAGGGGGTGTCGGTGGCATCCCAGCCTGACATGTTCGAGATCTTCACGTTTGCCCCATTGGGCAACCAGGTTCTTACCTCGTCTTCAAGATATTTCTTGCGTCCCTCTTCATCCGCCAGGTATTCGTCCAGCCGCCGCTCCAGGGCCTCGCCTCCCTTGAATTCGGCGGTCAGATCGCCCTTGAGCGTGCCATCTTCCTCCAGTTCCGCATTCACGCTTCTCGAAATCTGGGACTTGTCGTGGTAAGCCGTGGGAACTGTGACGAATGTTCCACCCTTCTTGTCTAATTTCAACGCGGAGGTTGAAGTGCGCATCCAGCGAACGAATCCATAGGGGCAAAACTTCGTCCCTGGGTCCAGGAAGGCATCTTCGGTCCCGACCTTCACGATGGCAATCTCCGAATCAAGCTGGCGCCGGTCGAAAATGGTCTTCTGGAAAAATCGCTCCGATCGATTGGACACCTTGCCCACAGAGGCTTCAAATCCGGATGCCCTGGCTAACGCTACAAAGAACCGGTTCACATCGGTGCGGCTGCCATACCCTCGCTGGAGAACATCCATTACACTTTCGGCGGGCTTGAGTTTCTCCTTCTTTTCTTCCTCAGCGGACCGTTCGCGTTCGTAGGAAAGATTCTTGATCTCCTGAGCGCGGGCGTACAGTTTGCGCAGCTTCTTCTCCGGATCGGTCTCGCTGCCGATGGCCGCCTCCGCCGCGGCCGCAATCTCTCGATGAGCGCCGATGAAATGTTCGGTTTCGCTGTTCCGTCGCTTGCCGTACTCCTGCCAGAATTTGTCCGCTGAAGATAACTCCCTTCCTCCATAGAAGAACCGGACGTTAGGCTTATATTCTTCCTCCGGCGGCATGTAGCCTTCTGCTGTAAAAGCGGGCACGTTGTCCATGTGCAGTTCGACCGTATTGCCTCTCATCGTCGGTTTCTTGTCCATGTTCATGGTGACCCAGGAAAATCCGCTTCCAAGCCCGCTATCGGTTTCCAAATCGCCTTCGTAGCTCTTAAAGGCCAGGTCTTCTTTCACCGTGTAGAGGTCGTGCTGAATCTCCCAGTTGCTCTCATAAACCACGCCCTCCGGTGTATAGATGTGATACTTGTATTCGATAATGCTGCCCACGGTCACATCCGGCATCGTGAACGTCTTGGCCAGAACCTTAATGCCTTTACCTTTGATGATCGTTTTTTCAAACGGCTTGCCCGTAAATTCCACGATGCTGCCATCCGGGTGAATCGTCCTTGCCTTTAGGCCGCCAATCGAAAATCCGGCTCCAACCACAATCTCAACGTCGGCTACACCGCCCGGTTCCCGTCCTTTTTCGGTAAGTACCTTGATCCGGCGATAGGTGAATTGGGAGCCGTTTTTGTCGTCGATGAATTGCGAATAGTAAAGCATGATCGCGGACGCTCCCGGGTTTCCTGGCGCCTCCTTGATCTGCTGGTCGGCCGCCGTGATCGGTTGCCAATCTTCTTTCTGCCCAAAAAGGAGGACGTTTGAGACAAGGCATGCCATAAGCGTGGCGAAGCGGAGCAGGCGCATGATTACCCTCGTGAAGCGAGTGAAATTTTCTTTAAGAGTGGGAACGAGAATACTAGCTTGAAGCAATATATACAACAAAAAGCCCAACTTCATCAAAGCTAAGGCCAACTTACAGGAGCCATGAATCGGAGTGCAAGTGAAATCTATTTTATTTTAGAGTCCCAAAGATTTCAGATATCGGCACGGCGATTTCATTGGATTTATGCTTTGGTTGCGTTAACGTGTCATTTACGTTGGGGTATCTCCCAAAAACGAAAATGCTGAAGCTCTAGCGGTCCTTTTGGGTGGTCCTATTGAGTCGTTCTATTGAGTGGTCTTATTGAGTAAGAACGATTTGTTCCTCGTCGGCAGCCCGAAGCTTGTTGAAGAACTCCTGGGTTTCGCGGTACCGCTCAACTTGAAAATAAATGCTGTTCACGACCAGC
>Ga0070734_10003661_pt1 | contig 15683 bp, 14 predicted proteins | sample Coa_R1_8_FD_66444 | JGI IMG/M metagenome (GOLD analysis project Ga0070734, IMG submission 66444) | Surface soil microbial communities from Centralia Pennsylvania, which are recovering from an underground coalmine fire - Coalmine... | ecosystem: Environmental > Terrestrial > Soil > Unclassified ...
ATCCTGGACGAGGCCGATGCGGCCGACGGCGATGTTGTCGCGCGCCGTCATCTCATAGCGGACGAAATCCTGGAAGATAACGCCGATCTGGCTCTGCAAGTTCTCGATGCTGTACTCGCGCAGATCGACGCCGTCCAGCAGAATGCGGCCGCCGGTGGGATCGTAGAGACGAGTGATCAGTTTCACCAGCGTCGTCTTGCCTTGCCCGTTTTCGCCGATGAGCGCGACGCGTTCGCCGGGCTCCAGCCGGAAATCCAGATGATCGAGAACCGGGCGCTTCCGGCCCGGATAAGCGAAGCTGACATCGTCGAAGACAAAGCCGTCGCGAATGGGGCGGGGCGCCGGGATGGCGTCCGGCTTGGAGCAGATCTTGGGACCGACCCGCAGGAACTCGACGAGGTCCGTAAGAAATAAGGACTGGTCCGCGATGCTGGAAAAGGTCGAGAAGACGTTTTGTATGTTCGTGCTCGCGCCCGCGATGGCGCCCGCGAGGAACTGCAGAGAGCCCCACGTGAGCGCTCCCTCAACCGTGCGGAAAATCACGTAAGCGTAGGCGCCGTAATATCCGGCCGTACTGAGCAGCGAGAGCCAGCCACCGGCCCACAGCCGCCGGCGGGCCAGGCGCACGTTTTGCTCGTAAATCTGGTTCGACAACTCCTCGTACTGGCCGGACAGGAACGCGCTCAATCCGTAGAGGCGGAGCTCCTTGGCGGACTCCTTACTGGCCCCGAGCGTGCGCAGATAATCGAGCTGGCGTTTGGTAGGAGTCTGGCGAATGTTCTGCGCGTAGCCCAGAAATGCGAAGTGGCTCTCGCCAAGAAACGCCGGGACTACCGCGCCGACCAGCACGGCCAGGATCCAGGGGGAGAACCAGAAGATCCCCGCCGAGAGAGTAACGGCGGCCATGATCTGCTGGCAGACCGAGCCGAGCGACTGGATCATGCCGATGCGGTCGGTGGCCTGGACGCGGGCGCGCTCGAGTTTGTCGTAGAAGCACGGGTCTTCATACGAAGCCAAGTCGAGCCGCGAAGCGTGCTCCATCACACGCAAACTCACGTGACGCGTGAAGCGGTCGGCCAGCAGCGCATCGAAATAGGCGATGGCCCGCCCGGAGAGTCCGCCGAGCGCCGCCAGTCCGCACTCCAGCGCCACCAGCCACCAGAAGTTGTCCGGGAGCGGAGCGCCGCTGTAATGCGCCTGCACATCGTCCAGAATGGTTTTAGAAACGGCCAGCAGAGAGAGGGGGATGAGCGCTGCGAAGATGCGGCAGCAGAATATACCGCAGACGACAGAAGGACCGGCGTCCCAGACGATCCTGACCAGCGATGGAATGTTATTGAGGGCCCGGATTCGTTCCTGCCAACTCCCCCAAAAGGTCGATTGAGTTGGTTTCGAAGAAAGCATAGTAATTCAGTTCCGTTTTTTCGGATACATTGCTCAGTTTTTGGTTCAACGCGAGCCACTCTTGCACCTCGCCTGCCGTTCGCGCCAGCCCTTGAAAACAGCCGCGCAGAATGCGTTTCAAGCCCGAACACCGGGCGTGCGGCGCGCTCGCAGAGAATTTCTTACGCAAAGCGCACTCGACGTTTTGATTCGCTCGGAAGGTCCTACACGGGTACGAGATACCGTCAACCGGGTACGGCGTCACATCCGCGGGCGCAGGGGAGCGCCACGGCGCGGGAAAGGTTCGAATCAGGACGAGGGCTGATCGGGCTGGAATCCCGCGCGGTCCATGCCGCGCCGGGCCTCGCGGTTCTTCATGAAGGTTTCCCACACGAAGCCGGTGCGCGCGTTCTCGGCCATCAGCATCGTGATTCCCGTGTCGATACCGACGACGTCCGGGTCATACCACTTCTTTAACGGATTCAACGCGTTGACGAATCCATACCGGCACCACGCATCGGGATATTTTGTCTTGATGGTCCGCACCACGCGCATGCACGGCTGGGGAAGGAAGGGCAGCGAGCCGGCGGCGGCGCTGGGCACCACGGTCCCGTCGATCGGGCCCACCGCGGGCGGCCCGCCCCAGGCGACATAGCCGTGGGGCGAGTCTGAGGCCGTGATGCCCCACAGATCGTCGCTGTAATCGGGAAACTGCTTCTTCAATTCCAGGCAGAAGCGCCGGTGAACTTCCGTCGCGGTCACCGAATTCTGAAAATAATCCGCGTATTGGTCGTGTTTTCCGCGAAAATCGAACCAGGCCTGGGAGTATTGGTGCACAAATAAAGGTGCGATTGTTCCGATGTAGCGGAGGCCGTCGTACTCGAACGTGGTCCGCTTCCATGCGGTCCACGCCGAGGTAGGCAACGGATGAGACAAAGATCCTAGACCGAGCAGGTACATCATCATCAACTCGCTATACCCATCCCACCGATAGGGCAGGAAGCCGATCTCAGGCATCCAGCCGTGCGGGAGCAGGGAAGTATCCTCGGAAAGCCAGGACCAATCCACGCGGCTGAAAATACGGTACGCGAGCTCGGTGATATCGCTGTGACGGAAGTGCGCGCGGCAGGTCAGAAGGCCGCACAGCAGAATAGCGGTATCGACCGAGGAAACCTCCGAATCCCACTGGCGCTCGCCGGTGTTAGGGTCGGCGAAGTGATAAAAGAATCCGCGGTGATTCGGTAATCCTTTCCACAGAAACCGGAGCGTCGTCATCACACGCGCTCGCAGGTCGGCGGTGGGCGCGTACCCGCGCTTGTCGCCAATGCATAGGGCGGTGAGCCCAAAGCCAGTGGCCGCGATGCTGGCGACTCCGCCGCGGTTGTCTCCTTTCACGGTGAAGCGGTCGCGGACCAGCCCCGTCTTGGGGTTGCCCTGTTCCCAGAAATACAGATAGTTGGCGTGTTCGAGCTCTTCGAGTATCTGGTCATCTTCCGGCGGAAACGGAGGCGGCGCCTCCGAGGGCCGTAGCGGAGGGACGACTCCCAGACCACCGAGCAAGGTGATCTGCTTCAACATCTCGCGGCGTAACAGCGTCGGGCGCCTCACGTTAGATCTCACCGAGTTGGCCAACAAACTGCACTTTGTAAGACGCAAGTTGCGGGCCAACGGACGCATCCGCGCCGCGGGGGCCGGTGTGTTCTCGAGTATGAGTGGAAAACGCTACTTTGCGATCGTCACCGGCACAGGGCTGATTGTGTTAGGGATCGTACTGTTCGCGCCGTTTTTGAACGAGAGAGCGCTTGCGATCACGGGCGCCGTTATCACGCAGGACGCCAATCCGGCCCGTCAGCTACCTATTGCGGATGCCCGGATCCAGGTTAAGGCAGGGCAGTTCACGGTAACGGGCAACTCCGACAACTCCGGATACTTCAAGATCGTTCTTCCAACTAACGTCAGGAAAGGCCAAAGGCTCGAACTCCAGGTCCGGCATCCGGAATACCAGCCGGCCGATTGGTCGGGCTCGGTCCAGGAGCGGTTGTACGTGCAGCGTCTGCTGCCCATAGGCGGGGCTGCGGAAGCACCGCAGCCGAGCCCGCCGGAAATGAAGATCGAGAACATCGTGGCCCGGTACTCGATCAACACGACCAACGCCGTCAACGTCGGCAGCGCGGTAAAGACGTTCGAGGTGGTGAACAAGGGAGATGTTCCTTGTGACGGGCGGGCGCCGTGCTCACCCGACGGCCAGTGGAAGGCGGCGATCGGCACCGAAGAGCTCCACGCCGGGCCCGGCAACGAGTTTCATAACGCGCGCGCTTCCTGTATCGCCGGGCCCTGCCCGTTCACGAGAATCGAGGAGAACAACTTCGCGCACGACAGCCCGACGCTTCACGTTTCCGTGCTGAACTGGTCCGATACGGCCACATTTTTACTGGAGGCCGAGGTGTATCACACCACGGTGACGACATTCATCCGGCAGTCGTACCCGTTCATCTTCGAGCGCGGCCTGACGTTCACGTTACCGGCCGCCGCCGAGGGCGTGAGCATTGAAGCGCAAGTGAACGGCGCGCCGATCGTTTTTCCGCTGGGCCCGGCGCTGCGGCTCACCTGGGCCCGCTGCCAGATGGTGGTCAACAAGGATGGAACGCGGGTCTACCGCTGCGAACTCAAGCCCGGCTATCGCATTCCATAGCGCCCGCTGGCGCCTCTGATATCCTGGATTTTTCCAGATGCCAACCGAGAAAGGGGCCGGGTGGAGCGAGGTTGTGCGCCTCGCGCTCACCGAAGACATCGGCTCGGGCGATGTCACCAGCCGCGCCTGTATTCCCGAATCGCAAAAGGCCGCCGGCCGGTTTATGGCGCGCGAGCGGTTCGTGGTGGCCGGCCTCGAGGTTCTGCGCGAGATCTACGATCTTCGCGGCGGCGTCGATGAGTTGACGCTGCTGCGGCGCGACGGTGATCGTGTCGGGGAAAACGACACTCTCGCCAGCGTTCGGGGTAAGGCGCGCACGCTACTCGAATGCGAGCGTGTCGCTCTGAATTTTTTGCAGCGGCTGAGCGGCGTCGCGACGCGAGCGCGGGAGTTCGCGGACGCGGTCGCGGGGACCGGCTGCCGAGTGCTCGACACGCGCAAAACGACGCCGGGTCTGCGAGCGCTCGAAAAGAAAGCTGCCGCGGCCGGCGGCATTACCAACCATCGGATGGGTCTGTTCGACGCGATTCTTATCAAGAACAACCACATTGCCGCCGCCGGCGGTGTGCGCGCGGCGTTCGAGCGGGCGCGCGGCGCGGGCCTGCCCATCGAGATCGAAACCCGCACGCGGGATGAATTGCGCCAGGCTCTGGATGCGGGCGCGACTCACGTCCTGCTTGACAATCTGACTCCCGCCGAAGCCGCGGAATGGATTCGCGAGACCGCCGGACGCGCCCGCATCGAGCTTTCCGGCGGCATCACGCTGGAAAATGTGCGCGCCTACGCGGAGACCGGCGCCGATTTCGTCTCCTCCGGGGCGATTACGCACTCGGCGCGCGCCGTCGATATCAGCTTTCGCCTGGAGCTACTCTAGCTCCATGAACGTCGCCCGCCTCCGCGCTGCTTTCCCCGATCGTGCGATCGAACACCACGCCACCATTGCTTCCACGATGGAAGCCGCGGCCGGCCGGCCGGCCGGCACCATTATCCTGGCCGACGAGCAGACCGCCGGCCGCGGGCGGCATGGGCACGCGTGGCACTCCGAGCCGCAGTGCGGGATCTATTTTTCAACCGTTCTCCAGCCTGCGCCGCTGCTCACGTTGGCCCTGGGACTTGCGACCATCGAAGCCATCACGCGCGCTACCGGCGTCGCCTGCGATCTTCGATGGCCGAATGACGTTCTGATCGGGGCGAAGAAGGCTGCCGGAATTCTGGTGGAACTGGTGGACGGGATGGCGATCGGCGGCATCGGCATCAACGTCAATCACTCAGCCTTTCCGCCTGAACTGGCTCCGGATGCCACCTCGCTGCGCCTCCACGCCGGCCGTGAATTTTCGCGAACCGAGATCCTGCTGGCCCTGATCCCGGCGATTGAAGCGTTCCAGGGCCTGGATCGCGACAGCGTTCTGCGCCTGTTCACGCAAACGTCCAGCTATGCCTCGGGGCGGAGGGTACGCGTCGAGCAGGCAGGCGGCGTGATTGAAGGGACCACGGCGGGGCTGAATTCCTCCGGCTACCTGGTGGTGCGCAAAGACGACGGAACCGATACCCTGATTCTTGCAGGAGGCGTTCGTGCTGCTGGCTCTTGACGCAGGCAACAGCAATATCACGATCGGCGCTTTCGACGGCCGTAAGATGCTGGCGCAGTGGCGCCTGCGCACGGTGCACGAGCAGACTGCCGACGAGTGGGGCATCCTGCTCCGCAACCTCTTCGCGCCGGCCGGCCTGGACATCGCCGCAGTGGACGGCATCATTATCGCCAGCGTCGTTCCGCCTATCGACGGCACGCTGGCCGCGATGACGCAGCGGTACTTCAAAACCGAGGCTCTGTTCGTGGGCCCGCGCACCGACCTGGGCCTGACGATCTGCTATGACAATCCGAACGAAGTGGGAGCCGACCGCCTGGTAAACGGGGTGGCTGGGTTTTACAAATACGGCGGTCCCTGCGTGATCGTGGACTTCGGAACCACCATCAACTTCGATGTGATTTCCAGGAACGCCGAATACCTGGGGGGCGCCATCGCCGTGGGCATCGGCATTGCGATCGAAGCGCTGTTCAGCAAAACGGCGCGGCTGCCGCTGGTGGATTTCCGTCCGCCGAAGGAGGTAGTCGGCACCAACACCGTGGCCAGCATGCAATCGGGCCTCTACTTCGGCGCGATTGGCATGATTGACGGCATTCTCGAGCGCGTGATCGCGAAGCTCGGGCCCGACACCAAAGTGATCGCGACCGGCGGGCAGGCGCGGATGATCGCGGGCGGCTCGCGTTACTTGAAAACCCTCGATGAGCACCTCACGCTCGAGGGCTTGCAAATGATCTGGGAACGGAACAAGGGCGCCCGGTGACCGATCCGGATTGGGTCTACAACTACTTCAACTATTTCACGGAAATCGAAGAGCACTTCCAGCGTGCGCGCGGCACCAGCCTGTTTCTGCTTTCGCCGCTCGATTGGGCACTGATTGAATCCTGGAAGAATGCCGGCGTTCCGCTCGAAGCGGTACTGCGGGGTATCGACGCAGCCTTCGAAAAGTGGCGCGACCGCAAAGTGAAAACGCAGATGGTGAATTCGCTCGCGTTCTGTGCGCAAGCCGTGCTGACTGAAGCGCAGGTAATGGCGGGGACGGCGCCGGCCCGCGCGCGCCCGCAAGCTGCTCCGCCTTTCGCGGTCGAGGAGCTGCGCGCCTATCTCACGAACAATGCCGCCGCGCTTCCGGCCGAGTACAGGGAAATCGCGGCGGTGCTCGAGCGCCTCGCCGCGGAAGCGGAACAATACTACCGGGACCTGGAGGCACTGGAGCAGCGGCTCACGGTGCTCGAAGAAAAAATGGTCGCGATGGCCCGCGCGCGGCAGAGCGAGGAGCAATTGCTGGCAGCGCGGCAGGAGCTCGACCGTCAACTCCGGCCGTATCGCGGGAAGATGACGGCCGATCAACTTGCGATGCTGGAGAAGCAATACCTGGAGCGCAACGTGCTCGAAAAAGCGTCACTGCCTCGCCTCAGCCTGTTCTACATGCGTTGAAAATATACCGCGGCTTACAATAAGGGGACTTATGGCTCTCGACATCACCCAGAGGGAACGCGAAGGCGTAACCATCCTCGACCTGAAAGGGCGGCTCACGGTCGGCCACGAAGCCACGGCGTTCCGCGAAAGAATCTCCGCGCTCAACCAGGCGAACGTGAGCAACGTGGTGATCAACCTCGAAGCAGTGGATTACATCGATAGCACCGGCCTGGGCGCGCTCGTGATGAGCGCCACCACCCTCCGGAAGAACGGCGGCAACATGAAGCTGCTGCACCTCAACCGCCGTAATATCGAGCTGCTGGTGATGACCAAGCTGGCCACGGTGTTCGAGATTTTTACCGACGAGCAGGACGCCGTCAACAGTTATTATCCCGACCGGAAGATCAAAAGCTTCGACATCCTCGACTTCGTGCAGCAGATGAAAAAAAACGAGTAGGCGGCCTTCTGTCGTACAATCGAACAGATGGCGCACGGCACTCGCCACAAACTTTTGCAGAAGGGCGCTCGTGTCAACGAATTTACGCTGCCGCGCCTCGGCGGCGGCGAAACGAGCCTCAGCGAGATTACGGCTAAAGGCCCGGCGCTGCTTGCGTTTTTCAAGGTAAATTGCCCGGTTTGCCAGATGACGTTTCCGTTCCTCGAGCGCATCCAATCGGCGGCGGGGCTGCCGGTCTATGGCATCTCGCAGAATTGCGCGGAAGATACGCGCGATTTCAACCGGCACTTCGGACTCACTCTCCCCATGCTGCTCGATGCCGAATCAAGCGGATTCGCGGTGAGTAACACGTTCGGCATTTCCAGCGTGCCGACGCTGTTTCTGGTGGAGCCCGACGGGACCATCGCGCAGGTCAGCGAGGGCTGGCACAAAGGCGATATCGCGCAATTCGCCGCGCGGGCGGGGGTGGATTCGTTATTCAAGCCCAGCGATTCGGTGCCGGAAGCGAAGGCGGGTTGAGGCTCGCGCAATTAGGCTCCCGTGCGGAGTCACGCTAACATAGAGAAAGATCGAATGGCCGAAAAAATCAATATTCTGGGGACCGCGGGCGCTATCGCCAAGGGGCTGGGAATCACGTTCAAGGAGATGATGTCTCCGACCGTGACTGAAAATTACCCCGACGAGCCGCCGAAGTTCGAGGAGCGCTATCGCGGCGGGCATGTGCTGCAGCGCGACGAAAACGGAATGGAAAAATGCGTCGCGTGCTTCCTGTGCGCGGCCGCGTGCCCGGCCGACTGCATCTACATCGAGGCGGCCGAGAACACCGATACGGTGCGCATTTCGGGCGGCGAGCGCTATGCGAAGGTATACAACATCGATTACAACCGGTGTATCTTTTGCGGGTATTGCGTCGAAGCCTGCCCGACCGACGCCATCACGCACGGCCACGCCTTTGAACTTGCCAGCTATAACACCTCGACCTTGATCAAGCGCAAAGAGGATATGCTGGCGCCGATCCCGCCGGGCGCGCACCCGCCGGTGATCGCCGGCGAAGAAGCGGCCGCGCACTAGCACCTCAGCGATTCGCGCGAATTGCCCCCGGGCGCGATCCGCGAATCTAATGTGTGGGCCGCGGGTGTCTCGGCTGATACAGACCGACCTCACCTCCACCGGGCAGCCGGATTTTGGTAATTAATCCCCAGCGCGCCTCGACGACCGGCGCAAACTCGGCACCCCTCGCGCGCAGCGTCTCCATTTCCGCCCGCAAATCATCACACATCAGGTAAAGCTCATGCGGGTGGCCCGCCTCGGCCGGATGGAGTGCCGCTTCCGCCTCCGGGAGGCCGAAGATCAACCAGCCATGCCCGGCATCCACGGAAGGAAATCCCAGAGTATGGCGAAAAAAAGCGCGGTCGGCTTCCGCGTCCCGGCTGTAGACGACTACGTGCGCGCCGTTGATCATAAGGCTGCTCCTTACCCAAATGATAAGCTCTTGAAAGCCGCGCAAAAGACACAAAACAATCGTTTGCCCCACGGCTGCAGTGCCGGCGGAAATCAACTACCATGGTCACTGACGAAACTTTTCGCGCCGCGCAGCATCCGAAATAGGACCAGTATGTTCAGGACCATCCGGGAACAGTTCGATACCATCTTCCGCGAAGATCCCGCGGCGAAGAGCGTGATCGAGATCTTCTTCTGTTATCCGGGCTTTCACGCCGTGCTCGCGCACCGCCTGGCGCACCGGCTGTACCGCTGGCACGTGCCGCTGGTGCCGCGCATCATCTCGCAAATCAGCCGGTTTCTGACGGGGATCGAGATACACCCCGGCGCCCGGATCGGCCGGCGGTTTTTCATTGACCACGGGATGGGAGTGGTGATTGGGGAAACTACCGAGATCGGCGACGACGTGCTGCTGTACCAGGGTGTCACCCTGGGCGGCACCGGTAACGAAACCGGTAAACGGCACCCGACCCTGGGCAACCGGGTGGTGGTTGGGACCGGCGCGAAGATTCTAGGGAACATCCGGATCGGCGACCACGTGCGGGTCGGGGCCGGGTCGGTTGTGGTGCATCCGGTTCCCGACTATTCGACAGTCGTGGGCATTCCCGGCCGAGTGGTACGCATGCGCGATGAAGGCGGCATGCTCGAGCACGGCCGATTGCCCGATCCGACGGGCCAGGCGCTGGAAGACCTGGCGCAGCGCGTCGCCGAACTCGAGGCCATGATGCGGAAAATGGTCGACGAGCAGGACCGCGAGCGCAAGTCGTCGCGCTGAGGCGTTAAAATCGCACCGCCGATGGCGCCGCGACTGGTGCACTAATCCCTCGACAGCAGTGGTTCCAGCGCCTTGAGAACGTTGGCCGCGACCAGCTGCGTGCCGGCGGTGTTGGGATGCAGGCCATCCGGTTGCATGAGATTGGCGCGACCGGCCGCCCCTGCGAGCAGAAACGGAATACGGGGAACGTGATAGCGGGCGGCGAGGGCGGGGTAGACGGCATCGAAGTGACGGATGTAGTCGGGGCCGTAATTCGGCGGCAGGGTGATGCCGGCCAGCACGACGCGGATGCCCGCCTTCTGAAAGGTGTCGATCATCTGCGACAGATTGTTTTCCATGTTGGAGACGGGCTGGCCGCGCAGACCGTCGTTGGCGCCGAATTCGACAATGGTGATCCGCGGCTTATCGGCCATGACCAAGGACATGCGATCGAGGCCGTCCTGCGTCGTGTCGCCGCTTTCGCCGAGGTTGACGACGTGGTAATGATAGCCGCGCCGGTCGAGCTCTTGTTGGAGCAGATCCGGGTAGCTATGGCCGGGATCGACGCCGAAGCCGGCGGTGAGGCTGTCACCGAAACACGCAATCACGGGGCGATCATCTACCGGCCGGGCCGGTGGCGCTGCGGCCGACGCTGCGACCGGCGGCTGGGGGCGCGCCTCCTCCTGTTTACAACTGCACAGCAAGCCCAGCAGCGGAACCAACCATAGGTATCTCATCTGAATGCCATAATAAAAGTTTGATCCAGGTTCGTGGCGTAACCAAGTCCATTCACACCGGCACGCATCGCGTGGACATCCTCAAGGGAATCGATCTGGAGATTCCTCGCGGACAGTTTGCGGCAATTATGGGGCCATCGGGCAGCGGCAAAAGTACGCTGCTCGGTCTCATCGCCGGGCTGGATTCTCCCACCAGCGGGCAAATCGTTCTGGATGGCGAAGACATCACGCGGCTGGGAGAAGACGAGATGGCGCTGCTGCGTGGGCGCAAGATCGGTTTCGTGTTTCAGTCGTATCACTTGGTTCCTACTCTAACCGCCGAAGAAAATGTCCTGCTACCGATGGAACTGTCTGGAAACGGACATGGCGGCCGTCCGCGGGCGCGGAAACTGCTGGAGCGCGTGGGGCTGGCGGACCGGCGCGATCATTATCCCGTGCAGCTTTCCGGCGGCGAACAGCAGCGCGTGGCGCTAGCGCGGGCATTTGCCCTGGAGCCACCCATCCTACTGGCCGATGAACCCACCGGGAACCTGGATACCGCCACCGGAAAGCTGGTGCTGAATCTTCTGCTGGAGCTCAACCGGGAGCAGGGCGCGACCATGGTGCTGGTGACGCATGAAGATTCGGTGGCCGCCTGCGCGGACCGGCGCATCGTATTGCGCGACGGGCTGGTGGTGAGCCAATGAACCCGGAGTTTCCCTGGTCGTCTGCATTTCGCATTGCCTGGCGCGAACTGCAAGCGTCGCGGGCCAAGTTCGTTTTTGTGATTCTGGCGGTGGCGGTCGGCGTGGGCTCGCTGACGGGCGTGCGCGGATTCAGCCGTTCATTTCGCCGCATTCTCTTGCGGGACGCGCGCACGCTGATGGCCGGCGATCTCTCGGCGCGTGTGTTCGCGCTGCCGAATTCCGAGCAACAGGCCGTTTTGGACGGCCTGGCGCGGCGCGGTATCCAGCGCACCTGGATTACCGAGACCCTGACGATGGTGTCGTCCGAGCATACGCCGGACCCGCTGCTGATTTCGGTAAAAGCTGTCGATCCGCGAGCGTATCCGTTCTACGGCCAGGTGAAGCTTGCCCCGGAGCGGCCTTTTCGCCAGGTGCTGGACGCTCATTCGGTGGTGGTTTCCGACGACCTGCTGCTGCGCCTGAACGTCAAAACGGGCGACACGCTGCGCATCGGCGGACAGGAGTTCCGGATCGCGGGCGTGGTGACGTCCGAACCGGATCGGATGACCGGAACATTGAACGTCGGCCCGCGCGTGATGATCACGCGCGAGGGGCTCGAGCGGACGGGACTGATCGAAATCGGAAGCCGCGCCTCGGAGCGGTACCTCTTCCGGCTGCCCGCTGGCGGACCGAGCGTGCTGGAGGTGAGGAGCATTCTGAAGCGCGCCTTTCCCGAAGCGACGCTGGCGGATTACACCGAAACGCATCCCATCATCACCCGCGGTCTGGATCGCGCCACCACATTCTTGAGCCTCATCGGGCTGATTGCGCTGGTCATCGGCGCTCTGGGGGTAGCGAGCGCCATGCACGGGCACCTGCAACAGCGGCTGGATTCAATTGCGGTCATGAAGTGTGTCGGCGCCCGCTCGCGGCAGGTGATCCGAATCTACACGGCCCAAACCTTGCTGCTCGGGTTGGGTGGCGGGCTGCTCGGAGTGGTTCTGGGAACGGGCGTCTCGGCGGTATTTCCGAGCCTGCTGGCGCGCTACTTCACAATCGACGCGACACCGGTTGTGGACGCCTGGCCGGCAGTGCAGGGCATCGCAATCGCCTGTCTGATCACGCTGCTGTTTACGCTGCCGCCGCTGCTCGGCATTCGCAGCATCCGGCCCGCGCAGATATTCCGGCGCGACATGGAGCCGGAAGCAGCGGCGCGGCGGCGGCGGTGGCTCTCGCGGGAATCGCGCCCGGCGCTGCTGGCGGGAGCTGCCATCTTGCTGGGTACCGGCGTGGTGGCCGGCACTCTGACCGATGGCGGATTGCGGATGGCCGTCCGGACCGGAGCGTACTTCACGGGGGCCTTGGGTACGGGGGTGGCAGCCCTCGCGCTAAGCGCGTGGCTTTTGCTGCGCATCGTGCGCTGGTTTCTGCGGCATGCTCCGGACGGAATTCCGGGCGCCTTGCGGCAGGGCATCGCGAATTTGTACCGGCCGGGAAATCAGGCGCAGACTGCAGTGGTGGCGCTGGGCGTCGGCGTCATGTTCACGCTGACCGTGTTTCTGATCCAAAGCGCGCTGGTTCGGCAGATTCGCGGCAGCGCGCCTCCGGGAATGCCGAATGTGTTTCTGCTGGATATACCCGCCGCACAGCGGCAGACGATTAGTGCGCTAGTGCGCGCTCAGCCGGGGGTTCAGGAAGCTGCGGCCGTAACCGGGGCGGTGGCGGCGAAAATCGCCGCGATCGACGGCGTTCCGATCGAGCGCGTGCCCCTGCGCGATTGGGGGCGGCGCTTTCTACGCACGCGATCGGTGACCGCGCTCGGGGATAAGCCCACCGAAATGGAAATTCTGAGCGGCGCGTGGTGGCAGCCCGGCGACCGCCAGCCTCAGGTTTGCGTTAGCGATGAGACCGCGCAGGTCCTGAATCTCAAGCCGGGATCAGTGATCGACTGGACTGTCTGGAATCGGAATATCCGCACGCGGGTAGCGTGCATCGAACGGACCGAGTCCCTGCGCATGTCGGCGCGGTTCGAATTTTTCTTCAACCCCGGCCAGTTGGATAGTCTACCCGCGGTGTATTACAGCAGCGCGCGGGTGCAGCCGGGCGCCGTCGCGGCCCTGCAGCGTGTGATGTACCAGCGCTTTCCCACCGTGACCGTGGTTAACGTTGCGGATGTCATGCAAATCGTAGAAGAAGTGGTGGACCGCATCTCGTTGGTCATCCGGTTCATTTCGGCGTTCACGATCCTGGCGGGCGCGGTGATGGTGGCATCAAGCGTGGCGGGCACACGATTCCGGCGCATCCGCGAAGTTGTCATTTTGAAAACGCTGGGCGCGACCCGCCGCCGAATTGCGGGAATCTTCTCGGTGGAGTTTCTGGTCTTGGGAGCGGCCGCCGGAATCATGGGGAGCCTGCTGGCTTCCGGTTTTGCGGCGCTGATTTTGAAATTCCTGATGCAGATCGAATTCCGGTTCGATCTGCTCGCGAATTCGGCCGCCGTGGCGCTCGCCGCCTTGATTGCGGCCGCCGCGGGCTGGTTGGCGAGTTTTCCGATTCTCCGCCGCAAGCCGCTCGAGATTCTCAGAGATGAGTGAGCGGGCGGCGTATAGTAGGGACATGAGGCGGTTGGCCGCGGGAATACTCGTAGCAGGCTGCGCTTGCGCCCAGCCGTTTACCATCGACCAGGTGCTCAGCGCCGCATTCCCCACCGAGATGACGGCGGCGCCTTCCGGCGGTAAGGTCGCCTGGATTTCCAACGCGCGCGGGGTCCGGAACATCATGCTGGCCGAGCCGCCGGCGTATCAGGCTCGCAAGATCACGAACTACACCGAGGATGACGGCCAGGAATTATCGGACCCACGATGGACACCCGACAGCCGGGCAATTGTTTACGTGCGCGGTGAAGGGCCTAACCGCGCGGGCGAGTCTCCGAATCCGGCAATCGATCCACACGGCGCGGAGCAGAATGTGTGGATCGTGGCCGTGGACGGTTCGGCTCCGCAAAAAATCGGCGAGGGTGACTCACCCGCCGTTTCACCGCGCGGCGATCGTGTGGCGTTTACGCGCCGCGGTCAGATCTGGGCCGGTTCGTTCGATGGCCGGCCGGATGCGGCGCAGTTGTTCCAGGCGCGCGGGCGCAATGAGCGGCCCGCATGGTCTCCGGACGGCACTAAGCTCACCTTCGTCAGCGATCGCGGCGATCATACGTTCATCGGCGTATACGATACGGGGACAAACACGCTGCGCTACCTTGATCCCAGCACAGATCGCGACAGCGAACCGGTGTGGTCGCCGGATAGCCGCTCGGTGGCCTTCATCCGCGAGCCCAGTCATGGAGGCCAGCGGATTTACGGCGCACGCCGCGCGGATGAACCGTGGTCAATTCGCATTGCCGAGGCGAGTACGGGAAAAGGGCGGGAAGTGTGGAAGGCTCGAGAAGGGCCGGGCAGCGTCTTCCGTGAAATGAGCGCGGAAAACCAACTGCTGTGGGCCTCGGACGACCGCCTCGTGTTTCCCTGGGAAGCCGACGGCTGGACACATCTCTACAGCGTGAGCACCGAAGGCGGGCCGACGACGCTCCTGACTCCGGGCCAGTTTGAGGTCGAATACGTCGCACCGTCGCGCGATACGCGCGAGGTTGTGTTCAACTCCAACCAGGGCGATATCGACCGGCGTCACTTGTGGAAGGTGGCGGCGGCGGGAGGGACGCCGGTTGCGTTGACGACGGGGCAGGGGATCGAGTGGGCTCCGGTCGAGACCAGCGACGGCAAGGCGGTCGCGTTCTTCCGCTCCGATGCACAGCGTCCGGGGCGGCCGGCTGTGCTGATCGAAAAGCAGGTTCGCGATCTCGATCCTTCCGCGATACCGGGCGGCTTTCCGGTTCAGCAGATAGTGACGCCGCAGCCGGTGACGTTCACCAGCACGGATGGGTTGACCATCCACGGTCAGTTGTTCCTGCCGCCAAACCGGCAACCGGGTCGCGCGCCGGCCGTGATCTTCTTTCACGGCGGATCGCGCCGCCAGATGCTGCTCGGCTGGCATTACATGTACTACTACAACAATGCCTACGCGCTGAACCAATATCTGGCGAGTAAGGGGTATGTCGTTCTCTCGGCCAATTACCGCAGCGGCATCGGGTATGGCCTGAACTTTCGGGAAGCGCTGCATTACGGGGGCACCGGCGCCAGCGAGTACAACGATGTGCAAGCTGCGGGGGCTTACTTGCGCGAGCGCACCGATGTCGATCCGGCGCGCATTGGCGTGTGGGGCGGGTCGTACGGCGGCTACCTCACGGCGCTGGCCCTCGCGCGTAATTCCGATACTTTTCGGGCCGGTGTCGATTTTCACGGTGTGCATGATTGGGCCAAAGAATGGGAACTGACGCCGAGCGATCCCGCTGCTAAACTCGCCTTCGATTCCTCGCCGATGGCATTCGTCGATGGATGGAAGTCGCCGGTGCTGCTGGTCCATGGCGATGATGACCGCAATGTTCA
>Ga0070734_10003664_pt1 | contig 15669 bp, 10 predicted proteins | sample Coa_R1_8_FD_66444 | JGI IMG/M metagenome (GOLD analysis project Ga0070734, IMG submission 66444) | Surface soil microbial communities from Centralia Pennsylvania, which are recovering from an underground coalmine fire - Coalmine... | ecosystem: Environmental > Terrestrial > Soil > Unclassified ...
TGTTACCGGCGGCACGGTTGTGGGCGCCCCTTATAAATTGAATCATTATACCAATCTTGCATTGTCTGCAGGGGATTTAATTACCATCAAAGCAAAATCATATGGAATCTCTGCCGGAGTTACGACAACATTTCAAATAAAGAGCTTACAGGTAGAACGACTACAGTAATAGCAAATAAAATTTATCCTTATGAAAAATGTATTATTTTTTATTTTTTTATTTTTTTCAGGAATTCTAATATCAAAAGCACAATTAAATGTGGGCAGCACAGCTGCTCCGGATGCTAGTGCTATGCTACAGATTTCAGGTAGCGCCGGAGGATTTCGACCGCCCCAAATAAGTTTAGGTTCCACAACCAGCATTGGTTTAACAACGCCAACCGTTGCTTCTGACGCTAAAGGAATGATTGTTTATAATAACAACGCCGGAATCACAGGATCATCCGCTTATCCGGCTTATGGCAAAGGCATCTATAGCTGGGATGGTTCCGGATGGGTGCCTTTTTCTTATGGCAGCCCCACGGTTTTGGTTGCGAATGGAAATACTTCAACTGCAGTTGCAAATAACACTTTGACATCTATCCTTGATATAAGTTCTGTGTTAGTGATTAAACCAGATGTTACAGTGACAGGCTCTAACACGGTGAACATTGCAACAACAGGCACTTATAAAATTGATGTTAGCTGTCAGGGACAATTACAATCTTCAAACGGTGCTAACAATGCTGTCTTGTCCTGTCATGTTTATAAGAATGGTGGCAGCCTTGATGACAATTATGTTGTGCAAACTTTTATCAATGCCAGCAGGCCAAATTTTGGGGCAGGCAACAACTATAATATTGTTAGTTCATTCACTGTTGTGCTTTCGGCAGGAGATGCCATCACTTTTAAAGGGAGCACGCTTGGTGAGCCTGCAGGAGTAACAACTACTTTTCAAATCAAAGACCTGAAAATAGAACGCGTTCTTTAGTGAACAAGAAACTAAACGTGTCAGTAAAAAAATTAAAATATTAATGATGAAACAGAATTTTCTTTTAATAATAATTTTATTTGTTTCCGGCTTTGGTGTATTAAGAGCTCAGACAAATATAGGAAGCGCTTCTGCGCCTGACGCAAGCGCTATGCTTCAGGTGACGAGCACAGCACAAGGGTTCCGGCCGCCTCAGGTAGGCCTTGGCTCAACCACCAGTTTCGGATTAACGACACCCACGGTTGCTGCAAATGCCATAGGAATGATGGTTTATAACAACAATGCTTTGATTACAGGATCTTCAGCTTATCCGGCTTACGGGACAGGCATTTATAATTGGGATGGCACGGGTTGGGTTGCTCCTTCTTATGCATGCCCCGTAGTATTTGTAGCAAGCGGCACTACCACTGCGGCTGTAGGTAATAATGCATTGACTGCATTAGATCTTAGCAGTATTTCCGTTAATAAAGCTCAGGTTACTCTAACGAGTAGTAACACAGTAAATATTGTTGCTACCGGCACTTATAAAATTGATTTATGTATGGAAGCAAAATTGCAGACCAACAATTCAACCAACAATTCCGGGTTAGCATGCTATATACGCAAAAACGGGTCTACTATTGACAAGGGTTTTATTTCTCAACTTCCAATAACCGGAACCAGCAACCAAAGTCTTTCTTATAAGGTTTCTTTTTCTTCTATCGCCACTCTGTCTGCGGGAGATGCTCTTATTTTTTATGGGTTGTCTTATGGCATGCCGGTTAATACAATTTTTCAAATGAAGGAATTAAAAATCAGGCTTCTGAAATAATACTATGCTTTATAAAAATTTGGTGAATAGAATAAACCTTGTTAGAATGAAAAAAATATTTTTTACAATAATAATCATAGCGAATAGCCTAATAAGTTTTGCACAGAACTACACAAGTGGTGCCTTAGGTTTATATGGCCCGCAATACAATGCAGCTACAACAATTGCCAGTGGCGGCACAGTGCTTGTAGGAAATAGCGGCAATTGGTTTCTCGCAGGTAACATCACATCTGCTGATAAAGGAAGCACATCTTCACCCACAGCAACAGGGCGCAGTGAAAGTATTCTCTTCAGCGGCACCGGAACATATAGTGGTGCCACAACAACTTCAGGCAGCAGCGGAAATATTATTGATGGATATGCAAGTGTTACCGGGCAAAGCAGTACGTTCACCTTGCCAATCGGCACAGGCGGAAAAGCTTACCCTGTCTCAGTGCCTGCCTCGCAAAACGTGACTGCTGCTTATTTTTCTGGTAGTGGCAGCAACAGCATTCAGTATGTTGGGGATCCTTACAATCCGGTAACTATTTTTACCCCTTTTATAGATTTTAATAACTCATCTTCTTCAACCGGAATTTTTAGTTTTGGATATCCAACGGGAGTAAGTAGCACCGGCCACGATTATCTCATTGCAAATTCTGTATCAACAACTGATAATAGCAGTGAAACAGGTTTTACGCAGTTAGCATCATTGGGCGCTCTTATATATACAGGAGGACCGGGAACAGTTACAACAACCAGCATCACCATACCTTCAGGGATATCCCGCATTGCTTTTGCTACATCTATCGGCGTGTTGCCACTCAGTATAAATTATTTCACCGCAGTTGTGGAAGGCAAAGTTGTAAAACTTGATTGGGAAACATTAACAGAAACCAACAACAAAAGCTTTTCTGTGGAAAGAAGTTCAGATGGAATCCATTTTTCTGAAATAGCATTTGTTGACAGCAAAGCGATAAATGGCAATAGTAACGCTGCAATCAGTTATGCTGCAATTGACAATAATCCTATTATCGGAAATAATTATTATCGTCTAAAAATGGTTAACCTCGACGGCGATTTTTCCTACAGTAAGGTTGAAATAATAAAGTTGTCAGCAAGCGAAAGCAGCATTCTTATTTATCCAAGCCCGGCAAAAAATCAATTAACATTGGATGGAATGAAAGATGTTGCACAAGTGATGTTCTATAATATGGAAGGAAGACTGATGGCCATCGAAGCAATTGCCGGAGCTGATAAAAAAATAATTGAGGTTTCTGATTTTTCAGCCGGAACTTATGTTGTTTCATTTATCGCTCATGATGGAAAAATGCTGGCAGAAAGGAAATTTGTGAAAGTGAAATAATAAAAGAAAATGTGATAATGAAGAAATAAATAGTGCAATAATATGTTGCTTTGAAAGTTTTATCAGTTAATCATTGCAAATGATTTTAATGGCGATGAAATAATGCTACCCAAAAGTGTAGTATGTGTGGATAAATGTGTTATATATTTTTATCCCCGAAAAGAAAACGCGAATCAGGTTTTGATTCTATCCTTTGAATTGTTTTTTCTCCTTGTAACTCTTCTGTGAAGTTATATCATTGGGTCAATGATATTCCTCATGAATAGAAATCGCCTTTCGGTTTTCATAATTATTATTTAAGTATGTGATATCAGCGATTTTTTGTGGTGGAGGATACGAGGTATTATAACAACCATAAAACGCTTAGCTAAATAAAAACCGATTTTTAAAATAAACCCATCCTATGGAGCACGCCTACCCTAAATGGTCTTCGTTATTCGAATACAAACATGTTAAACAATTATGGTCATCTGATCTTTCTTCTTTATTGTTATATAAACTCATTACCACAGTTTCCATCTTTGTTTTATGCTGCATAACCAATACAATAGATGCACAGACCGGATACATTTATGTCCATCTCAAACATATCAATGAAGAATCTTCACCTGATTATTCTTTCACATTAAAGAATAGCAGCGGCACAACAATCAATACATTTAGCCTGAATGATCAGGCAACTGCAGATAACGTAGCATTGTCGGGCAATAATCTTTATGTGTATGACATGGGGCTTAGTCATGGAGCAGGTGGCGATGGTCAACTATGGGTCGTTGCGGGATCGACATGGAGAAATCCGAACCCTCCGACAGGCACAACAGGAACCATTTATTATAGAAATTCTGGCAGTGCTAATTGGCTGAGCACAGGTATTACCGGAGCGAAATATATTGATGGCGCTTATGCCAATCAATTTGTTTATATAAACAGCAGTGATAATGTTGTGTTCTATAACAATGGAGCAACAAATACAATATATTCAGGCGGCGATGCAAGAGATGTTACAGCTAATGGTGGTACAATTGCTATTTCAACATCAACACATGTTATCAGAGTTTATTCAAACACATATACCAGTTCAACAGCTCCTGCAACAGGCGGCACTTGGTCCACACTTAATGTGGGAGCATCTGTTAACCTTCGCATAGATATGAACCTCGCAGGCAACACGATTGCATTCATACCCGTCAACTCAAACACGATACAAACTGTGACAACCGGAGGAACAGTGACAAGCCTGGGAACAGCAGGGAACAGCGCTGCTTCATATCCTGATCTTGCTTATGATGATAATGATATTATTTATGCGCTAACATATTCCACTGCTTTAGCCGGAAGCCAGATATATAATTACAATGGTTCGGTGTGGACATTGGAAAACCTGGGAAGAAATATGTCTTCCCTTACTGCAGGTGCAGCACATCAGGCATATGGCGTGAATGTCAGCATCACTACAAATATATTTGAGACCATTTATGCAAGAGCAACAGACAACGCAGGCAATATTTACTGGATAGATGATGAAAGAGTGAAGAATAATTCTTCACTGAATGGCAACGGTATTATCATACCTGTGTCTCCCGGCACATATACCTTAACAGAAACATTGCCAAGCAGTACTTATGACCTTGGCAGATATAATATTTACGATCCGGGGGGAAGCTCATCAGGAAATGTGAACACAAATACAATGACGTTTGTGGTGACAGCAGGCGAAATAGTTTATGGAGAATATGTGAATGAGAAATTAAACCCTCATGCGCTTACACTTTGCGCAACTCAATACATTCAGACTTTTGATGCAACAACAAGCTCGCCGGTGTATACAACCACTTTCGGCAGCGGAACATACGGAACAAATGTAGAAGGCACCGCAATGCATTTCAATAATACGGGCACACCCGTGGATGGATATTATATGGTAACCCAAACTGCCACTTTATCTAACTGGTTCAGCAATACAGGACTCAGTGACCACACAGGGAATGGCGGTTATTATATGTTGATTAATGCTGCTTATCAAAAGGATGAATTTTACCGGCAGCGCATTACAAATCTTGTACCTGGTCTCACATATACGCTTTCGCTGTATGCTGCTAATGCATCATCAGCAGCAACTGTGTTGCCCAATATTACTTATGGCCTTCAGGATACTTTGGGCAATGTTGTGAATTCAACTACCACAGGAAATATTACAAGCGGAAGCTGGACTCAATTCAGCTTTACATTCACGGCAACGACCAGCCGCGCAGATTTATTTCTTACTAACAATTCACTCGGCGGTAATGGCAACGACCTTGCTATTGATGATATTTCATTAACGCTGGTTTCAACTACAGCAATTGCAAGCACAGTTACAAACTCGACTTGCTCAACAACAGGATCAATTGCTGTTACATTACCAACCGGCTCTTCTTATGAATATAGTATTGACGGCACTACTTTTCAATCATCACCTTCGTTTACAAACTTGTCGCCCGGAATTTATACAGTGTATGCACGTATAGTAAGCACTACTTGTACTGCTTCACAAAAAGACACGGTACTTGCTGATGTCTGTGGAAATGTATACGACGATGCTAATGGCTTAACCGATAATACAGTGAGCGGCACAGGCACAAATGCAAGCAATAATATGTATGTGAATATGGTCGATGCAGGTAGTAATAAGGTCGTTTCATCTGTTCTTGTAAATGCTGATGGAAGCTATAGCTTAAATGGAATAGCAGGATCATCATATAATATTATTCTTACAAGCTCTTTGCAAACAATCGGATCATTGCTTGCAGTTTCTTCATTGCCTTCAGGTTGGATAAGTGTGGGAGAAAAATTTGGAACAGGAACTGGTAGTGACGGAACAGCCGATGGAATATTGTCTGTTGGCACTGTAAATTCAAATGTTGCGAATGTTAATTTCGGTGTTGATCAGTTGCCTGTTTCAAATGACAAAACTTTTGCAAATTTTAATTCTGCTTATTTAACGGATATCCAGAGCAATGGCAATCCCACTATTAGCGGCTACAAAGGCATTGCTGCAGATAATTCGGCTTTTTCATCTTATTATTCTACATTAGGAAGCATGACGGGGAATGATGGTGAAGATTGCTCATCAACATCGAGCTGCAACACGAATAGCAATTTTTCTGTTGAGTCGATTAGCGCTACAACAAAACTTTATTACAACAACATTGCAGTGACTGCAGGAAATATTCTTTCAAATTTTAATCCTGCATTACTCTCTATTTATGGGCAGAAAGCACAAAGCAATATCAGCTTTACATACAAGTTAAAAGATGCTGCGGGTCAAAAAAGCACAACAGCAGCGACGTGGAGCCTCACTACATTTTTTACGCTAAGCCTGCAGATTGAATCTTTCACTGCAACAACAATCAACAATCAATCTGTGATGCTGAACTGGAAAACATCAGCTAACCAGATCGCAGATGATTATGAGATATGGAGGAGCAATGACGCGCAAACGTGGAGCGATGTTGGAAAAGTTGCAGGCAGCAACAATCTTTCAACAGATCAGAATTACAGTTTCATGGATAATGCTCCTTTTTCAGGCGGGAATTATTACAAGCTAAAAATATTTGGCGATGGAAAATCTACCGAGAGCAATGTTGTTGCTGCTGATATTAATCCTGCTTTTTCATCAAACAAAACATGGCTTGGACCAAACCCTACATCTGATTATTTATATGTGAGCAACATGAACGACATCGCTCAGATAAATATTTATGACATGAATGGAAAGCTCGTTATTTCTGAACCTACAAATTCTGCATTGAATAAAGTGCTTAATATATCCTCTTTGTCCGCAGGGTTGTATGTTATATCGCTTACGAATAACAGAAACAGCATTACAAGCCGGGCAAAATTTATTAAAATTAAAAATTAATAATGTAAAGAGCTGGATAAGCAAAGCAATTAAATAAGCCAGTCTGCAAGTATTCGGCAGCGAGCAACAAAGCCCTTTTTATATTGAAAGGGTGTTGCTTTTTTGAAATATCACTACGTCGTTATTTAACGCAGATGTATATCCACTTTTTTTATTTTGTCGTCTCGAATTAACTCTGTATTTTCATTTTGTTATTAAAGTCCTTCTCTGAGGATTAATCTGCTTTCCACCTTTTGAAATATCAGCCCTGTTTTTTTCTGCCACAATTGTTGTTTGGGAATTAGATCCCTGCTAATAATTGTTTGTTGTGATGGATACAATTGCTCCGTGTGCCTGCGAAATATTCACTCCCTTTGATAGCTATTTTAGTCATAACTGCTTATCTGAAATATTTCTTAGAAACACAAATTGAATTGTATGTACACGCTGCTTACTATTTCCAAATTTCTTTGGATACCTGCTTTATTAATGGTTTTTGTCTTCGAAAGAAGAGCCATCAGGCAAACCAAATCGCTCATGAAAAAATATGGGCTATCGCTCACTACAAACTATACTGGCTCTATAGATTATAAAGAGCTACGGATTATTTCCGGTTTCCCCGAATCAAAAGAAATGAAAAGTGATTTGCAGAAACTAGTGCAGACAAAATCGCTGATTTTCTCCAGCATGCTGATTGCATCTTTATTCTTTATTGTTCAAATACTTTCAACATTTGCGGTGATATGAAAGCATGAATGTGTGCGTTAATAACGGTCATCTACAACTGTAAAAGTTACACAATCATTTTTAACTTATCCGAAAGCCTGATGCTGAGTGCGATGAGTGTTAATGTGGGATTAGGCGCTGCTGCCGTTACATAACAAGAAGCGCCGGCAACATGCAAATTTGAAATGCCATGTACTTTGCAGTTTGCATCTACTACGCCATTTTTAGGATCTTCGCTCATGCGTGTAGTGCCCATGTGGTGCCATCCGCCTCCGGTGAATTGCGGCCAGGAATCATCTTTTTCGTCCTGCAAATATTCCATTAGCTTCACTCTGGCAACATTTGTTTTGCCAACCTGTTGCCCGATGATCTCATAAATTTTTCTGATGCTATGCTTGTCGAGCGGCGTTAATGCCCAATGAAGCATTGCTCTTGGCATGCCCAGCGAATCTTTTTCCGTGTCCAACGACACGCGTGAATCCGGATTAGGAGCTTGTTCGATTCTGGTGAACAGCTCATAGGATTTAGAAAATTTTCCTTCTTTGTCTTCCTGCGCTTCTTTCAATATTTCATCATATCCTGAAAATAAATTTTCAAGATTTTTTTTAGGGTCTGGCGTGTTCCAAACTTCAATGGCTGATTTTGCATTCTTTGCAAGTAACAATGGCAGCAACGATGCAGTTCCATTCAGAATTTTATGTTTTTCCTGTTGCGCTTTTGTGATGGCTAATTCGCAGCGTGCTCTTGTCTTTCCAAAATCAAGCGCATACAATTTTAGCGGGTCTGGTTTTGTGAGCCACAGCTCCGCAGATTTTATTTCAAGATGCTCCATAAAGTATCTTCCAACATTATCATTGTCGTTGCCAAGCCCTTTAGGTGCCTGTTTGTTTGACGCCAGCAAAAGCCTTGCATTTTGAATGGAGCAACAGGCGAGCACAAAATGTTTTGCTTTTATGGTGTGCTGCTTGCCTGTATAATTTTTTGCAGTAACCTGTTTGATAGCAGACACGTTTTCATTAGCAGTGATGTCTGTAACATTTGCATAAGTGTACAGATGAATGTTCTTTGCTTTCACAATCGCATCTCTGTATTTTGTTCCAAATCGCGCAGTGCTGAATTGCCAGACTTTATTCCAGACAACCGAATCATCATCTATTAACGATGCCAATTTCGGATCTTGTTTTTGCCAATATTTCCAATCGTATTCATAAGGCCCGATATCAACTTTTTGATGTGCTTTGATATAATACTGATCGAGATCGGCGCGCTTGATAGGCCAACCACTATGTGGCACCCAATCGCGTTTTTCAAAATCAATATCATCAAAAGTGGAACAAAAGCCTGCCCAATGCCCGGTGGTGCCGCCAAAATAATGCAGCCTGGCAGATTTAAGCGGATAATATTTCTGGCCTGTTGTTTTTCCTGCATACAATTCCTGCACTCTGTCATCATAATCAAATCCTCCGCCTTCTAACAAAATAACTTTCTTATCAGTGCCGATCCATTCAAGCGCAATACTGATGCCGGCAGCACCTGCGCCGATTATACATACATCGCCTTCAATGACTGAATTGTCAGGTAGTTCTCTCGCATCTACGTGCATGTTGTGAAAATTTATTTCGATTGAGCAATAAGCGAATAAACGGCACACTGGCGTGCTTCAGTTAATGAAATCACCCATCCGTTCAATATCATAGAATTTCCGGAATAAAAATCATCTTTTATTTTTTTTTCGAGGAAGGTGTAGATATCTTTTATAGAATTATTTGATGAAATTGTTTTGCCCTCACTGTTTTTCTGAAGCTGATCCTCAAGAAATCTCAAGGAATATTCATCAGGGCGTGCAGCACCATAAGATTTACCGATTGCTTTGATGCTGTTCTCATCCATAAATTGGGAGAGGGGAAGCGGAATTGCTAATTTTTTATCGAGCTCCTGATCAGTGCTTTTGCAATTTAAAAATGGAATGGTGGCTGAGGCAGCAGCAAGTGTCGTTAATGAAATAAAATTTCTTCGCCTCATAAGTTTAGTTTTTCAAATGACTGTACAATATAACTTTTTAAACCAGAAATTAATTCAAAATATAAAATTATTTGTGCGATTCTTCCAGACCTCGTATCAGAAAAACGATTAATTTGTTTAGTCAATTTTGAAATCTTTCAATTCATCAAAATGAAAAGTTACCAGCGTTTGTTATTGATTATATTCTTATTGGTGTCAGCTTCTAACGGTCATGCACAGGTTGTTTTGCCGCTAAAGGTCAGCAGCAATCATCGCTATCTTGTCGACCAGAAAAACAAGCCTGTTCCTATTCTTGGCCGAACTGCATGGTTCATTATCTCACAACCTGAAAGCGGATACAAAAAATTTATTGATAATACCATAGAGCACGGGCATAATGCAATCGAGATGAGTGCGATCACTCATTGGCCGATGGGTAATCATTCACCTTTTAATGGGAATGGCGATATTCCGTTTCTGAAAAGATTAGATGGAACTGATTGGAATGGTAAGCTTGTTTACACTTCAATAAATGCGGAAGGCCCGGACTTCATTTCCCCTAATGAAAAATATTGGAAATATCTTGATGATTTTATTTTGTATTGCGATTCAAAAAATATGTTGGTTTTTATGTTTCCGGGATATGTTGGTTATGATGGAGGTGATCAGGGGTGGCTGCGGGAAATGGTTGCGAATGGTACAAAAAAAACAGAAGCTTATGGTGCGTGGATTGCAAATCGATATAAGAACAGAAAAAATATTGTATGGATGTTGTTAGGAGATTTTTCAAAATTGAATAATGAGCAGAAAGCAGCAGAAGCTGCTTTGATCAAAGGCCTCAAAAGTGTAAAAGGGCAACAATCGATTCAATACAGCGCAGAATCACATAGCGGCGAAAACAGCGCAGAACATCCGGATTTTGGAAATGAAATGACACTCAATGGAAGCTACACATGGGAATTGAAATTTCCTGTTCCTTCTGTTGCGCGAAGAGCTTACGCATATCAACCTGCGATGCCTTCTTTTTTATTAGAAGAGCCATACGATGAAGAAGGACCTGATGGTAATAACTATAACCCCAACGCTACGCAGCCTGTGCGCCGCTTTCAATGGTGGGGATGGCTAAGCACTATTGAAGGATATATTTCAGGCAATGGATATGTGTGGCAATTTGTAGATCCTGTTTGGGAGCAGCACCTGAACACGCAGGCAGCGCTTGATATGATGCGGCTCAATAATTTTGTGAAGTCAATTGATTGGTGGAAACTCATTCCCTCCGGTTTAAATGGAATGAAAACATTAATAGTAGATGAAAATAATATTGACACCTTAGCATCTTATGTTTCTGCGGCTGTATCAGCAGACGGAAGTTTATTAGTGGCATATATTCCGCCTGCTCACAATGGAAATATAAATGTAGATATGACTGTCTTGAAAGGTAAGGTTTATGCAAGATGGTTCGATCCGACAAATGCGACATATATAAATGTTTCGGATGCTCCTTATCATAATAAAGGCATGCATACATTTTCGGTGCCTGGAAAAAACAGTGTGGGAGAAAAGGATTGGGTGCTCGTTATTAAAGCAAAAAAATAACTGTGATGACAGTTATTTTTCGTGTATACATTCACGTTAGCTTCAAAAGACTTTAGTTTTTTAGAAGCTATAATATTTCAGATGTAAATATTTATTACAGCTCAATTTCCATTTCGTGACCGGCAATAGCAAACAGCAGGTTCTGCAATTGATGCACGCTCGTGATTTTTGAAAGCGCAGGAGCTGGGCATCTTAACTTCAGCACCCCATCCAGAAATTCAAAATCGATATGGCTGTTGCCGATGGTGATGATCCATTGTTCACGAAGGAAATTTCTGAAACCGCATTTCTTTAGAATCTCCGATGTCAGTGCAATCGGATATAAATCCTGATAATCGGCTTCTCTGATCACTTCGCTTAATTGAATCACATAATCCTGTTTGTAAGCTCCTCTTGCGTTCACAGGTTCTCTGTTCAGTTCTATCTGAGTGTCGAATATGACTGTGTTGGAAAGGATTTGCTGAACTGTGATGATTTCACCCTCAAGGGTTTGCACTTTGTTGCCGTAACGTAGTTCTTTTGTGAGTATCATAGAGTCTATTTTTTCAGTGAAATACAACGAATTGAATCATGGTATTTCAAAGGGAATAGACTTCGTTTGGCGATCAATGAGCTCACAAGATAATAGCTGGTTTTTAGATTTGCAATACCCTTGCTTATTTTTTATGCCACTTTCATTCAAGGAAATGAATTTCAGTATGCTATCAGTTTATAATCATTTCTTTTTTGCAGATTATATTTAACTTAATACTTTTCTTATTGCAACAAAGTTTTATGCCATGACCATACACTCACAAATGAATCTTGCAGATTATGTCAATGCTAATCTCGCATTTCGGTATAGCCGCATTGGAACGAAAATAGTTACAGCCATTGGAATCTTATTTGCAGTTGTTGTTGTCTATTTCACCATTGTTTATCCTGAAGGAGTGGATTTCACGATGTATATCGCTCCGGCGATATTAATTTTTCTTCCTCTTGTTTCGAATTATTTCATGGTAAGATTAAATTATAAATCGAATACAAGAATGGGTGAGCTGATGGAATATATTTTCTCAGACGATTATCTTTCTATCAAAGGAGAATCATTCAGCACTCAGTTCACATGGGAGAAAATTTATAAAGTGACACAGACCAGCAACTGGATTTTCATCTGGCAAAACCGACAGAACGCAAATCCGATCGCAAAAAAGAATTTTACAGAAAGCGAAATCACAGAATTGAAGACGATTTTAGATTTTCATCAGGTGAAACATAATCTTTGAAAAAATAATCTTTTTCAATATGAATAAACCCGGGACAACCACGAACATTATTGTTTTTATAATAATGCTATTATTTCCTGTGTTTTTGACGGCGCAGAAAAGCAACAGGCTTCCGGTAAAAGGCATTGATATTAATGTTTCTTCAAAACCAGTTATAAAATCCGCTGGCCAGGCATTGTCACTTCAGGAAAATGGAGTTAGCATACAAAAGTTAAGCGATATATTATATTATGTGAAAGCAACTATTGTTCTTTCTAAAGATGTTCTTGTACAGGATATCAATCTTCCGGTATCCATTTCCGTTAAAGACAAAAGCGAAATGGAAAAAATAAAATCTTCTTTTCACTGGATGCCCAATATGAAAACAAATCCGGAGCAAATTATAGCGCAGCATGTGTTCCGATCTCCTGCCTTGATTTTTTGCCTGAATGAAAAATCGATATCGGTTATCCCGGATCTAAATCTGTTGAAAAAAAACACAAATGCACCTTATTATCTTGATATGAAGTATGAAGAAAATGCAATAAAGATTTATTATGGTCTTGCAAATTATAAAGTTGCAAGACATCAATATTATGAAAAAGACGTACGATCTTTTCACATCAACAAACCTTTGAACTTTGGGTTTTATATATTGATTTCAAATAGTTCTGATGCTTTATCTGTGCTAAAAAAGACAAATCATTTTTTGTGGTCGAAATATGCACAACCTTACACTGAATCTTATCTGCCTCAAACATTAACCTTTGAACAATATGCAGACACCGGCTATAGCATGGCATTAAAACACTATTGGGTGGATGTGAGTGAAGACAAAGGTGGCATCACGCTTTCTACTTATTATGATAGCGCAACTCAAGAATACAAAGGAAGAGACTCAAAAGATGATCTTTGGTTTCACTCATGGTTCAATAATATCAGGACTGCTTATGGATTGTTTTATTGGGGTAATCAATTGAGCAAAAAAGAATGGCAACAAAAAGCGATATCATGTATTCGTTTGCTGATGAGTGCTCCGAAAGATAATGGTTGGTTTCCGACAGTATATGATAAGCAACAGAACAAATGGATTGCTTCAGGGCAGGGTGGAGGCGAAGAGCTATATCATGTGCCTGATAATATATGGACTGCGTATTGGCTGATGCGTTTTAATGATGAAATGCAAAAGATAGAAGGCACCGATAAATTTCTTTCTGAATTTTCTGATGCAGTTTTAAAAACACAACAGGATGATGGAAGTTTTCCTGAACGCATAACTGTTTCAGGGCATCAGGCAGATGCTATTCTTCGGTCTGCAGCATCAAGCGCAATTCAGACATGGTTCCTGGAAGAAATGCTATTGCGAAATAAAATTGCTGATGCTGATATTGAAAAGTATAAAAGCGCAATTCTTCGTTCATTAAATTTTTTGAGCACAAATATTTTGCCACTACAAAAGTTTGAAGACTTTGAGGTTTATCTTTCATGCTCGCCAAAATCTTTCATGCCATATTATGATTCGTCAACGGCTATGTATGCACAGAACACATTGTCCATACAATGGTGCGCTGAAGCTTTTTTAAAAGCATATCAGCTTTTTGGAAATGATAAAAAATTTCTTGCGCAAGGTGAGTATTGCCTGAATATCCTGAACTTGTATCAGCAAGTATGGAATCCTCCTTATATCAGCTTTTATGCGTTCGGCGGATTTGGCGCACAAAATTCAGATGCCGAATGGAGCGATGCGAGACAAGCACAGTTTGCTGAAACATATCTAAATTATTACGCAGTTACATCTAATAAAGAATATATCGAAAGAGCAGTATATGCATGTCGCGCTTCGTTTGCACTAATGGTGCTGCCAGAAAATAAAAATGTTTCCCCAAATAATTATTTAGGCACACCGATTAATGGTGAATATTTTGCCGGTAATATGGCAGAGAATTATGGTCATGACGGTTATGATCAGCGCTCTCATCAATCGGGTTTTCACTGGGGAACGGGTAGTGCATTGACAACCGCGGCGATTTTCAAAAATAAACTAGGAGATCTTTATATTGATAATTCTAAAAAGTTTGCAATAGGTGTGAATGCTGTTGTTATAAAAAAATCAGATTGGAAAAAAGCCCCATCATTTATAACGAAGAAAATATTTCCTAATCAATCAATGCGCATAATTTCGCCTGGTAAAAAACCAATGACTATTTTGATGGATGGGAAATTAATAACAGTCCAGGGATATAAACCTTAAGCTCTTCAACTCCCAAATTGTTTTTGTCCTTAGCAAAAACAGAAAGATAATTATCTTCACGCCAAACATTTTAACATTAGCATGGAAGAACTGATCAGCTACGAAAAATTATTAGCATTTACTAAGAAGATATTTTTAGCAATAGATTGTTCTGAAACAGATGCAACGACTTCGGCTATCGCGTTATTGAGTGCAGATCTTCGAGGCATTGATTCACATGGAGTAGCGAGGTTGACTGGTTATGTGCGTTTATGGGAAGCGCATCGTGCTAATACAAAACCCAAGATAAAAATCATTCATGAAACACCTTCTACCGCTGTGGTTGACGGAGATGGCGGATTAGGATTGGTAGTTGCGCCATTTGCTATGCAGGTTGCTATTGAGAAAGCAAAAAATGTTGGAACTGGTTGGGTAAGCGTTCAGCATTCCAATCATTTTGGTATTGCAGGCTATCATGCGATGAAAGCATTACAGCATGATATGATTGGTATTGCTATGACAAATGCAAGTGCATTAGTTGCGCCAACTTTTTCTATTGAAAGATTATTAGGCACTAACCCGATTTGCGTGGCGATACCTGCAGGAGTCGAGCCTGCTTTTGTTGCAGACCTTGCAACAACAACTGCAGCTAATGGAAAATTAGAAATCCTACAAAGAAAAAATCAAATGGCGCCCACAGGATGGATTCAAGATAAAGATGGAAATATTTCGACCAATCCGCATGAATTGAAATCAGGTGGCGCATTGTTGCCGCTCGGTGGGGATAGAGAGCATGGGTCTCACAAAGGCTACGCACTTGGAGCAGTAGTTGATATTTTTTCTGCGGTATTAAGCGGTGCAAATTA